>ERZ1034844.1155-NODE-1155-length-12789-cov-5.226480_pt1 | contig 12789 bp, 10 predicted proteins | sample MGYA00520594_ERZ1034844 | MGnify/ENA primary metagenome ERZ1034844 (study PRJEB33766, sample SAMN09781733) | gut metagenome | biome: gut microbiome | host: Homo sapiens | place: Madagascar | study: EMG produced TPA metagenomics assembly of the PRJNA485056 data...
TGACGGCGGGATTGATTACACGCATCCGGATTTCCGGAATCCGGATGGCATGACAAGGATTCTTGCGTTGTGGGATCAGACGATCGCTGCGGGGCCTGCACCGTATCCCTACGGGATAGGGACGGAGTACAGCAGAGAGACGATCAATGAGGCGCTTGCAAGCGAAGAACCGGCGGAGCGGGAACGCATCTGTCCAAGCAGGGATATCTCCGGTCATGGGACACATGTGACCGGCATTGCTGCAGGCAATGGCAGGGCATCCGGCGGACGCTATACGGGAGTGGCACCGCAGAGTGATCTTATCATTGTAAAGCTCGGGAATGCCACGGAGGATTCCTTTCCCCGGACGACGCAGCTTATGATGGCTTTGGATTATGTCCTGCGAAAATCCCTGGAGTACAATATGCCGATCGCGGTCAATATCAGTTTTGGCAACAGCTATGGCTCCCACAGCGGGGATTCACTGCTTGAGACATTTATCAATGATGTCGCCGGAGTGGGGAGAACGGTGATCGTGACAGGGGCAGGAAACGAGGGAAACGCAGACGGTCATACATCCGGCAGATTTGAACCACAGATCCAGGCGCGTCCCGGACAGACGTCAAAAAAAATCGAATTTGCAGTCAGCGAGTACGAGCAGAGTTTCAGCATACAGATCTGGAAATCGTATGTGGATGATATTGCAGTTTCCATCAAAGGACCATCCGGCGAGGGCGCAGGCCCTTTAAAACAGATCCAGGGGCCGCAACGGTTTCGCATCGGAAATACCAGGCTGCTTGTTTATTATGGAGAGCCAAGCCCGTACAGTCCTTATCAGGAGATCTACCTGGATTTTCTGCCGGTCGCAAATTATGTTGACAGCGGGATCTGGAGCATAGAACTGTATCCGGGGCGGATCGTGCAGGGCGAGTATCATCTGTGGATGCCGGGAAAAGAAGTACGCAATCCGGCGACCGGTTTTTTATATCCAACCGAAGGGACGACACTTACGATCCCTGCAACGGCGGCAAAAAGTATTGCGGTTGCCGCGTATGACGCCATTTATGATCAGCTTGCGGATTTTTCCGGGCGAGGGTACACGAGGGCAACCAATCAGATCAAACCGGATCTGGCGGCGCCCGGAGTTGACATTACCGCACCTGCGCCGGGCGGAGGATATACGAAAAAGACCGGGACATCGATGGCGGCGCCGTTTGTGACAGGGAGCGCGGCATTACTGATGCAGTGGGGGATTCTGTACGGAAATGACAGCTTCCTTTACGGGGAAAAAGTGAGGGCGTATCTGCTGCGCGGCGCAAGACAGATCCCTGCGTTAAATGAGTATCCGAATCCGATCCTCGGCTGGGGCGTGCTGTGTCTGAGGGACAGTCTGCCCGGGTGATGGAATTTTCTGGCGCAGAGAATAAAAAAATATGATACACTAAAAGAAGTACGGGGAATTACAAATGGGGAGTGAAAAATGAACTGGAAGATACTAAACATAGAGCCGACATCGGATAAAGACCGCATCCGTCAGGCGTATGCGAAAGAAGTAAAATGCTGGCACCCCGAGGAGCATCCAAAGGAATTTCGGATGCTCCAGGAGGCATACCGCGAGGCACTGCGGCTGGCGGATCAGGCAGATCCCCGGGATGAAATACGCTTTGTCCCGGAAGATATAAGCCAGAGCGGTGTGAGGGAGCCGCAGTTTCGTCAGGATTTACAGGCAAAACCAGAGGAACTGGAGCGGGAACAGCCGGTTTTTGAAAAAGAGCCAGACTGTCCGGAACCGGAATGGAAGGTGACCGGGCGGCCTGCGGTGTGCGCAGAGGAACGCCGCAACTATATAAGGCGCACGGAAGAGTTCTTAGGACAGTGCAGGGAACTCATCGGAAATGAGATCTATGCCAATGAACTTGGAAGCTGGGAGTATCTTTTTGAACGGGAATCTGGACAAAAGCTGTATGGACAGCCGCGTTTCTGGTATGAGCTTGCGGTATTTATCGATGACATACAAAAAGTGACGGCGTGGCAGATGGATGCCGCAGTCCGCTGGTATCTGTGGCAGTTTGCGGGGCAGCAGATCCAGAATGCCGAAGTGCTTCTATTTTTAAAGAAAGCGCTGAAGGTCAGAAAATCCGATCGGGACAGTTATGAAGAGGCAGAAGCGGATCAGGATCGGAAAGAAGACATGTATGCGCTGATGCGCGAGCACGATCTTGACAAAAAGAAAAAAGCGGATCAGATCGCGAAGCTGCGGGATAAAAAAGAGACGGGCAGGGGTCGTTCCACATGCATGGGGTTCCTGTTTCTGCTCGCAATTTTTGTTGTGATACGGATCATACTTGCGTGCTATGGCAAGAGCCGGCAGGAAGAGCAGAGCCAGCCCGCGCCGCCTGTGATGGATTATGAACAGTACAACGAATATATCAAACAGCAGCAGTCGCAGATCGACCAGCAGAAGATCGATGAAATGCTGGATGCCATGCAGTCGATACAGGTGACGGAGCAGGAAGCAACAGAAAACTGAGTTACATAGGAGGAATGTGTTATGAATATACAAATGCAGGTCGCAGGACTGTTCATTATGCTGATCCTGTTATATTTTTCGCTGAGGCAGCAGATGGTAGGTCTGTACTCCGAGACGATGTTTTTGCGGGTGCTGTCCGTTACGATCCTGTGCGTGTGCCTGGATATCGCATCCGTGGTCGCGATCGTATATGAAGACCGGATCCCACGGCTTGTGCTGGAGTTCATCTGTAAAAGTTATGTGGTATCGCTTGTGTGGGTCGGCTTTTTCGGGCTGGTCTATACCTGTCTGGATATCTACGCAAAAGACCGGTATAAAAAGATTCTGTATGGGTATGCGGCGGTCGTGCTTGGAGCATCGGTGTTAATTTACCTTTTGCCGATCCATTATTATTACGATGGAGAAGCGGTTTACACTTACGGACCGAGTGATATCGCAACCTACTTTTTTGCAGTGTTATTTGTACTGATCACCCTGTATCAGGTGATCCGGCACGGAGATCAGATGAATCCGAAGCGGCGGAGCGCGGTGCGGACCTGGATGATCGTATGGATTATCGCTGCGGCAACACAGTTTTTTAACAGCAGACTGCTGTTAGTCGGCTACGCGACAGCGCTTGGCATGATGATCCTGTTTTTTGAACTGGAAAATCCCGAGGCAAATCTGGACCGCGAGACCGGAGCGTTCAATTCGCATGCGCTGTTAGAATATATGCGCCAGGAATACGAAAAAGATCATACATTCGCGGTGCTGTTGATCTCACTTGGACAGTATCAGTCTTCCGGGTTTGCAATCCGGCAGGTGGAGTTTGTCCTGCGCTGGATCGTGAAATATCTGCAGTCCATATCCGGGATCAAAGTATTTAAAAATGTAGAGCGTGAACTGGTGGTGGTATGTCCGGATGAAGAAACCCTGGAACATGCGCTGGAAAAGATAAAGGAGCGTTTTGAGGGAGCGTGGAATATTGAGGAAGACGGAAAAGGCGGGACGGTGACATTGGAGCCGGTCTATCTGATAATGCCGGACAGCACGGTCGCGAGAGGCGCGGAGGAAGTTTTTCACCTGTTTAAATACTTTAAAGTAGAAAACGACAAAATGGGAAAGGACAATATGATCCGTATCGACCGGGAGATGGTGCGTGAAAAGCGTGACCGGGAAGACATGCAGGAGCGGATCCTCGCTGCGCTGGCAGAAGACCGTATCGAGGTATTTTACCAGCCAATCTATTCCACGAAGAAAAAATGCTTTGTGTCGGCGGAAGCGCTCGTGCGGATACGGTGCGAAGATGGCAGTATTCTGCCGCCCGGAAAATTCATTCCGGTTGCGGAGCAGACAGGGCTGATCTCGCAGCTTGGTGAGACCGTCTTTGAAAAGACCTGCCGTTTTATAAAAGAACAAAACCCGAGACAGTATGGGATTGAATATATCGAAGTGAATCTGTCGGTGCGCCAGTGTGAGACAAGAGATCTTGCGAAGACGTATATACAGATCATACAAAAATACGGCGTGGATCCGGCAATGATCAATCTTGAGATCACAGAGACCGCCTCGATTCTTGCCCGCAAGATACTGGTGGAGAATATGCAGATTCTGATCCGCCAGGGCGTGAGCTTTTCACTGGATGATTTCGGAAACGGGCAGTCAAACTTAAACTATATTGTGGACATGCCGGTTTCAATCGTAAAATTTGACCGGGATATGAGCCAGGCGTATTTTGAAAATAAAAAGGCAAAATTTGTGATGGAAGCCGCCATGCAGATGATACACGACATGAAACTGAAGATCGTGTCGGAGGGCATTGAGACCAGAGAACAGATGGAGACGATCACAGAACTTGGAATTGATTACATTCAGGGCTATTACTTTTCAAAACCGATACCGGAAAAAGAATTTTTGAAATTTATCTGGGAACGAAATGCTTTTTAAAATATTGACGGTGTTTTTGGCATATGTTATAATACAGGAAATATTAGGGAGTAGTTCGCATCTGTCATGCAGATGTTGTACTTTTCGTCATCACGTTATTTAAACAGAAATAACCGGATGGTACACTTGAGAGAGGAACGAGACTTTTATTGTACGTTTATCGTACAATAAAAGTCTCGTTCTTTTTTTGTACTAGCGACGAGTAAAATAGACGTGGGCTTGCACAGACGCCTATTTGACGACCGCTGATCAGAGATGGGATGCACGAAGCGCATCCCGTCTCTGTACTAGCGACGAGTAAAATAGAAAGCAAAAGGAGAAAAAGATGCATATCGAGTGGGTGATCTGCTATATCAAAAAGCAGGATGGAAAAAAGTGGGACAAAAAATCAGAGCATAGCAGAGCCGTTCCGTGAGAAGACAGAGAGGAAAATTATGGGAAGAGCGAAAATCATATATACAGTAGATCCGGATCATTTTAAGGCAGACACGATGGAGCAGTTTATTCTTGGCGGAATGGATATTGCGAGATGCGTCTGCATGCAAAAAGAAAAGGAAGAACAGAGCCGTTTTGTAAAACAGGTCGGTGATTTTTTCAAGAAAAGAAAAAAGCCGGTGGAGATCATGCTGGATCTGTCAGATCGGACAGAAGCTGACTGGGAAGATACATCAGAGAGTTTCTTTGAGATAGCGCAGAGTGTAAAGGTGATTTTAATGCCTTTTTTTGAGAAGCCGGAGAGGAGGAAAGAGATCCGGGATCTGTTAAAAAAACAGGGGGGACAACAGATTTTACTGATCACAAAAGTGGAAAACGATCAGATGAAACCATATCTGGACGCGGCATTGCGGGAGATGGATGGGATCATGGTCGGGAAGGGAGTGGAGCCGTCTTTTGGCAGACAGATGATGCAAAGAGCCTGGGAAGAGAAAAAAATTCTGGTGACGGCAACACAAATGTTAAATTTTCGTAAAAAAGGAGACAGTATATGAAAGCATACTGGAATTGTGAGGCAGAAGAACTAAAGAAAAACTTTCAGGTGTCGGAAGAAGGACTTTTACCGGCACAGGTGGAAGCGATCCGCCGGGAAAAAGGCGAGAATGTATTACAGGAAGGAAAAAGAAAAAGTGTGGCGGCGGTGTTTGCGCAGCAGTTTTGCGACCTGCTCGTTGTGATCCTGATCATCGCCGCAGTCATTTCCATGTTTTCCGGAAATGTAGAGAGCACGGTTGTAATCCTTCTTGTGCTTGTGATGAATGCGGTGCTTGGAACCGTCCAGCACGTTAAGGCGGAACGGTCATTGGAAAGCCTGAAAAAACTGTCCGCGCCGAGCGCAAAAGTGATGCGTGGCGGAATCAAGCAGGAAGTTCCTTCAAGGGAGATCGTCCCCGGGGACATTGTTCTTTTGGAGGCGGGAGACATGATCGTGGCGGACGGCAGGATCTTACATAACTATTCGCTGCAGGTCAATGAGAGTTCCCTGACCGGGGAATCTACGAATGTGGAGAAAAATGACGCGGTGATCGAAGGTGATGTGGCACTCGCAGACCGGAAGAATATGGTGTATTCCGGCAGTCTTGTCACATACGGAAGAGCCGAGGTGCTTGTCACGGCAACCGGAATGGAGACGGAGCTTGGCAGGATCGCCGGACTTATGAACGCGGCAAAAGAAAGAAAAACACCATTGCAGGTCAGCCTGGACGAATTCAGCAGCAAGCTTGCGGTACTCATCATGATCGTCTGCGCGCTGGTATTCGGACTCTGCATTTACCGGAGAATGGCACTTCTGGACGCGTTTATGTTTGCGGTGGCGCTTGCGGTCGCTGCGATCCCGGAGGCACTTGGTTCGATCGTAACGATCGTGCAGGCAATGGGAACGCAGAAGATGGCAAAAGAAAACGCGATCGTCAAAGATTTAAAGGCGGTTGAGAGCCTCGGCTGTGTCTCGGTGATCTGCTCCGATAAGACAGGAACGCTGACGCAAAACAAGATGACCGTAAAAAAGATCTATGTGGACGGAGCAGTGATCGAGCCGTCCGAACTTGACATCCAAAATCCGGTGCAGCGTTATCTGCTCTACAATGCGGTTTTGAATAACGATTCGAGTATCGTCGGGGAAAAAGAGATCGGCGATCCGACGGAGACGGCCCTGCTTTATATGTATCGCGGCATCAAAACCGGCGAGGGGGTATTTTGTGACGGAGACAGCCTCCTTGAGGATGATCTGAGAAACCACATGGAACGGCTTGAGGAAGTTCCGTTTGATTCGGATCGGAAACGGATGAGCACGAAATACAGACTGCACGGAGTTTCCACGGTACTCACCAAGGGAGCGCCGGATGTCTTGCTTGCGCACTGTGAGAGTTCTATGGATGAAAGCGGGATCCACGAGCTGACAGAGGATGAAAAACAAAAGATTAAAGACGCCAACCGGGAATTTTCAGAAAATGGTCTTCGGGTGCTCGCGTTTGCCTGTCGTGAAACGGAGGAAGAACTGACGAAAGAGACCGAATGTCATCTGACCTTTTTGGGACTTGTCGCGATGATGGATCCGCCGAGACCGGAATCCGTGGAGGCAGTAAAAAACGCGATCCGCGCGGGAATCCGACCGGTGATGATCACAGGAGACCACAAGATCACAGCCATTGCGATCGCAAAGGAGATCGGCATCTACCACGAGGGAGACATGGCGCTGACCGGCATGGAACTGGATGCCATGTCAGAGGAAACGTTAGCGCAGGATATTGAAAAAATATCGGTCTATGCAAGGGTTTCTCCTGAAAATAAGATCCGTATCGTGGAGGCATGGCAGAACAAAGGAAAGATCGTATCCATGACCGGAGATGGAGTGAATGACGCGCCTGCGTTAAAAAAAGCCGATATCGGTGTTGCAATGGGCGTTACGGGAACGGAAGTTTCCAAGGACGCGGCGGCGATGATCCTCTCGGACGACAACTTCGCGACGATCATGAAAGCGGTCGTAAACGGAAGAAACGTATACCGGAACATCAAAAACGCGATCCTGTTTCTGCTTTCGGGCAACATGGCGGGCATTCTGTCTGTACTCTACACCTCACTTATGGGACTTCCGGTGCCGTTTGCGCCGGTACATCTTCTGTTTATCAATCTTCTGACCGACTCGCTGCCTGCGATCGCAATCGGGATGGAACCGTCAGACGCGTCTCTTTTGGAGGAAAAACCGCGTGATCCGTCGGTCGGTATCCTGACGAAGGATTTTGTCGGAAAAATGATGTTACAGGGGGCGCTGATCGCGACAGTGACAATGGTGGCGTACCACATGGGGTTAAAAAGCAGTGACGCGCTTGCCACCACAATGGCGTTTTCGGTTTTAACGCTCGCAAGGCTGTTCCACGGATTTAACTGTCGCGGGAAGAAGTCTGTGGCAAAACTCGGACTGGGATCCAACCGATACAGCATCTACGCGTTTTTAGGCGGCGTGTGCCTGCTTGCGCTGGTACTTTTTATTCCGGCACTGCATGGGGTATTTTCTGTGGTGGACGTATCCGGTAAAAACCTGAGCTGGATTGCGGGACTTGCGTTTTTACCGACGCTTTTCATTCAGATCAGAAAAATGATACAGGACAAGACAGAAGATGGAGGAGAACCTGAAAAATGTTAGATCATATTTCGTTTGTTTATTTCATACAGCAGATGGCGCAGCACCCTGTGCTTCTGATCTCGGTTCTGTTGACACTTGGCGTGATCTTTGTAAACGGATGGACAGACGCGCCGAACGCGATCGCGACCTGCGTATCAACCAGATGCATCGATGTGGATCACGCGATCATTATGGCGGCGATCTGCAATTTCTTCGGAGTAATGGTCATGTCGCTCATCAATTCGAGCGTGGCGATGACCATAAAGAACATGGTAAATTTTGGCGGAAACAATGAGGATGCCCTGATCGCGCTGTGCGCGGCGATGGCGGCGATCGTGATCTGGGCGATCGGAGCGTGGTATTTCGGGATACCGACGAGCGAGAGCCATGCGCTGATCGCGGGGCTCAGTGGAGCGGCAATCGCACTTCAGGGTGGACTGGGCGGCATAAATTTTTCCGAGTGGATCAAAGTCATCTACGGACTTGTCTTATCGACCGTCATCGGCTTTGCGGTTGGCTTTCTGGTGTGCAGGATCGTTACGCTGATCTGCGAGAGCATGGACCGGAAAAAGACGAACCGCTTTTTTAGCGGCGCGCAGGTGGCGGGAGGCGCGGCAGTGGCATTTATGCACGGCGCGCAGGACGGACAGAAATTCATGGGTGTACTGTTGCTTGGACTCTTTTTGCTCAACGGGAAAGAGGATACCGCAGGCGCGTTTGTCCCGGTCTGGATGATGGTGCTCTGCTCCGTTGTGATGGGATTTGGCACTTCCGTGGGAGGAAAAAAGATCATCAAATCCGTAGGCATGGATATGGTCAAACTGGAAAAATACCAGGGCTTTTCCGCAGATGCGGCAGCGGCGGTATGTATCTTGTTTTCTACGATATTCGGGATCCCGGTCAGTACGACGCATATGAAGACAACGGCGATCATGGGTGTCGGCGCGGTGAAACGGCTGTCCGCGATCAACTATAAGGTCGTGCTCGACATGGTACTGACCTGGGTGCTCACATTTCCGGGCTGTGGACTGATCGGCTTTATCATGGCGAAAATATTTTTGCTGTTCCGATAAAAAGTGTTATTCAGATAGAAGGAGAAAAAGCAGATGAAAAAGAAGAAAGAAGAGTTTTACTATAAAAATTTATGTTCCGCGATGGAGTATGCTTATCAGGCAGCGCAGTTTTTGACAGAGACCTTAAAACATTTCGACAAAGAAACGATCCAGGAAAAACTGGATGCCATGCACGAGTTAGAGCAGAAAGGCGATGTGAAAAAGCATAAGATGATGAAGGCGTTGAGCCAGGCGTTTATTACCCCGATCGAACGGGAAGATCTCGTCTCACTCAGCGGCTATATCGATGATATTACGGACGCGGTGGAGGAAGTGCTGCTTCAGATTTATATGAGCAACGTGACGGAGATCCGCGCGGATGTATTTCCTACGCTGGATCTGCTCTCGGAGAGTATCAAGGCACTCGGGGATGTCATGGAGGAATTGAAAGATTTTAAACATTCCAAAGTGATCGAGGACTATATCATCCGTGTCAATGATTTGGAGGAGCAGGGCGACCGCCTCTATGTGGAGAACATGCATACCCTGCACGGGGAGGAGGATATCCGCACGATCGTGATCTGGCGGACGATCTATGAATATCTGGAAACCTGTATCGATACCTGCGAGCATGTGGCGGATATTGTAGGCATGGTCATCATGAAAAACTCGTAATCTGTTTCCGTTCTTGCTGTCAGGTCCGTTCAATGTTACAATAAAAAAGATCTGAAAAAACAAAGGAGCGGACAGAATGAAAAAATATGATTATCTGATCGTGGGAGCCGGACTGTTTGGCGCGGTCTTCGCGCGGGAAGCAAAAAAGGCAGGAAAAAAGTGTCTTGTGATCGACAGACGCGACCACATCGCAGGAAATATATACACAAAAGAGATCGAACGGATCCAGGTACATCAGTATGGCGCGCATATTTTCCATACTTCGGACAAAGAAGTGTGGAATTATGTAAATCAGTTCGCGGAATTTAACCGCTATACCAATTCCCCGATCGCCAATTACAAAGGCGAGATCTACAACATGCCGTTTAACATGAACACGTTTCAGAAGCTGTGGGGTGTTGTGACGCCAAAAGAGGCGAAGGAAAAGATCGAAGCGCAGAAGCGTGAGTATGCGGTGGAGCATCCGAAAAATCTGGAAGAGCAGGCGATCAATCTGGTAGGACCGGACGTGTATACAAAGCTGGTCAAAGGCTATACGGAAAAGCAGTGGGGCAGACGTGCCACGGAGCTGCCGGCATTTATCATAAAAAGGCTGCCGGTGCGTTTTACCTACGACAACAATTACTTCAATGATACCTATCAGGGCATTCCGATTGGTGGATATACGAAGATGGTTGAGCGCATGCTTGAGGGAACCGAGGTCAGATTACAGACCGATTTCTTAAAAGAGCGGGAGACGTATCTCGCTCTTGCGGACAGGATCGTGTATACCGGAATGATCGATGCGTATTTCGATTACTGTTACGGAGAACTCGAATACCGTTCCCTTCGCTTTGAGACCGAGGTGCTCGACGAGGAAAATCATCAGGGAAATGCCGTCGTAAATTATACCGAGTATGAAGTTCCGTATACCAGGATCATCGAGCACAAGCATTTTGAATTCGGCTGTCAGGACGGGGAGAGAAACGAAAAAACGGTCATCACCCGTGAATATCCAAAGACCTGGAAAAAGGGCGATGAACCGTATTATCCGATGAATGATGAAAAAAATGCCGCGCTGTATGAAAAGTACGAAAGCCTTGCGAAGCAGGAAGGAAACGTGATCTTCGGCGGAAGGCTTGGGCAGTACCGGTACTATGATATGGATGACACCATAGCGGCGGCGCTTACACTTTCGCGCAGCGAGTTACGCATGTAAAAAAGAGAGCAGATGCTCGTTTGCCCGGGCAAAATCCGCGATATGGAACCAGTCATCGATATAGGCGGCGCGCTCGTTATAGTGTTTTAAATAATAGGCGTGTTCCCAGACATCGATATTTAAGAGCGGAAAAAGACCGGCAGGCAGAGGAGTATCCTGATTCTTCGTGACAAAAATGCAGAGTCTGCCGGTTGGCTCTATGGTAAGCCAGGCATAACCGGAACCGAAGACGGAGAGCGTGGCGGCCTTGAACTTTTCTTTGAATTTTTCAGGGCTCTGAAAGCTCTCAATGAGAAAAGCGGACAAAGGATCCGGGATGGGTCTGTCTGCGTCCGGCGTAAGACCGGAAAAATAAAAAATATGATTATATACGCCGCCCGCATTATTCCGGATTGGGATCTGGGTACCGCATGGCAGCAGATTCTGGTGCGTCAGAAGAAACACCAGAGATTTGTCGTGCAGTTCCGGATGAGGAAGAAGGGCGGCGTTTAGATTATCTACATAGGTCTGCAGATGCCGGTCATGATGCAGATGCATGGTCTTTTCATCGATATAAGGCTCGAGGGCATCATAGGCATAGGGCAGAGGCGGGGTTTGAAATGGATAATGCTCGTTCATGGAAAATTCCTTTTTTCTTTTAATATATGTGTCTGCGGGAGAAATAGACGAAGGCGGCTTGAAAAAAATCATTGCCTGCGTTATCATAATACTTTAAGAGCATATGACCGCTTTTGCGGTGTAAGGAGAACAGAATGAAGATAACAGCAGTGGTGCCCTGTTACAATGAACAGGAGGCGTTAGGGCTTTTTTATGAAGAATTGAACCGTGTAACGGAAGAGATGCGGGACTGTGAATTTGAGATCCTGTTTGTCAATGACGGCTCAAAGGACCGCACGCTGGAGCTGATGAAAGAGCTTGCGGAGAAAGACGGGCGTGTGAAATACATTTCCTTTTCCAGAAACTTTGGAAAAGAGGCGGCGATCTATGCGGGACTCGAACATGCGAGCGGGGATCTTGTGGCGATCATGGATGCCGATCTGCAGGATCCGCCGAGACTTCTGCCGGAGATGTACCGCGCGGTCACGGAGGAGGGCTATGACTCCGTGGCGACCAGACGTGTTACAAGAAAGGGCGAGCCGCCGATCCGTTCGTTTTTTGCGCGGATGTTTTACCGCCTGATGAATAAGATGTGCAAGACGGAGGTTGTGGACGGCGCAAGAGATTTCCGCCTGATGACACGTCCGTTCGTGGATTCGCTGCTTTCGATGAAAGAATACAACCGCTTTTCCAAAGGGCTATTTGGCTGGGTCGGTTTCCGCACCAAGTGGATCGAATTTGAGAATGTGGAGCGGGTGGCAGGAGAGACGAAATGGTCTTTCTGGAAACTGCTTTTGTATGCGATCGATGGGATGGTCGCGTTTTCCACCATGCCGCTTTCCGTCGCAGCGCTGATTGGAATTTTAATGTGCGTGATCGCGGCGATCTCCATCATTTTCATCATTGTCCGCCAGCTGTGCTTTGGCGGTTCGGCGTTTGGCTGGCCGTCCATGGTCTGCATCATGATCTTTATCGGCGGGGTGCAGCTGCTTTGTATGGGAATTATGGGACAGTATCTGGCGAAAACCTATCTGGAAGTGAAGAACCGTCCGATCTATATCTGCAAAGAGACGAATATCGAAGAGTAAGAAGTTAAACTAAGAAGTTAAAATAAAAATGAGAAATAAAAAACAGGAGATTTCCCGGTGCGTGGGAGATCTCCTGTTTTTTTGAATCATAGGAAATTCCTTCCTATGATTCAAAAACGCTCCGCGGG
>ERZ1034844.1157-NODE-1157-length-12780-cov-15.567308_pt1 | contig 12780 bp, 14 predicted proteins | sample MGYA00520594_ERZ1034844 | MGnify/ENA primary metagenome ERZ1034844 (study PRJEB33766, sample SAMN09781733) | gut metagenome | biome: gut microbiome | host: Homo sapiens | place: Madagascar | study: EMG produced TPA metagenomics assembly of the PRJNA485056 data...
AAACGTTGTTTTTCCATAATTTCTCTAATATTTTTATCCCCATTAGACACTCTATCTAACCATTCATCAAATGTTTCACCATTATGTTGATATTTTCTTTCCCAAATATTTCTTTGTAACTCATTCATTTCCCACATATAATAAATCCTCCTATATTTCTTCATCTAATTTTTCATTTAAAAGTGTAAGTAGATCTTCATAAACAGACCCAAACTCTTCTAATGTAAATCTTAAGCTATCTATTGTATCTTCAGAAGTATCATTTTCATCAGTTATAGCATATATTACTTTTTCCAATCTATTGAATAAAGATTGACTATCATCAGCATATAATTTTAGTTCGTCATTTATATCTTTCATTGTAATTCCCTCCCAATTTATAAATATTTGTAAGATTTATATCTTACATTTATAATATACTTAAAATAACTAAAAAAGTGAACCTAAATTTTTATTTTTTTTAAATCATTTTTCATCACCTTCTTTATTTAATTACCTCTTATATTTATAATATACTTAAATTGTATGAAAAAGTGAACTAAAAAACCCAAGAAAATTCTTGGGTTTAGTGTTTATAACATTATTTGATTGTTATTTCTTATTTTCTTCATCTTCGTATTTGAATATAAAACCGTATGCAGTTTTCCTTCTTCCTTTCAAGCAATTACAAATATTACCACAACCTCTATCTTTTCCAAAATATTCAGTTACATCAACTATAGAATCAAATCTTTTTATAAAATTCCCTTCTTTGTCATACATTAAAATTGGTTTTGAGTTCTTACCTTTCAAACTTTTACTTATTTTTTTCTTGTGCTCTTCACTGAGTTGTTTTTCATACCAACAGCCTTTTTTACCTTTATGACTTTCGCTGGTTCTTTCATTTCTAGTACCATAATTATTGTTATATTTAGCATCACACCATTCAAGGTTATCAATATTATTATTTGCTTTATTCTCATCTTTATGATTAACTTGTGGTAAATTATTAGGATTTGGCAAGAACGCTATAGCTACTAAGCGATGCACTGAATAATGTTTCCTTTTACTATTTTTCCATAATCCTACTTGCTTATATCCTTTTTTATCAGTACCTTGTTTTAAGAGTTTTGACTTGCCACTTCTTCGATAATTCAAGCTCCTTACATTTCCTAAGTTACTAACCTGATACAATCTTTCATACCCCGGTATATCTTTCCAAATTTCAATCACATCGTCCACCTCCTTTTATATTTATTACATTTATACCATATTCATATAATATAAAAAGTGAAATAAAAAGTCCAATGAAAAATCATTGGACTTTAACTATTAATCTAGTGCTATAATGCAAATGTGTCACAACCTTTTTCAACAATTACTATTTTAGTTGTTTTGCCAATTCTTCTTAATTCTTTAGTTGCCTTCTCCTTCAATTCATATTTTGACTCTTTATCCCCATGATGTAATAAAATTTTATTTCCTATAGATATTTGTTTAAAATAATTTATTATCTCATCTTGTTGAATATGACTACTAAAAGTTTTAAAAGTTTTTATTTTACATTTTCTTTTGCATTTTATACCATCGATCATCATTTCTCCAGTCTTAGAATTTTGTATTCTTTCGGCTAAAGTTCCAATTCCACTATACCCTATAAAACAAATTGTATTATTTGGATTAGACATTATATTACTAGCCCAAGTTCTAACATGACCTGCTTCCATAAATCCTGAACTAGATAATATGATTCTAGGAACACCATCATTTTTAGTAGAATATTCTAATGTTTCTTTATAATTTGTTATGAATTTAAATCTATCATATCCCATGACTTCATTCCAATATTCTCTATCTTCACCTTGTAAAACTTCTCGATAAGCGTTATTTATTTCTCCAGTCAATCTACTATCTACTATTATTTGAAAATTATCTTTACTATCTTTTAAATACTCATATAACATACACATGATACATTGAGTACGAGAAAAACTAAAACTAGGTATTAAACATTTAGTTTTAGCAGCAATTGTGTCATTTACTATATCCATTAATTCTTTACGTTCATCTATACATTGTTGTTTAGTGAAACTTCTTGAATCGCTACCATAAGTGGATTCACATATCATTATGTCAGCTTTTTTAACGATTTCAGTTTCCTTTAAAAATGGTTGGAATTCAAAGTTTTTATTACTTCCTAAATCTCCAGTATATAATATTTTAACTATGTGGTTAGAAGGTTTCTTAATATAAATTTCTATTTGATACGCTTCTAATACATGACTATTGTTCAATAGTCTAACACTTACTTCTTCACTAAGTTTTACTATTTCATTATCAGGTATTTCTTTTACTTTATTTAAAAATAAATACGTATCACTTTCAGTAAACAATGGTTCAGCTTTTCTACCACTCTTTTTAAGTTCTTTTATGTTTCGATCATGAATAAAAGCACCATCTAATAAAAGTTTTTCACCTAATATTTTCATACCTTTAGTCATTATTGCTTTGCCATGAAATCCTCTACTTATACCAGCAGGTGATAAAAGTAAATGATCTCCATGTACATGAGAATATAATATGAAATCGGCTCTATCATAAGGAATGTAGTCAGCCATTCTTTTATTAGCATTATAATCTTCTACGACAGTTCCTCCTTGATTTATCCCATTTTCAATTAATATAAGTCCTCTAGTACCATCTACTTTGTCATATTCAATACTCCAACAAGAACCAGTTACTCCTATTGTGCTTGTTCCTAAAGAAGTAATATCTATTTTTCCTTTTCTACGTCTATCTACTTTTTTCTTTTTATATTCTTTTTTGACGACTTTTAAATTTTCCTTTCTACAATCTAAAAAGTCACCATTTATATGTTCTATCTTTTCACCTGTATCTAAAATATAGTTTGGTAATAGTACAGATTTCCCTAACACTTTTCCTGTAATACAAGATTGTTTCTTATCCCATCTAATATCCTTTATTTTGTCTAAGTCTTCTAAATCTAGTATAACTATCTCATCAATTTCTTCTTGTAAATTATCATATAATTTCATTTCAACTATATTATCGTGTATTTCATATTCATTTGGGTCATAAAATGTTCGGGGTGTATTTGATATGAAAAATCCATATTCAGATAATTCTTCAAAATGTTTTTGACATAGACCATGTTTATATTTTTTATCTAGTTCTCTACCACAAACTTTACATTTATCCATATTAACCAGTCCCCTTGAATTATATTTTCCTCCTCAAATCCAATAACTTTATAAGTCGTCTCTTGCAAATCCCATTCTTCTTATTTCTTTTTTTACCCAATTAATATAATAATTAACATCTAAATTACTAGGAATATCTTTATTTGTTATATCACCATTATCTATAAAGCAATGTTCACTTGTATCAGCAATTTTTTCATACCCTTCAATCATAACTCCATCCTTCATTTTATCTTTAACCTTGAAGACTCCACTATCATTTTCATCATTACTTGCAAATATTCTAACAACTCTTTCCTTTATTCTTTCATCTCCATGTGATACAAATTTATACGTTTTTCCAATCTTAACTACCTTTTGAAAATCAATATAATTACATTCTTTAATACTATCTTCCACAGGTTTGTTAAAAATTAAATAGTTTACAATCGATTTAGATAGAAATGGTAAATCATTTTTTAACAATGAGTTTTCTTGAAAATATTTTCCTTTACGTTCTAGCTTTCCATTGTCAAATATGCATACATAATTGTTTACATTACTTTGATATAATTTTGTGATTATGTCATGTTCCAAACTTAATCTAGTTCTATCTTCCCATTCTTTACACACATTTACATATTCATCGAAATCCTTTTTGTCTTTAAGTTTCATAATAATACCATCAGTGTTGTATTGAATAGGAATACATCTATCTCCAAACGCCTTCTCTAATTTTTCTATTAAGTCAGTTATCAATAATTGCCCATAAACACATACGCTTCTACCATGTTTAGGGTCATATAAAGTAGAATATTGATCAAGAGTAATACCATACGTTGAGTTCAGAACTATCTTATACGGTGCCTGTTCTTTCTTTTTACCAGCATGTTTTAATGCTAATCTCGTTTCTAGTATCTCTCTATATTTGTTAGGGTCAGTCACACCTCTACTAAGTAAATCATATTCTAGCATTAGGTTAGGGTACAGTGCATTACCTCCCATAGTTTATCATCCTATGGGCATGGACTATATCATCTAAGTTCACCGCTTCCATTAACGTACCAATAGTTAATGTATGCCCCTTTAAAGAGGACTTACTAGTCTCTTGAGTTTTATATATTTTTATATACTTACCACAGGATTGACCAAGTTTATGAAGGCTTCCCCTGTTAGCAATGTCATTAAGTTATCATTTCCTATAACAAACTATATCGTTGACATCACACCCTTGGTTAGGTTCAATGAATTTTACTTGCCCCATTGTGTTAAGGCAACATCGGTGTGGACTATTAACCCTCCATCACTATCATCAGTATAATATTTTTCTAAAGCACCATGGCAGCCACCATAACCATATGTTGTTTTTAGTCCATATACATCTATATTTAATTGATTCTTTCTTTTTGTTCCTTTTTCATTCACAACATGTGTGAATCTTTTCTCATCAAAATGTTTCTTTATATCCCCATATTTTTCTAAAATCAATGTATTTGGAAAACCATATTCCATTTCATCATGTAAATTATGTTGTCTTACACCACCTAAAATCATAGCAGATAATTTAGCTTTAGTCTTACTAAAACAATTCAAAGGTAATTTAAAAGTTTGTATTAAACTAAGTTGAGCTTCAAAATCATTCTTAGTCAATTCAAATAGTTTAATAGTTTGTTCAACGTCATGTATGTTATAATATACAGTCTCTTTTAATTCTTCTTGTGTAAGTTTCCTATCCAAGTTGAAATCAACATCAGATTCATATATTTTACTACCAAAGAATGCTTCATATTGTTTTAGCCCCATAGCTTTATTTATCATGCAATCATATGTGTTTATAAATCCAATTTTATTATAAAGTCTTGATATGTTGAAAGCGTTTTTTCCACTTACCAACATGTCACTCACTTCTTTTAAGGTATGTCCTATCTTATCTTCTCCAATTAAAATTGTTTTAAAAATAACATCGTCATAATGTGCGTTGTTAAACCCGCATAGAATATAATTATCTTTAATTCTATTATGAAATTCAATCAATCCATTTCTATCATTTATAAAAGTTCTTCTTTTCATAGATGGATATGCTATGAATGTTACACAAAAGTCATTATGGAAAACTTCAAAATCATAAAATATCAGTCGTAACTTCTTCAATTTTCTCATCCCCCTTATACTTATAATATACTTAAATTACAAAGAAAAATGAACCATTATTTGTAGTAACTATAACGTTTTTCAATAGCTTTTATCATCTCTTTATCTTCATCAAATTTTTCATAAATGTTCAAATGTTTATTATATTTGAATACTTGTAAATCTAATGGATCAATTTCACCATAAACTTTTCCATCCTCGATTTCAATTAGCAAACAATATCTATACCAACAATCATCTATCCCACCAATATTATTGTATATAGTATTTAATGCAAGTGAACGATGTGAAGTAATCATTGCAATTTCTTCACTAAAAGTATATTTACCATTTTCATGTTCTTCATTAAATACTTTAACTATATAAATCTTATCCATAAACAATACCTCCTTGTATCACAAAGGCTAGGAGATTTTCCTAGCCTTTGTATAATTTATTTTATATATTTATTTCATATATTTACTATCTCTTCTAGTTAAACTTCTTACAGGTAAACCTTTATATTTTTTAATAATATCTTTAGTTGTCATCTTAGTTTTGTCATCGTTCAATATTCGTGACAGATATTTTATCCTTCCACATATGCAACAATATTCACAAAGCATATATTCGCTTGTTTCAAGTACATATACTAAAACTTTTTTATTACTATGTTTATGTTTACTCATATTACATCTCTCCTTTTATAAATTATATTCTTTTATTAATTTTTTATAATAATTAAATAAGCTATTTGGATCTTTCCTTTGAATTTCAACATCATACCAAGGCATTGGTTGTCGGACTTTCCAATCCCCTTCTCCTCCTTGATGTACAAACGCATCTTTTCCATGACCTACTTCACTGCCATAATATAAACATACATCTCCACCTAAAGAAAATAATATGTCAGCACTTCTTTTAAGTTTATTTAAATCTCCATTAAAACTTTGTGCAATTCTACTCATATCATGATTATCCAGGAAATTAACATCATGTTTAACATCATTCTTAATAACAAGAGGTTCATCACTATTTATATGATGTTTAATCCATCCTGATTGCTCGAAATTGAATGCTTTACCTATTACTTCACCATAAGAATGGCTTACTTCGTATTCATCCCATGCTTCACATACTAAGTATATATCAGGTTTTATATTCTCACACATTCTTCTAAACCAACCCCAAAACTCCAATCCATTCACACCATGATGTTCTATGAATGGTACGGCATCTAATCTAAAACCATCAACACCTTTACTTAACCAAAACTTAACAGTATCTTCTATCATAGCTCTAACTCTAGGATTATTACCATTTAAGGCAGGCATTGTGTGATCCCATGGAGCATAATACCATTTTTGATTGCCATAACAATATCTCCATCTACTATCTTCCTGTTTATCACTCCAAAAGTAGCAATCATTATCTTTAGTTATTGATTCTAAAAACAATGGATGATTGTAATCAGTATGACAAAATACCATATCTAAAAATACTTCTATGTTGTTCTTATGAGCTTTTTCTATAAATTTTTCAAAGTCCTCCATGCTTCCATACTCTCTTTTAATCTTTTTATAATTACTTATATTGTAACCATGTGTGCTAGGAGATTCGTAAAAAGGAGTTAACCAAATACTAGTAATCCCTTCTAATTCTATAACATAATCTAGTTTATCAGTTAAATCTTTGAAGTTATTACAAAATGCCGGAAAATAAATTTCATAGATTATTCTTTTTTTACTCATATAATATAGCTCCCCCTTAATACTTATTCATCTTACATTTATAATATACTTAAGTTAGTGAAAAAAGTGAACCTAAATTTTTATTTTTTAGCAGCATATGGGCAGTCATTATAATGACCACATAAATTTTTACAATAGAAAGCATTAGGTTTCTCAGGAATCCAATCTTCTTCAACATCAGGGTCATGTTTCTCTATTTCATCTATTGTACTAGTTATAAATGTTTTTAACTTCTCTTTCATTTCTTCGTTATATTCCACTTCAATAAAACAACGTTTGTAATCAAAGTTATCAAACAAGTCATCCACAGTATTGCGTTCAATCACAGTTCCTCGTTTGTTTCTTGTGTATTTTAACATCTCAAAGCACGGATTTAATATCTTATAATCGGGATAAGCATTTTCCAAATACATTGAGTATAAGATTAATTGAAAAACCTTTTCAGATTCTAAATCCTTTTTACTAAACTTACTACTTGTTTTATAGTCTATTACCCTCATTGTTTTATTCTCTTGATCAATTTGAATTAAATCTATATACCCTTGTAACCTTATATCTTCAATCGGTTCAAACACAAAATGTAATTCAGTTAAATATTTATAATTGTCAGGATAAGGTTGCCAATGGTCTAAGCAGTGCAGCATAGAATTAAAATAATTCTCTTTGGACTTTTCAGTCGGGAACTTCATATCCAGTAACTCGCACATTTCAAATTCTTCAATCCATTCTTTTTTCGCAGTTTCGATGTCTATTTTGCCTTTAAATATCCTTTCTAGGCAATCATGAATCTTTCCACCAAGAACACCATATACGTTCTCGTCTCCTCTTTGATGTAATACATAATTTAAATACCATCCATATACACAATTATGAAAGCTACTCAGTTTTGAGTATGACCATGTTATTTGTTTTCCCATATTTCTTCTCTCCCATCTATCTCATCCATTTTATACAATTCTCCACCATTTTATTCCATGTTGTTTTACCCAAGTCAGTAGGTGAGTCTTTGCTACCTTTAGGTAGATATTTGTTGTGTGCATCATACATAATACCTATTCTCACTTCATTTTTAAAATATTTTTTAGCCGTCTTCAATGCCCTTTTCTGGACATCAATTTCCAAACCTTCATCGAATGCGAACACAATTTCTTGAACATTTAATTTTTCCAATAAAGATAATCTATAATTATCAATGGAGTTACCACCAAGGGCTAATGCGTTACGAACATTCATAGTGTGTAATTGTAATACAAATTTTTCCGATTCACCTATATACACCCTACCATTCTCTATATATTTTTTATTCTCAAAAATACCATACAAACTATGATGCTTTTTGAATTTCAACAAAGGGAAATATTTAAAGTCTCCATAGTTATCATAATAAGCACGTCCCATCACACCTAATAGTTGTCCTTCCATAGTCAGCCATGGAATACTAATTCTCTTGCTCTTGTAATCATAACCTATATGGAATACCTGTTGTGTCTTAGGCATGATATTGTCATCAACAAATTTCATATTCCACACATCTTCATACTTATCTAATTCACTTTTATCATAAATTGGTATCAAAACTTCTTTTGGTTTCATGTCTAAATCTAAGTCTAATCCATCAAAATCTTCATCATCAGTATCTTCTATGTCAAACATTTCATAGCATTTACTAACTATGTCACTATAAGTAGTATCAGTATGAAATATTATTAATTCAAATATATCTCCATTAAACGAACTACTAAAGTCAGTGCAACTTAAACAATTATTCAATCTTATCCTACATGTAGAACCGTTAGATGAGTCAGGCTTACTACACCTGATCTCATCTTCATTTATAGTAAACTTATCGTATCCATATTCTTTTAATAGTAATATTAAATCTTTTTTATTACATAACAAATGGTTTTTTATATCATTGGACAACTTTAACACCTCTACTTGTAATAATTTTGTGTGATAGTTCCACGTTTAGGACTACATCTACAAATCTCTTTTACACTTGCATTTTTACCTTGGAAAGAATATAGATATGCAGTATTACTATCATTAAATGTATTACCATCTCTAGTTTTTACTATAAAGAATATACGATATGTACCTTTTTTATCAATGTTTACACTTTTCTTTACTAACTCATGAGTACTCTCGTCCTTAATCCATGTATATGGCTCACAGAAGTATTTATGATCATTGTCAAGTTCTTCATAAAATAAATTTCTAAATAATATTAAACTATCTAAAACCTCATTAACTTGTTTTGAACCAGCCAACATTGATATATCTAGTATTAAATTACCAGCATAACTTTGTGAAATTTGTAGTGCGATTACACCTACCAAGTTAAACTCTCTACATAATTTATCTATCAATCTACTACCTATTATTAGATCCTTGTAATCCTCATCACCAGTTGCATAATCAGCTTTAAAAGTATCATATAATAAACAAGTTATTCCTTTACTTAATGCATATTTTCTAGTGAATGATTTAACTTGTTCAAGGTTAGAATCATTAATACTAATTAAAAATATGTTTTCACCTAAGTTTGAATTATATATGTCTTTAGCTATTTTAACTTTTTCTAATTCGTCAGGTGTCAAAGCACCACTTTTCAATTTCTTTTTAGTAATATTAGATTGACCTAATACATTTGCTAATGTGTAAGCTATAAAGTTTAATTTAACATCATTGATTTTCATTTCGTTAGTGATATATAAAACTTTTTCACCAGCACCAGCTAATGACATCGCTATCTCAGTCATTAAAGTAGATTTACCTTGGTTAACTAACGCTCCTATACCAGTAACAAATCCACGTCTTAATCCTAATATCTCTTTGTTAATGGCAGGCATAAACTTAATGTTTTCATTACCAAACCTAATTGAATCTATTGGTACTCCTAATTCAGTACCTTCAGTTAAAGAATTTATAAAGTCATCACCAATCATACCATCATCTTCAATAGCTCCATTATTTGATGGAAGTTGTATTGAATCACTAATTCTAGTTTGCATAAATGATAATACTTGTTCACAATTCATTGCATCAAATATTTCTAAATAAGTCTTTTCAATTGATCTACCTTTTTTATTCTTTATTTCAATTGTATTTGTTAAGTCTATACCATCATCAATAAAAGTTAGTAGTAAATTGTTTTTCATCACTTCATCGAAATGAGCATCGAAATTGTCTTTACTACTCGCCTTCATAAGTTTCTTTATTCTCTCAAACCCACCATAGTCATTGTATGTTTCTAAAAGAGTATCATTTAATACCAATTGTATATCAGTATTTGTTGGAGTAAATATTTCTTTCTTCATGAGTTGTGATAATATAGTAAAGTAAAACTTACCTTTATCAGTCATAAATATGTCTTCGGTTATCTTGTATTCTTTGATCAACAACATATCATTAAACAAGTCACCTAGTAATAACCCTTCTTTATTAAGTCTATTCTTCGTTAATTCCTTTGGATATTCCATGTTTACACCCCCTAATCAAAGAATGAATCTAATACATCTTCAAATGTTTTTTTATTAGTTTTTGGTTTTTCAAAGTTTATTTCTACATTTTCATCTTCCCAAACATCCTTTGTTTTAATTTCAACTTTTCTTTTTTCATTAATTCTTCTACTATAATCTAATATTTCTTTTTGCATAATTGCCATGAAATAACCTATCTCATTGTTTAAGTTATCAAAATATTTACTTTCTAATATACTAGTTAATCTATTTTCATTTTCTTCTAAATATTTATAAATAACTATTGGTTTATAATTACTTTTAATCTCTTTAAATAATTTTGCAAAATATAAATTTGCTTTAACTTTAACACCAAGTATATTGGCTAATAAATCATACGACTTATCATAATAAAGTTTTTCATCTTTTTTTAAATTATAATGATCTTCATTACAATAATATTTTTTAATTATCACAAAATTATCATTGAAGTATTCATCTAAATAAGCATCCTCTTTATTCAATGTTTTGCCACAATATTGACATTTAACTTTTCGCAAACTAGTCCACCTCCACATCAATAAGTGTACCAATTATAATCATTATAAGTAATAATAATGGAATTGGAATCGCCCACCCAAAGAACTTTAAGACAAGATAATATATTGTAAATCCAGCAAAAACACTTATAAAAATATCAATCACTATCTCTAACATTGTTTTTAAATATTTCATACAATCATCTCCTTATATTTATAATATACTTAAATTATACAAAAAAGTGAACCATAAAAAATAAGAGAGGTTAAATTAATAACCTCTCTTACTACAATTATAATGTTTCTACTATATCAACTAGTTCATCTTCAGTTAATTCAGTTAATGATTTCTTACCTAAACCTTTAACTTTTTTCAATAAAGCTCCTTTTTTACTACCATCTTTTTTAATAATGTCTTTAACTTGTGATAATAATTCTTCTTTACTAGGTCTTTCTTTACGTTCTTCTTCAACTAACACTTCTTTAGCGTTTTCTTTAGCTTCCTCATCTTCTTTTTTAGCTAATTTTTCAAATTCTTCATCAGTTATTGGTGTGGATTTACTTCCTTTTATCGCTTCTTTTAATGTTTCCACAAATAATTTTGCATTAGCTTTTTCATCTTCTTCAAACACTATATATTCAGGAACACTATTTGATTTAAATCTTCCTCCAGCTTCTACAAATCCATCACTTCTAAAATATAATCTTCTTTCAGTACCTTCTAACTTACCACCATTAACTTTTTTATCAATCACACCAGTACATATTATATCAAATACGGCAGATATACTATTTTCATAAGCGTTTGTTAAGTTACTTGTTAGTTGCATATAACCTTCATCAGAGTTCATACCTTTTTCAACAATAGTTTTTACTTTAGTATGTGCTATAAACACTACACCAAATCCTGCTTTGGACAATGATGTTATATATTCTTTTACAAGTTCTTTAACTTTGTCAGCACCTTTTCCATCAGGTTATCTCGTATTACTACGAGCCTTGACTATATCTTCTCGATAACTCTTTTACCAAGTTATCTACCCTTGCACTTCGACATATGATATTTCAATCATACATCTACTCTACTCTCTTCCATTTAACGTATTTCTCGTTTAAATGTGATTTCGATAGTCGATAAACGTTACTCACTTTTTAGTGAGTCTTCGCATGGGATTGTCCTCAACATCACTTGGTAGGAGTCCCCCATTAGCATATCTCCTAGTTATCATTTCCTATAACTCCTAATCGTGAGATATACACCCTAGATTTCTAGGTTCACAAGGTTTAGGGTGAGCCTGGAATTAATTTAACCCACCGAATGCACTATTAATTGTGTCACAAGGTTTACCATTTCTTTTTTCACTTAATTCACATACATATTGTTCACACAATGGTATTAACTCATCTAATGTATCAAATGCAACTAACTCAATTTCATGTTCTCCTCTTGCTTTACCAGCTATTAAATATTTTTTTAATTCAATTGCATCATTCCAAGATTCGATATGAGATACATTTAAGTTATCCAATAAAGCATAACCATATTCATTACCTACACCAACTAATAAACCTTTTTCAGGATTACCACCGTACTCTTCTAATACCATATCTCTAAATAATGTACTTTTCCCGAATTTTGATATTGCTCTTATATATAATTTTAATTTATTCAAACTATTCACACTCTTATTAACAACAGGTTTTTTAAACATATACACAT
>ERZ1034844.1159-NODE-1159-length-12773-cov-5.425145_pt1 | contig 12773 bp, 20 predicted proteins | sample MGYA00520594_ERZ1034844 | MGnify/ENA primary metagenome ERZ1034844 (study PRJEB33766, sample SAMN09781733) | gut metagenome | biome: gut microbiome | host: Homo sapiens | place: Madagascar | study: EMG produced TPA metagenomics assembly of the PRJNA485056 data...
CGGACCTCTATTCGGAAGAGGCGAAACGGCGAGTGTATCCGGAAGGCCAGCTGCCTCCTGACATTAAGAAGAATGCCGACGCCATAATTAACGGGAATGTCTATGAAATCAAGAAATGCTCTGTCGATAACATAAACAATAACTTGTCCAGAGCCATAAAGCAAGCCAAAAGAGCGGTATTGAATTTACATGAAAATCCGGATAATAAAACGGACAACGAAATCGACGGAATTTTATTAGGGAATCTAAGACGAAAAAAAAGCCTTGAAGAAATCATTGCGATATATCCCGACAGAAGACTGCATGTGTTCAAGAGATAAAAAATGGGAGCTACTTTCGTAACTCCCACGGTGCGGCTGGTCCGCAAACCCGCCATTTCCCCTTTCGGGGCACTTAAAAGTCATATCAATTCTTTGAAAACCTTATGCAGTTTTTTTCAAATGCAAATATAATACCTATCTTTGAAAAAACAATAGAAATGGATGGATTTTTTACGAAAACGGGCAAAAAACTTTCATTCGCCCGCATGGCGTGGAAGTTTTCGGACGTTCTGCCCAAGATTCCGCGAACTGTGGGAGGTCTTGCCGTGACCTTCTTCAAGGAGTCGTGGCGCCGTCAGGGGTGGTTAGACAAGTCCCTGCAAAAGTGGCTCCCGCGCCGGCATCCGTCGCCCAGCGACGCGGGCAAGGCAATCCTCGTGCAGCGCGGACACCTGCGCAACTCAATCCGCATTCTATCCTCCGACTCCCAGAGCGTGGTGGTAGGCTCTACGCTCCCGTATGCCGAGCCGCACAACGACGGCGGCCGCGGTTCCGTGACAGTCCGCCAGCATACGAGGCGCACACCGAGAGGCGGCCTTTCCACCGTAAGGCAGCACACCCGAGCAATGAACGTACCCCAGCGCCGGTTCATCGGCGACAGCAGCGAGGTGAACAAGCTCGTCGATAAGAAAATCGAGACCATGATTGATTCTGTTTTCAAAACCGATTAAACACTATTTATATGAAATTTCAAACCGAATTAAAAGAGTTCGACCTCTCGCTCAGAGAGCGTCTTTATTCCGACATCTGCGACTGTCTGGAAGGCATCACCGACGGCGGGAAACCTGCTATCGAGTACTTCGATTTATTCAACAACCAGTTTGCGCACCTCAAAGAGGAGACGGTCATGAAATACCCGTGCGTACTGGTGGAGTTCCCCGCCATAGAGTGGACGCCCCGCGGAGGCGGTGCACAACAGGCCACGCTCAAAATGACGCTCTACGTGGCCCAGAACATGACCAACCGCAAGACCTTCCGGCTGCGCCGCGTGGACAACCACGAGCGGAACACGGCCTACCTGCGTCTTTTGGATGCTATCCACCGTCAGCTCTCGGCGCTCCGCCTGCCCTATGCCGGAACCATCCGCCGCATATCGTCCGTCACCGACCACGACCATGACCACCTGATAGTATGCGTCGAGAACTACTCGATGGTCTGCACCGACACGAGCGGCGTGCTGCCCACCGTCAAAACCAAAGGAGGAGCGGCTGAAATCGAGGTCGTTTGAAAAAAAACACAAAATATTTTCAAAAAAAAGTTTGAAAATATTTTGCAAATTCAAAAATACGCCTTATCTTTGTACCAACAAAAAAGATAAGGAACTATGAAAACTACGAAAAACAACGAAGAAAGAGCTTACAAGTCGCCCCTGCAAATTCTTGCCGAAAGCAAATCGAACGTGAAAAAAATATTCGATTTTATCGATTACAAGTTTTCCGCTGATTATTGCGTAACTCGCCGCGGCGTATACGCTGAATGGAGAGAGCCGGCCGAAATCATCTTCGACGCAGTTCTGAAATTCGGTGAGGGTTTCGTAACCGACATTTGCCAAAGAGCGAAGAACGGCCTGTTCAATCTTTCGGACAAGCAGAGATGGTGCGTTGCCTTCGCCTTTCAGAAGCTCTCCGAAGAGCAGATTCTGAACATGTATGCTGATATTCAATAATTTTTATAAAAAACCTAATTACTATGGAAAAGCTGAATTACGACGACATTCGCAAGTACAATGTTTTTCAAGAAAGCGGTCGCGTTTTCATTCATTTGAAAGACGATAATCGGACAATCTGCCGGATAATGAGTTCGCACGATTGCGTCTTGATTAATAAGACGAGTTCGCGCGATGCGCTCGAAGCGAAAAAGCTCGTGGCAAGTCTTCTCAATGAGAAGTATTTCGAGCCGCAGAAATTCGAAAAGGTGCAGCTCACCGCCGCACAGGAGGCATCGTTGCAAAACGACTTTTTCCGCTCGATAACTGGCTGCGACGACCCCGAGCTCGAATGGGCAAAGAACAGTGAATATGATTATTAAATAAGATGGAGGAAGAAACGAAGATTCAAGGCTCTCGCGGCGGGGCGAGAGCCGGAGCAGGCAGGAAGCGAAAGGACCGCAATTTCATTGGCGTAACGCTGCCGGCCGAGATGGAACGAGAGTTGCGAAAAACTGTAAAAAAAGGCGACCTGTCCGCCTATATCGAGGGACTCATTCGTAAAGATATGGAGCAGGCCGGCGGCAAGGCGGATTCGGCGAAAAACGAGCTTTCTCTTGCCGGACTGGCCGGCAGACTTCACGAGGGGCGTCTGGCAATCAAAATCGAGCTGCTCGATGATTCGCAATGCGTGGCCGGAGCTGCCGGAGAACTGACGCTGACACAGCCGTGACACGGCTTTTCCTCACAAAAAAAACACCGCTCGAATATCTTTTCGGGCGGTGCTTTTTTTGCGGCAAAATCAAACCATTTTCAGCTTTTTTCAGGAAATGTTTTGATAACTTTCGCAACAGATATTTCCTCTCCGGATTTTTCGGAGAGAACTTCGGCAGCCTCGCAGGCAGTCTGCTCATTTTCGTACTCGATTTTCAAAATTCCGCTCCCTCTTACGAGCAGTATGAATTGCTGTTTTTCCATAATTAATGAATTATTCCGCCTGATTTCATGAATTTTTCGAAACCGAATGTCATTTCGCAACTGTTTATCGTTTGGAAAATCGCCAGCGCGACTTGCGGCACTATCGCGTTTCCGTAGGCCTTGACGGACTGGCGGTTCCACGCTGGAAAGGTGATAGCGTCCAATCTGTCGGATAACCCATCATCTCCGCTACGAACGGGGCATTGAGAGGGGAACTTCTCCCAATAAGTCGGCACACGAAATCTTTCAGCGTATTCATCCGTCTTTTGTCGCCATCCTCTGTTTTCGCCGGTTTGGCCGTACCGCCGTGGCAGTCGCTCGCCACCGGCGTCGGCCACAGGCACTGGCTGGCCAGACTCGACAGATTCTGCGTGGGCGATAATCCATACTCGGTCGCGGCGGTGCGGTGCCCCGACGGCACAAGCCGGAATAATAAACGGTTGAACTTCATACCCCGCACTTTCCAAGTCAGAGCACACCGTTTCGAGTACCAGTCCATCCTGCCAAGTAATGAGGCCGCCAACGTTTTCGCCGACGACCCACTTCGGGGTGATTTGTCGAATGACTCGAAGCATTTCCGGCCAGAGATAACGGTCATCCGCCGTTCCTTTTCGTTTTCCAGCAGCGCTGAAAGGCTGGCATGGGAATCCACCGGAGAGCACGTCAATGCAGTTCTTCCACTCCGTAAAGTTTGTGGTTCTAATATCTTCATAATGAATTGATTTTGGGAAATGATATTTCAATATTTTTCGGCAAAAGCCGTCGATTTCGCAGGTGAAGGCGTTCGACCAGCCTGCCCATTCGGCGGCGAGGTCAAAATCTCAGATACCTGAAAATAAAGATGCGTGCAACATTATTTCGAATATTTTTTTAACATAAGTTTCGCAGGCTCACGCAGATAGTTGTAATAAGTCGCCCGAGAGATTCTGAAACGCGGACGGATGATATTTCGGTACACCCAACTATACGAGTGCCCCTTGCGGATTTCTGCAACGGTAATATCCTGCATCTCCGCCGCGCGGAGCAACTTATTCTTCGTATTATACGACATTCAGGAGGGGATTTGCGATGTTCGGTAAATGATGTTCACGGCCGGCTTGATTTCTTCCGCAGCCGGCCGGGCATAATAGCCGCGGTCTTTGAGCGCACGGAGCTTCCGGCACAAATTGCGCAGGCCCTCGACATCGAGGTCGTAGAACAGGCAGCCGGCAATGCGGCTTTGTGTCATGAACATGTTCACTCTGTTCCAGACGGCGGCCTTCGATTCGCCGCGCCCCACGCGGTAGACGCCGATGTCGGTCAGAAGGCGCAGCGCGGCACTTCGCCACCGCCGGAGCTCCGCCTGTGCAGCATCCTCGCGGCGGGAGGCCTCCGAGTAAAGCGAGGAGATGGCGGCGCTGAGCTGCGCATCGGTCAGCTCGGCTGCGGATATGACGCCGTAGCCGGCAAGTATAGACGGCTTCTGCTCTCGAAGTCCAAGCTCCGAGAGCAGCGCGTGAAATGTCCTGTATGCCTTATTCCTATCCATCTGTGTGTCATTTGCTTTTGTTCCGGAGAGGGGTCTTGCTCCCCTCGGTCGCCTGAAAAAAACCCAACAAAAAAACAGGCTGCCGCGCGAATCCGTCGCGCTCCGGAAATACATCGTTTAAGCCTCGGTCATGCCGAGCGGAAGAGCTCGCCATGCGCCGTTCTCGTCCTTGTATTCGGCCTTGACGAAGGTCTTGCTCTCGATAGGCCGATAGGCGTCGATTATCGTGCGCACGCCCTCGATGAAGGTGGCGTTACCGCTGTCGTTCGCCATTTTCATAAGACTCATCACTCGACGCGCGTTCAGATTACCGTTCTTGTCGCGCGAGAGCAGGTGTCTGGCGAGCTCTACCGCCTCGGCGGCCTCGCGACCTGCCAAGGCCAACTCTTCGAGGTACTCCTCGACTTTGGCAACGCCGGCCTCCGCCGTGTCGTCATAAGCATCCGAGACGTAACATCCGAGCGTGATGCGGCGCTTCCCGTCCTCGCTTATGAAGTTATGCGAGCGTTGAGCTTCGATTTTCGAAGTTTCGAAAAGCTCGCTCTTCATTTTCAGCGCCGCGGCGAACGAGTCGCGCACCTGCTGCTTTTTGGCTCGAAGGTCGGCCGCCGCCGTTTCCAGCAGCGGGAAAATCTCGTCTACCGCCTTGGAGCAGATGCTGCGGTATGCGGCGATTTCCTCCTTGCGCTTCGCCTCTGCCTCCGCCTCGTGCGCCTTCACCTGTTTGGTAAGTTCTGCCAGCTGCTCACTGCTGAGCTTGCTGATGTCGATTACATTATTATCCATATCATTCTGTTTTATAAAAAGTTATTCTTCATCTTCCAATTCTCAGAGCATTCTGCGAGAATCCTTTATCGCTCTGCGCAAAAAGCACATATTGCGCACATGCTCTACGGCGTCGCCGAATCGGAGGTCGCCGAGCGCCTCTTTCAGGCACCGGCGGTTCCGCCGCATGGCCGTCGTATAAATATCTATCGCACTCTCTATTCTCTTCGCGTAGTCCATATCTTCCGTGTACATCATATTTTCCATACCTTCCATGGTCTCAGTTCTCTTCATAAGCTACTTTCGATACTCAGTTCCTTCACTTTTTCGGGGCTTATTATAAAGGGTTCCCCGCCGCCGTAGCGGCTTGTGGCGTATGCCACGAAGCCCTGCACGAACACCTTGACGCCGGCGTCGAACTGCACGCTGACGGCTGTCGTTCCGCGCGGCTGCGTCCCTTCCGCTTGCGAGATGAACACGAACAGCTTCTGCGGGAACTTGCGCACGAAGTCGCAATATCTGTCGTACGTGATTCTCATGTATTGCAGAGAGTCGAGAATGACGACGGACGGGGAGCGCTTGGATAGCCGCTTTTCCAGCTCATCGAGAGGCTCGCCGCCGAGCATCTGGACGTGTCCGTTTCGCTCGGCCATGCCCTCCTCCTCGAACGCCTGACGCAGAGAGTCTCTGCCTGCCTCCTCGTATGAATTGTACAGCACATCCGTGAACTGCGAGAGGTACTTGCACAGCTTGATGGCGTAGCGCGTCTTTCCGGACGCTGAGGCGCCCCAGATAAGGATAGTACCGCCGCGCTCTATCTTACCCATGTGGGCGAGCCAGTCGCCCTCGAAAGGGAATCTGACGCCCTCGCGGGCTTTCAGAAATTCGGTCATGCTCAGTGCTTTCATGCGGCAACCCTCCTCTTTGCAATTATCGCCTGATGTATTCGGCGAAGATTGTTTCCGGACTCGCCTACGAGGCGCAGGACCTCGCGCGAGGAGACCTGCTCGCCCGCGCTTCTCATGTTCGCGTCGGCTATTTGGTAAGCCTGCGAAAGCATGAACTCGTCCATCTCCTTGCCTACTTCCGGCGTGATTCGCTGGTATTTGTGCCCGAGTCTGTCGAACACCTCCGACCACCCGACGATGCGCTGAGCGATGCAGTTGCCGATTTTCTGCTGCAAAGCCGTAGCCCCCATGGCATACCACCCGCAGCGGTATTCGGTGGCGTTCCAGAGTGCCTTCACCTCCATTACCGCCTCTCTGGCGAGGTCGCCGAACTCGTCGAGAATCACCAGCGGCCTATCCGCCTGCGTCTTGATATGCCATACTATGTCGTTGAACAGGTCTTGGAACGTTCCTTCTTTGCGAATACCCAGCTCCTGCGCAAGACGCGCGAGGAACTTGCGGCAAGTCTTGCACGTCGAGCAGTCGATGTACGCGACATTGGTGTGTGTGCGGCTGTAATACTTGGCCGCATAGCTCTTACCGATGCCCACCTCGTCAGAGAGAATGCCGCACAGAGACTTTGTCTGGCAGTCTTCGAGCTGCGAGCTGATGAATTCGAGTACAGGCGTGCGGACGGTCAGCCACTCGGCTGCGGCCGTCTCGGAGACGTCGTATCGGTAGGCAAGATTCATCCAACTGCGCTCGGAGATGACCCTCTCCAAGTCGCCCTTTTGGATTCGAGAATACTGCGCAGCCGAGATGCCGAGCATCGTTGCATACTGCGCGTCGGTACCTGAGAACAGAGAGCGCTGCTCCCTGACTTTGGCAATGATTTTCTGTTTGAATTCCGTTGAAATCATGTTTTTATAAGGTTTTATATGGTTGAAAATCCAATTTATACGAGCGACGCCTTGGCCATTGCGCGGTACTTGGCCGCATCGAAACTCTTCCACGGCATGTCCTCTTCTTCCTCCTGCTGTTGCGGCTGCTCCGGCTGCGGCGGTGCCGGCACGACCTCGGCCTTTTGGGCGGCCACGCGGGCCAGTCGCTCCGCGTCGATGAACGCCAACCTTGCGATGTCGCGCTTCTTCTCGCGAACCATGCCGCGGTATTCTGCGATATACGCACCCTGTTCCTTGTAGCTCTGCTCATCGACCTCCTCCCACTCGACGCGGGCGGAGTTGAACGGCGCTATCTGCGCAGCCTTGTCGATGAACTTGTCGTTTTGGAAAATGTATACTTCGTTGATGTTGCCTGCGGCGTCATCCAACCAGTAGGCTGTGACTGTCTTGTCGTATGGGGAGAGCTTTGCGACGACCGCCGGAGAGGAGAGGCGGAATGAAAGCCCCTTGACTTTGGCATACATGGTGCTGCGAATGGTCGTCTTAGTCTCGTAACCGATGTAGCGACATATCATGGCTTTGCGACCCTCCCCGGGGATTTCCAGATTCGGGTTGCGGCGCAGTTCCAGAACCTGCCGACGTGTCATCCCGGGGTAGGTCTTCTGCCGCGGATGCAGCTGATTATTGAACTCCTCGAAATCGGCTCGGTCCTCTGCTATGAGCGTCTCGAACGAGTATTCGCGTTCGACATACTCATTATGTTCTTTTTTTACTTTTGTTTTGTATGGCTCCGACTTTGCCCACCAGCGGCCTATGCCGGGATGCGCTTTTTTCTCGACGCCGTATTTCTTGGCGCGGTTCAGGTGCTCAGCCTCCTTCTCTCGGGAGTTCCCGGGTACGCACCAATGAACGAACGGGAACATGATTTCCAGCTCGTCCTTGCGTTCGTGCATCAAATGGTGTTCGAGTTCCAGCTCCCCGGGCATCGGGGCGCCGGCGGCGAAAATCTGCCTGAACATGTCGCGGAAACACTCTGTTACCAGCGCCGCGTCTTTCTTTTTGGAGTAGGCCGCCCCTATTACGCAGCCGCTGACGACATCATACGCATAGTAGGCTTTGACATAACCTCCTCCTTGCATTTTGCGGGGCAAATCGCGGTCATCCATAGACACTTTGCTATATGAGAATATCCCCCTGCGTCGATGCATATGCGGCTCGTGAACACGCTTATTATAGTCTGCATCGTTGCGCAATGAATCCACCGCGATGCGGTTTTGCGGCATGTTCAAGTAGCGAGTAAAGGTGCGCTCGGATACGATAACCGGCTTGCCGTTTTTGTAGAAAGTCGTCTTGTCGTAAAGCTCGCCGGTGCTCTTGTCGAATATCTCGTAGCGGCCCTCCATGAACTCCTTATAAATTGAATAGGCCTCCGCGCCGAACGGCTTTGTCGGCAGGCAGTATATCGACATGGCAAGTCTTTCCAAAGCCTCAGACATCACGCGCGAGTTATCGTTTCCGTAGCCTTTGTGTATCAGGCTGGAATACCCCTCCTGTATGTATGTCTTGTACTTTCTCATCAAAGATTTCGCGTTCTTCGGCAGATTGTGCGGGTACATCGTCTGCACAGCCTCGCTGTGCACTGCGGCGGCCAGATGCTCCCACAGCTGCGGCTTGGGGGTCCGCAGACCCTTCGAGCGGCGCAGTCCCGCTTTTTCGGCGATATACTCCGAAAGTGCATTGAGCACCGTCGCGCAGTTGGTCAGCCTTTTAACCATATCCGGATGAGCGTCTGCGAGGCGCTCCCCGTCTGGCCCCATAACTTCGGAGTAGTAGTTCTGCGCCGAAGTGTCGAAGGTCAGGCGCCTTTCGAGGGGCAGCAGCTCGGCACGCTTCTCGGGCTTGCCGAACTTCCCCTCATATAGCTTTCGATACTTGTACGGCAGACTCGCGTATTCTATGAGCGCCGTGCGGCCGTTGCCGCCGCGGCGAAGTACCCGAATCTGGCGACGACGCTGCAAGTGGTCGTATGCAGCTTTCGACATTAGCCCTTCAGGATTCATCCCCGAGGCTATCAGCTCCGCGCCGTCTATACAAAGTATGTTGTCGAAATATTCCATTTTTTCCGCACCTCCGCGGCTTTTTTTCTCTTCGTCCCCGCGCCGGCATCGCTCCGGTCAAGTCCCTCTCGACTTCGCGGGAAATCGCTATATTTGCATTTGTAAACCTATAATATTATAGCGATATGAATGATAATGTCGATTTTTTGATGCTCAAAGCCGAAGTGGCGGCTTTGAGAAACGCATTTCTCGGATTTGTCAAAGCAATGAGCGATTCAGAGAGTGATTTAGAGAGTGATTCAGAGAGTGATTCAGAGAGTGATTCAGAGAGTGATTCAGAGAGTGATTCAGAGAGCTATGTCTGGCTAAATCGTTTTTTGCTTTGGAAATTCGAGCGAGAGAATCTCGCAGAATGTAGAACGCACATGCGGACGTCTCAGAGCATTGAGAAAATATCACGCCGTAGACATCTTTTACAGATACTATGCGACATTGCTTTCCTCGAAGGAGAACTTGAATATTGCGGAGAAGTGCGGAAATTAAGCGAGTTAGACCGCGAAATTGCCGCGGATGTGTTTCTGAATAGCGACGGGACCGAAGATTCTCTAATTCGCGAAGCAGAAAGATTTCTCTAAGATTCTCGGGGATTTTTTCGAGAACAAGCTCCCTATGGGGTTCTCTTCTACGGGCTGACGCTCTATACATGAGCTCAGCCTGTTTTTCTTGCGATATGCACTCATTCTTTTCCATGGGTTTTTGGATATTTTTTAGAAGGTGATATAATAGTCTATTTCTCTGTCTCTCTGTCTCTCGGAACTGCCGGCAGATTCAGCGTCTTTCTGTAAATGAGAATGCCGAGAAATCGGTAGTCAATCTGTGTTCCTGTGGTTTTCTTCTCCCCGTCGATGATTTCGATGGGTGAAATGGTTTTTGTTGTTAATGCGCTCATATTCAATATAGTTTAGTTTACTTTACTTATTCACTTCCACGCCGCCGCGCTCTATGGCTATTTTCCGAATGGCGGCGACTTTCAGCACCTTTCTGTCTCCTCGCAGTGCCTTCTGCACCGTTTTTGAGCAGCAGCCGAGCATCTTTGCGATAGCCTGCTGCTCGCCGTATTTCACAAGTATTTCATTCATTTCCATTACCTTTTTTTCGTTTTTTTCTGCACATACAAGCAGTATGCCGCTCTCTGTTTTCTGTCTGTTTATTACATTTTTAGGCCTTTATCATTCGGGGAGCACCCCTGTGAGGGCCGGCGCCAGTCCGTAACCCAAATCCACCGGCGCGGCGCTCTTGCTGCCGCCCCCTGACGAGTACCCCCAAGCGGTGCTGGCGGCGTTCTTCTCTCCGGCCATTTGCCGGAGAACGATGTCCACCATGTTCGGCACCGCCGAGGTCGTTCTTTGTCGTTTCTTCTGTTCCATTTTCTTGATTGTTTGTCAGTTATCGTCTTGCGGAGAGGCGGCGATTCGAACGCCCTTTTTTGAAAAAGACTTGAAAAAACTTGAAACTACTATAAAAACTTTAATGAACACGTGCAGGCCCCTTGCCGCTTCGTTCCCCTCCGTCCGCCTGTCTCACGACAGTCTGCCAGTTCCTATACTAATCACTTCTGAACTTCTTCACGTTCCGACATGAGTTTCTTATATGCGTCAAGCAGAATCACAGCTTCTGCGAGCAGGTGTTCGCCGTTTTTGAAGTCGCAAAACATCAGGGTGAGCATAGTCCGAATTGCTGAGCCAGTGCCTTTTATAGCGACACTATGTTTATCAGTGCGGCGATTCGCATAGCCGCACACGAAGACTTCATTGTCCATATCGAGATTCTGCTGCACATCATCAATCAGTGCGCTGATTTTTTCTTCGAGAGTTTGTTCCATAATTCCTGTCGTTTTAGTAAATTCCAAACTCGATTTGTTGCAGCATCTGGTCGAGTTCATACATGCGCTGCATGAACTCTTCCGACGCGGCGAACTCTATGGCGTAGCCGTCGAATGTGAACGGCTTTTTGAATGTTATAAGATGCTCTGAAAGTCGTCCGAGCATCTGATATGCTATATATGTTTTCATGACTTTCTCCTCCTCCCCGATTATCTGTAAGCTACAAAACTGAGTTTCATCTTTTCACTTGTTGCCACCCCGAAAATATCGGTGCTGGCCATGATTCCCCAGATGCGAAGTCTGAGGTCCTCGCCGGTCCACGTCTTGCGGATAAGCCCTGCGACCGCCATTGCTTCGGCCGAGCCGATGATGTAACCTTTTCCATCCGAAAGTTCTGCGGCGACAGCCTTCATTCTGCGGCCTTCCTTGTCGAGGCGCCAGTCTTTCACTTCTGCTGCTTTCTTCGTGTTCTTCGCTGCCAGCTGCGCCATCGGCAACACGCGAGCGTAGATGTGCTGATAAGTCGTTTTCATAGTCTTTTTTGTTTTTTCAGTCATTTCTTTTTACTTTTACGCGGATTCCGCTTTTCGAATCCGAGGACAAATATACAGATTATTTCTGCAAACACAATAGAAAAATCAACTTTTTTCTGTAAAAAAATTATGACAGGCGCCGAGATTATAGCTAATATACTATCATACAGCAAATTGAATGTAAATTCATTTTCAGAAAAAATCGGACTCAAACGGGCGCAAGCCATATATGACATTCAAAAAGGGAAGACGAAGGGCATATCCAAGCAGATGTCGAGTAAGATAATTTCTGTATTTCCTGAAATTAATCGGGTATATCTCCTCACGGGCGAGGGCGAGATGCTCAAAAGCGAGCATGTCGCGGCCGCACCTGCTGCCGGTTCTACCGCATCCACGCCGCCGATGAGCGACGACATCCGCAAGCTCCGCGACGAAATCAGCCGTCTTTCGGGGGAGGTGGCCGAGCTTCGCAAGGTCATTCTGGCGCAGAATAGCCAGCTTATCGAGCTGCTGAAATCCGAGAAATCGAGGTAAATCCCGTTTATATTATATAATAGGTATCCAGCCGTCAGTCGAATAATACCGCGCTTTTCCCGCTGATTTTCGCGCATTTGCGCGTAATGCGTTGATATTCAATATTATAATATTATTTTCGAGTAAAAACGCCCCGTTTCGGGCGTTTTTTCATGTCAAAACGGGGCGTTTCAGCTCGAAAATAGGGCATTTTCAGCCGTTTTTTTGTCAAAATACCCCTGTTTCAAGGTCTCCCGTGCGGCTGTTTTGGCCGCCCAACTGGCCGCCCAACTGGCCGCCCAAAAAGTTTTTGCACTTTTCGCGTCTGTTTTTTCGGTCGTAAAAAATGGGGTGATTTTGCCTCGTTTTTGGGCACAAAAAAGCCCCGATTTCTCGGGGCCTCCTGCTTATCGTGGATTTGGCTTTCGAAGTAAAAAACGCGCTCAAATGGCCGCTTTTCGGGGCTTTTGTGGAATCGGTGCCGTCGTATTTCAATCGGCCGGCCCGAAATTTCACGGAATTTCATGAAATTGCACGGAATTTCATTTTTTCGCTTTCGAAATTATCATGAATTTACACGAATTTCATGCCTTTGGTACTATTCGTTTGTCCGCCCGAAATTTTCCACCCCGCCTTTCCCTTTCACTTCCAAACACTTACACTATCTCTATTTTATCCTTTCGGTATCTTTCGTTTTACCGGTCATACGTATGTCCTGATCTTCGGGGTCGGCCGATATTTTCTTTATTATGGCATCGACCT
>ERZ1034844.1160-NODE-1160-length-12761-cov-6.867936_pt1 | contig 12761 bp, 9 predicted proteins | sample MGYA00520594_ERZ1034844 | MGnify/ENA primary metagenome ERZ1034844 (study PRJEB33766, sample SAMN09781733) | gut metagenome | biome: gut microbiome | host: Homo sapiens | place: Madagascar | study: EMG produced TPA metagenomics assembly of the PRJNA485056 data...
AAATCAGGTATGCGCTAACATACCTGATTTTTTTGGTAATCTTTGATTACCCATTCTCATATGAAATTTAGTGTTATGCATCAAAAGCATTTCATTTATTATTATACTATATTTTATTATTTTTGCAATATATTTTTTCAATTTAACCTTATAATCGTTCGACAATTTCTGCATACTCATTGTAATTTGCCATAGTTAATATTGAAAATTATTTTTCAAATACAGCATTTTCTATTCCTACAATTTCTTGTATTTCTTCCAATATTTCTGGCGTTACGAATAAACCTCCTGCTGGAGCTATTTTTTCTCCATTTATTATTTCTATTTGAGTATTGTTTCTATCTCCATTGAAGAATTTTAATGCTCCTCTTAGTCTGTCTTTTTTTGCTTCATCTAGATTAGTTATGTTTATGTTTAGCTTTTTTCTTGGAATTTGAACTGTTTGTTTTACTCCTTTTACAACATTTGTGCCTGTTCCGTTTTGCTTTACGCCATTAACAGTAGATGCTTTTGGATTATTTGCTACATCTTCTAAGTTTCTTATTGTTCTTGCAATTATGGTTGGTGCTTCGTCCTCTCTTATGCTTAAACGTCCTTCCACAAGCACTATGTTCTCATCGATTAATTCGTTTGAACATTGATTGTAGCAGTTTTCAAATACTATTACATCTACACTTCCATACAAATCTTCTATTGTAACGAATGCCATTAGCTTGTTATTTTTCGTGTATTTTTTCTTTATTCCTGTTATTATTCCTGCATATTTTACGAATTGTCCGTCATTTAGTTGTTGTACTTTACTAGATAGTTTTTCAGGCGATACCTCTTCTTCGTTTTCAGTTCCAGCTAATTCGCTTGCATCTCTCATTTGAAGTGTGTTCACGTCTGCAAATTTTTCTATTAGCTCTCTGTATTTTTCAAGTGGATGTCCAGACACATATATTCCAAGCATTTCTTTTTCCATTGATAATAATTCTTGATCTGAATATTCTTTCAGAGTTGTGTATTTGTATTTTAGCTTTTCCATATCGTCTTTGTCTGATGTCGAGTCCTGTGGCATTGCCATATCAAACATCGAGACTTGCCCTTGTATGTTCTTTCTTGATGCTCCAGAAATTGTGTCTATTATGTCTTCAAATGAAGCCATTAGTGTGCTTCTTGTTTCTGCAAAATTGTCAAATGCTCCTGCTTTTATTAAACTCTCTATACATTTTTTATTTACGGCTTCGCCTTCCATTCTTTCGCAGAAATCTGTGAAGCTTAGATAATCTCCATTCTTTTCTCTATTTGCAACAATCGTGTCTACTGCAGCAAGTCCAACATTTTTAATACTTCCTAGTCCGAATCTTATTTTGCCATCATCTACTGTAAACTTCGTATAACTCCTGTTAATGTCTGGCTTTAGAATTTCAATATTCATTCTTTTACATTCGTCAATATACTCTGGAATTTTATCTAGATTTCCTAAGAAGCTGTTTAGCATTGCTGCCATAAATTCTGTTGGATAATATGCTTTTAAGTAGGCTGTTCTGTATGATACAACTGCATAACACGCAGCGTGTGATTTATTGAAAGCATATTTTGCAAATTCAGACATCTCATCAAATATCTTGTTGGCAGATTTTTCGTCTATTCCATTTCTTACACAGCCTGGTACTATTATGTTCCCATTTTCGTCTACTTGACCATGTATAAATATTTCTCTTTCTTTTGCCATTACTTCTAGCTTTTTCTTACCCATGGCACGACGTACCAAATCTGCACGTCCTAGCGAATATCCTGCTAAGTCCCTAACTATTTGCATAACCTGCTCTTGGTAAACCATACAGCCATAAGTTACTTTTAATATTGGCTTTAGGCTGTCATGTGTGTACACAGCATGGTCTGGGTCTTTTTTATTCGATATATACCTTGGAATTTGGTCCATTGGTCCAGGACGATACAATGAAACTCCGGCAATTAAATCTTCCAAACAATCTGGCTTAAGTTCCTTCATGAAGTTTGTCATTCCCTGACTCTCAAACTGGAATATTCCCATCGTGTTTCCATCTTGCCACAATTTGAATACCTTCGGGTCATTCATTCCTTGGTCAAATTTTACATCTATGCCTCTATTTTTCTTAACCAAATTTATAGTATCTTGTATAACTGTTAGAGTTCTAAGTCCTAAGAAATCCATCTTTAATAGACCTAATTCTTCAAGAGTTGTCATTATATATTGTGTCGAAATCATTCCATCTCTTACATATAGTGGAACATATGTTACAACTGGGTCTTTTGTAATAACTATACCACAAGCATGTGTTGAAGCCTGTCTTGGCATTCCCTCCAATGCCATTGCAATATCCAGTAACTTCTTTGTTTCTGGATTGTTCTCATATTCATCTTTGAATTCCTTGTTTTGCTCCAGTGCCTTTTTTATTGTGATGTGTAGCTCATTTGGAACCATTTTTGCAAGTTTATCAGCTGTTGCATAAGGAACATCTAAAACTCTCCCTACATCTCTTATAACCATTCTAGCAGACATAGTTCCAAAGGTAATAATCTGCGAAACATGGTCTGGACCATACTTTCTAGAAACATAGTCTATTACCTCTTGTCTTCTTTCGTAGCAAAAGTCAACGTCAAAATCGGGCATACTTATTCTCTCTGGATTTAAAAATCTTTCGAAAAGCAAAGCATACTTCATTGGGTCTATGTCTGTAATTTCTATCGCATATGCAACAATAGAACCAGCTCCAGAACCTCTTCCAGGTCCTACCGGTATTCCTTGAGTCTTGGCATAATGTATGTAATCCCATACTATCAAGAAATAGTCAACATAGCCCATTTTCTTGATTACGCCTAACTCGTAATTTTTTCTGTCTATAATTTCTTGTGATGGATTGTCTCCGTATCTATTTTTAATTCCATCATTACATAGCTTTTCTAGATAATCATAATGTGTAGCAAATCCTTCTGGCACATCATAATTTGGAAGTATTGTATGTCCAAATTCGAAAGTCACATTACACTTATCTGCAATCTTTACAGTATTTTCTATTGCTTCAGGCACACCAGAGAAAAAGTCTGCCATCTCGTCTGGTGACTTAATATATAGCTCGTCTGTCTCAAACTTCATTCTATCTTCGTCTGTAATCTTCTTGCCGGTCTGAATACACAGCAAAATCTCATGGTTGTAAGCGTCTTCTCTTCTTAAATAGTGCGAATCATTTGTTGCAACAAGCTCTATGTTCAATTTTCTTGAAAGTTCAATCAGCTTTTGATTTACTAAAACTTGCTCTTTAATTCCATTATTTTGTATTTCCAGATAATAATCTTCTCCAAATACATTTTTAAACCAAGTAGCAACTCTCTCAGCTTCTTCCATATCTCCTTTTAGAATTGCCTGAGAAACCTCTCCAGCCAAACACGCACTACAGCAAACCAATCCTTCATGGTACTTTTCTAGCACTTCTTTATCAATTCTGGGTTTATAATAAAACCCTTCTGTAAATCCTATAGAAACAAGTTTTGTAAGGTTTTTGTAGCCTTCATTATCCTTAGCAAGTAAAATTAAGTGATTATATCTTGCATCAATATTAGGATCTTTATCTGCTCTTCCTCTTGGGGCAACATACACCTCACAACCAATTATAGGCTTAATTCCATTTGCCAAACATGCCTTATAAAAATCGATTGCACCAAACATAACGCCATGGTCTGTAATAGCCATAGCCTTCATTCCAAGCTCTTTCGCTCTAACTGGTAAATCTTTAATTCTGTTTGCTCCATCTAGTAAACTAAACTCACTATGCACGTGTAAATGTACAAAATCTGGCATTGTTTTTCCCCCATTAATATAATTAATTTTTCTACATTTATTTCCAATAAATAATTTGTATCTGATAATTTTTATTATTGAAATTTTATTACTGAAATCATGTTTTTTGAAAATGTAATCGTCTTTCAAAAGCTGTAATTCTTATCATAACTGGCCCCATTCTATCATTGTTTTGCTATTTTTTCAATATTATGGTATAATATAGGTATAAAAATTTTTTTGAAAGGGGCTTTAGCATGACTCGCAAATATGCTACAACTTACTCGGAGACTTTTGTATCTCCCTTCGAACGCGAAACTCCTGAAGCCGCAAAACGCGACATCGACGACATCAACGAAAACTTCGTTGGCTGGACAGTGGATAAAGCTTTTGTTGAAAAGGTTTACCACTGGGGTTGCACGACTCCCTTCTATCGGGCAGTTGTTAAGCACCACAAGAACTAGTTTTTGTAATGTCAAACCCAAAGTACCAGTAGATACAATTAAGTCAACTGGTACTTTGGGTTTTATTTTTTATTCCACTTCTTCCACCATTTACTTTTGTTTTTATTAGCTATTCCACTTCTTCTACCATCTGTGGCATATTTTTTCCTTGAACTGTTGGTATTGCAACAATTTTGAATTTTGATGTTTTGTCTCCAAATTTTATTTCCACAATATCCCCAACTTTTACTTCATAACTTGGTTTCACAACTCTTCCATTTACAGAAATTCTACCACCATCGGCAGCTTCATTTGCAACAGTTCTTCTTTTTATTATTCTTGAAACTTTTAAAAATTTGTCTAATCTCATGTTTTGCATCCCCTTCTTTGAATTTTATTTCATCTCTATTAGTTTGTTTAGGTATAAGCTATATATCGCCATTTTGTCGACTTTTCTTTTTAAGGATTGTTCCAATGCAACCTTATAAAGTTCTAATTGTTTCTTGTATTTTTCTACAAGTGTAAACTCCTGTCCTGCTGGTACATAATCGGTCTTGTAGTCTATCAAAACAAGTTCATCGTTCTTATTTATAAAATATAAGTCGATTACACCTTGAACCAATATTTTTTCATCTGCTTCCTTACTTATGTTTTCATAAATTGCACTTGCTTTTACATTTATGTAAAAAGGATGTTCTTTTTGTATTTCTTTTGCCTCTTTTAATTCTTGCCATAACTCAGATTTCGTATATTCTAATAGTTTAGATTTATTGATGTTCTCCGCTTCTAGTCCCGTAATTATTTCCTTTGTTTCTAAAGCTAGAAGCATTTCATCAATTTTCTGTAAATCATATTCTTGTTTTTCGTCCATCTTTTGAACACATAAATGCATTAGAGTTCCTTTTTCGGCATTTGAAATCTTGGTTCTAGCTTCTTCATTAAGGAATTTAGGCTTTGCAGTAATACTTGTACTAACCTTGCCTTCTTTTTCTTCATCACTATTTGGCATTTCTTCAAAGGCTTGATTAATCTTCAATTTTGTTTTTTCTTCTTCATTCCATAAGTCCTGTTCCTTAATTTTCGTAACAGATGTTTTGGTTGGAATTTGTTCCAGGCCCTCAAATTTATATTTCCAAGATAGTATTTGTTTTATTTTGTGTTCTTCGCTTGATTCAATCTTTGTTTTTCTTGCAATTGCATCAATCTTGCTTACTATCTTTTCTTCTTCGATTTCTTCCTGCGTTATTTCTTTCATTAGAGTTTTCTTCTTAATTATATCCATAGAGAAGTTTTCCTTTGTTTTCCTTGCTCCTTCTTTCACATATATTAGCTCGAACCAATCCAAATATGTTTTATACTTCTCAATAATGTATGAATCAATTTTTTCTTCTCTATATCCCTCTAGCAATTTTTGTTTTCTAGATATACTCTTATTGGCGTCTTTTTGCCTTCCAACTATTATAAGTTTTTCCTTTGGTCTTGTAAGTGCAACATACAGAACTCTCATTTCTTCAGAAACTGCTTCGTTCCTTGCTTTTATTGCTAAGGCTTTCTTTGCAAGTGTTTTGTATTCAATATGTTTTTCAGAATTTATATATTGAGGTCCGAATCCTAAGTCTTGATCAATCAGGATTTTTTCATTTAAATCTCTAAAATTAAATTGCTTTCCTGTTCCTGCAAGTATAACAACTGGGAACTCTAGTCCCTTACTCTTATGAATAGTCATTATTCTAACAACATCTTCGTTTTCGCCAATTATTTTTGCAGATTTTAAGTCTTCACTGTTGAAGTTTATTTTATCTATGAAATTGATGAAGTTATATAATCCTTTGAAGCTTGCTGATTCATATTGCTTTGCTCTTTCAAACAGCATCTTTAAATTTGAAATTCTTAAATTTCCATTTGGCATCAAGCTTACATAGTCCATGTAGCCTGTTTTGTTGTAAATGTTCCAAATCCATTCATCAAGAGCCATGTATTGTTCATCTTTTCTAAGTTCGTCTAATAAATTTAAGAATTGATTGATTTTATTCTTTAGTTTTTCGTTATCTAACTTTTTTATTTCTATTTCATTCTTGTTTTCTTTTAGTTCTTCTGATTCCTCATTTTTATTTTCATTTATTAAGTTCTCTTCTGCTTCTTCTACAGATAATTCCTTGCTTGCCCTTGTTAATGCTTGATAAAAGTTTCCTCTCTGGTTATACATTCTGATTTCTATTAATTCATTGTCTGTAAAGTTTCCTATTGGAGAACGCATAACAGTTACAAGTGGAATGTCTTGCATAGGATTGTTTATAATTCTAAGAAGAGACATAATTGTATCAATTTCTACAGATTGCAAATATTCTCCTGAACTGTCGCTATATACAGGAATTCCAAGCTCAGAAATTTCTTTTTCGTACACACTTGCAACTCCACTAACGCTTCTTAAAAGTATTGAAATATCCCTGTATTTTATAGGTCTTTCACACTTTTGCTTTTTGTCGAAAACCATATACTTGCTTTCTATTAAAGCTTTTATTTTATTGGCTACAAATCTTGCCTCTAGAACAACATCTTCAACTCTCTCATTTTGAGGTTCTTCTTCCTCGCTATCTTTCCAGGTTTCCTCTTCTTCTGCTAAATCAATTATATTGATTTCTGTTTTAAAATTCTGCCCTTCAACTGGCTCATAAGAGGCTCCTAAGTTCAGGTATTCATCTTCATTGTAATCTATGTCGCCTAGTGATTTACTCATTATATTTTTGAATACTAAATTTGTAAAATCCAGTATGCTCTGCCTACTTCTAAAGTTCTTGAACAGTTGAATTTTTCTGTCTTCTCCATCTGATGGATCTATCTTGTAAGTATTGTATTTGTCTAAGAATAGCTGTGGACGTGCCTGTCTAAACTTGTATATACTCTGCTTAACATCTCCAACCATAAATACATTTTTACCATTAGAAACACTGGTTAGAATATACTCCTGTGCCAGGTTGCTGTCCTGATACTCGTCAATTGCAATCTCTTCGAATTTTTCCATGTATCTTTTTGCAATTTCTGTCTTTTGAGGATTTCCATGCTCATCTTTCTTTACTAGAAGATTCAAAGCTAGATGTTCCATATCGTTGAAGTCCATTAAATTCTTCTCACGTTTTTTCTTATAGAATCTTTCCGAAAACTCAATTATTAGATTCTTCAATTTTGTAAGAATTTCATGCATAAAATTAAGGTCATTTATTGCATCTTCTGAAGAACATTCCATAAGTTCCTTAACTTCTTTTATATTGTCTTTCACTTCATCTCTTACTTCTTTTGCCTCATCTTTTAGGTCATTTACCACCTTTTTATCTACCGGCCAATTCTTGGTATTTAGCGTTTGTACAGATACCTGAGCCTTGTCCCAGTCAGATAAATTCTCCTGTATTGCCGAATACTGGATAATATCATCGCTTATCACATTTGCAAACTTATCAAGCTCTTGATAAAGGTCCATCTTTTTCTTCATATTTTTCAGTGAATTTATTCCGTCCTCAAGAATTTGATTAACTCTTTTTGTGATAATTTCTCCCCATACAGTTTTAGAAAAATTCTCTGTTTCAACATTCAACATCTCTACACTTTGCTCAAGCCAATCTTCTGGAAAAGGAGCTGATTGAATATAAGAATAAATTCTTAAAATCAAGTCTTTCAATTCTTCATCTTTATTATAACTCGTGTACGTATCAATAAGGCTTATAAAATCCTTATCATCTGAAATATATTTTTCTTCAAAAATATCATCAAGAGTTTCCTGCTTCAAAAGCAAAACTTCAGTACTATCGGCAATTCTGGTATTAGCCGAAACATCCAGTTCATAAAAATTATTTTTTATAACGTCCAAACAGAAAGAGTCTATCGTGCAGATGCTAGCCTTGTTAAGAAGAATAATTTGCCTTTGCAGATTTGTATCGTCAGGGTTCAGTTCAATCTTTTTGTAAATAGCATCTAAAATTCTTTCCCTCATTTCGGCAGCAGCAGCATTTGTAAATGTTACGACCAAAATTTTATCTATATCAACTTTATCATCAATAATCTTTTTTATAATACGTTCAACCAAAACCGCAGTTTTACCACTTCCGTGCGGCAGCAGCAACTAGAATATTAGATCCTTTTTTATCTATTGCCGACTGTTGTTCGTCAGTCCATTTCACACTTGTCATAATCTTTTCGTATAATCAATCTTGCAGTACATATCCGTTCGATTGATTAATTCCTTTCCTATAAACTCTTGCATAAGTATATATTAAATTTTTAGATTTCACAAGAATATTTTTTTGTTTTTTGTTAATACTATTAATAAATTTTGAAAGGACTGGAATTTTTTATGGAAGAAAATTTTAATAATGGAAAAGATGAAAATGTTAATCTAACTATTCTAAACGAAATTAATAAGGCTGCTAAAATGGGAATGGATTCTATTTCTTTTGTTTTGAAAAAAGTTGGTGACAAAAATATGAAAGAAAATCTAACTTTTCAATATTCCGAATACGGAAAAATTGTTGATAGAGTAAACACTGAATTTGATAAATATGGTGAAATTCCTGACGAGGCTCCCGTTTCAGATAAGATGATGGCATGGATGGGTACTCAAATGAACACTATGACAGATAAAAGTAATTCTAAGATTGCTGAATTAATGATTCAAGGTGGAGACATGGGAATAATAAAATGTCAAAAACTTTTGAATCACAATCCAAAAGCAGATGAGCCCGTAAAAAATATATTAAATGATTTTGTAACCTTACAAAAAAACGATATAGAACAAATGAAAAAGTTTCTTTAATTTTTCCCCGTTTTGTTTTCACAAATATAGCCACGGTATAATCCGTGGCTATATTTGTGTTTTATTTATTTTTTATTAATAATTGTTAGTGTGGCTGGCAATTTTGTGGGATTCTCCACATTGCTAGATATTCCTTCTCCAACGTGTGGGTGAAAATGTGAATACACACTATCAGCTCCAAATAGCAATACCAATGCTATACACATAGATATTTTAACTTTGTTTGTAATCATCTGCAAATTTCTTTCTAGGAATGGTGCTACTATGTAAACACAAAGTGCCCCTCCTAATCCGAAGAAGCTTGAACATTCTAAGCAGATTCTACCATTTATATTTAAGAATACTCCTGTGTAGTCCCAGTATCTTACTCCTGTTGTAAGCTCGATATACCATGAAGTTGCATATTCAATAATCGAGCATAATGCCATTACAACAGCAAAAGTTAGCATTGGATTTTTCAACATTTTTCTGAATGTTTTAAATTTCGTAAGTAGCACTATTAGAGTACAACCCACTCCATATATTGGAAGCCATGGTCCATACAAAGTTCCTCTATTTACTAAAATTCCGTCTCTAAAAAGATAAAGTGCGACCTCCCAAAGCCATCCCACAAACGAGAAAATGAAGAAAAATAAAATTATAGATGTTAGTTCATAATTTTTATTGTAATCAATTTTGATTCCTCTTTTTTCAGATGCTAACGGATCTTGATAACTTGCCGTTTCCGGATTATCCATATATAATGCTTCATCGTTCAATAATTCATAACCATACTTTTTATTTTCGATGTATTCTTTCCTTAGCGTAACATATAACTCCGTACATGTTGCAGTGTAGTAAGGCGATACATAAATTCCAGCAAGTCCAAATGTAATATACTGCAAAATGTTCCAACCTGTAAAAGACAAATCCAATAAGAAAGCATGCCACTTGTTTCCATTCATCATTTCTCTTGAAATTCTAACTGCGTCCTTTGGCTTTATTGTCGGATTTTCAGCCACAATATATATAACCATTTGATATGAGTATTTTTTTATAATTCCACCAATAATGGTTAGATTCCATAAAAATTGATATATCTGCATCAAAGTCATTGTTTTTACGGTATTCAAATACCTTTCTTTTTTGAATGCAAATAACATTCTATACACTTTTGTTTTCTTATATTTTCTACTTTCTAGATAAATTCTACTTTCACCAACTTGTACAGGATAAGATATAAATACCTTAATTGCCATTCCAGCACAAGCTACAACCAATATGAACATGCTAACAATAATTTCTTTATTTTCATTATATGAAATAGTCTCAACAATTTTCTGAACATGTTCATAGCCTTTTGTCACTACATTAAATGCCGTAAAAAAGAAACCTTTTGTTACATTATGTTTCTGATTATAGTCGTTCACTACCTCCGCGATGGTATTGCTATTTCCAGAAAACATCTGTGATATTACTTCATCTAAATATTTATTTATCATTACTTCTGGATTTTCTTTTTCAAGCCAAACTATCTGTTTTCCTGCTTTTCTATCTTCTATAAACTGTTTCAAGACATTCAAGTTTGATAAAGAATCATTATTAACCGCATATTTGCCAACTACTATTGTCATGAACAAACCTATTAAAAGTAGCGTCCATAAATTATTTTTAAGTGTCTTTTTTCCTTGTTTTTTTATATCTTTAGTCTTCCACATAATTTACTCCAATGCATTACTCTTTTAAATTTATTTTCCAAATACCATTCTTTGTAGAGCCTACTCTTTCAATAATGCCTTTTTCTTTTAGTGTTTTTATATTGTACGATATACCATCTCTTGTTAAATCAAGTGCTTTAGCCATTTCAACCTGTGTAATACCTGGATTTTTCTTAATTAAGTTTATTATTTTTTCTTGTGTAGTTTCTTGTGTAGTTTCTTGTGTAGTTTCTTGTTGATTTAAAATCATTCCATCTACAGCTTCATCTATAATTTTAAGCATAAACTCAATAAATTCGTTTGAATTTCCTACATTATTACAATTTTGAATGGCCGTATAATATTCTTTTTGATGTTTTCTTATTATACTTTCTATTGGAATATATTTAAATAAATCTTTCCAATGTGCAAGTATTGCTGTTTGCCATAGTCTTGCAGTTCTTCCATTACCATCTGAAAAAGGGTGTATAAATACAAATTCATAATGAAATATAGAAGATAAAATTAACGGATTAACTTTTTCTTTTGCTTCGTTCATCCAATTAAACAAATTATCCATTAATGTTGGAACCATTCTATGAGGTGGAGCCATAAAAATTTGAACATCTCCATCATAAACAGCCTCTCCATGATTTCTAAACTTTCCACTATCATCTTCAATAGCAAAAGTTAATATTCCTTGTATCTTTTTTAAATCTTCTACTGAATATGGATTTATATTATCAATTTCTTCATAAGCTTTATATGCGTTTTTTACTTCTTGAATGTCTTTTTGTTCTCCAATAACTGCTTTTCCATTTATTACTGCTTCAACTTGAAATAATGATAATTGATTATTTTCAATAGCTAAAGAAGAATGTATTGACTTTATTCTTGTTTTTCTTCTTAACTCTGGAAATCTATTTAAACTTTCAAAATAATTAGCTTCTCCAATTTTTTCCATTATAGTTGTTGCTAGGTTTAGCATTTTATCAGTAATTGTATAAGGTGGGTAATTTTTTTCCATTCTAACCTCCAATTCATATCCGTATTATATCATAGTACAAAATCAAATCCAAGTGATTTTTTGTTATTTTATGCTACTTTCACAAGCATAATTGGAGCGTCCACCTTTTACAGTGAACGCTCCAATCATTGGGCAGTACATCTTTCTTTTTTACCTTTTCAAGTTGTAGTCCCTGTTGTATTTTTCGATTTTGCCATTTTCTCCAGTTGCGTCGAAAATGGCAGGTTCGCCAGCGTTGTTCTCAACCTCGCACAGCTCGTCTTCACCATAGTATTTCCATACCGGGACAATGTTGTAGAGCTTGCCTTTGCCGTCCGAACCGTCTCCTACAAAAGTTTCATTTCCTTCCAAGAAAAAACGGGTATACCCCTTTTCATCTTTGTAGAAGATGTCGTACTCTTGCATAGTGCAGGTGGAAAACTTCCCCAGGAGATCTTTTATCATCTTGGGATATTCCGAAAGATCAATTCCTCTTTTCTTGAGAATAGCATCAGCTTCTTCTTTTTCCAGAGGACGATCTACTGTTGCTAGAAAGATATTTTCTTTCTTGAATGAAGTTCCAATTGGATTTTTCACCATTTTTTATACCCCCAGTAAACTCGGTGTATCATTGCCTATGTTATCAAAATTCATAATAGCTGCCCGTCTACAACGAAAGATGATAACGCCTACATATATACAGTAGCAGATGGCTACGTGCAATATAGTATCATAGTTTTATGTAAATGTCAATTATCAATAGTCCAGTGGACTATTTTCTATTCCTCCTTTTCGATTCCCTTCTGATTTCCAAAAAAAAGAAAAGAAACTAACTGTTAAAGTTAATCTCCTTACTTTGGTGCCTCGAACGGGAATCGAACCAGTGACACAGGGATTTTCAGTCCCTTGCTCTACCAACTGAGCTATCGAGGCATTGCTTTTATATAAAAAAATGGCGACCTGGAACGGGCTCGAACCGTCGACCTCTAGCGTGACAGGCTAGCGTTCTAACCAACTGAACTACCAGGCC
>ERZ1034844.1161-NODE-1161-length-12759-cov-4.438838_pt1 | contig 12759 bp, 12 predicted proteins | sample MGYA00520594_ERZ1034844 | MGnify/ENA primary metagenome ERZ1034844 (study PRJEB33766, sample SAMN09781733) | gut metagenome | biome: gut microbiome | host: Homo sapiens | place: Madagascar | study: EMG produced TPA metagenomics assembly of the PRJNA485056 data...
ATATATATCTATCCACCTATCGTTTTATTGACGCGGACGGTCGTAACCGTCCAATTACAATATATTCCGAATGAAGCTCAGACGACAGCGACGCCGCAACATTTTGATGTTGCAGCGTCGCAAAACAATCTATTTACCGGATATATAATTTTTTATTACCATAATTATAACCGCCACGAGTCCAAGCGCAAAAAGCGCAACTATTATATAGCGCTGAACTCTCAGCCCCTCTGCCGTATCGTAAGAGGCAGGATCGTCCGCTCTGTCCGTCATCATACTTTCGCTTTCCGTTCCCGCAGCAAGTGCGACAGCGGAAAAAAGCGTAAATAACATTATGAGCGCTGTTAAAACGGCTAAAAATCTTTTCATAAATAATTCTCCGTAAATTGTGATACGTCGGTCATTATATATCAAAAGCTTGCTTTTTTCAATGCTTTTCCGAAAAATTATTTATCTGTTGGTTAAAAAGGCAGGCTTTGCACTCCGAATCGGCAAAAATTGCTTGACACAAGCCGTTTTAATTGATATACTGTTTTTATTGTATAATAAAGCAAAGGTGTACTTATGAATTCACTATATAACTGTTTTATAGTAAACCCCGCAGCCGGAGGCGGGCGTGACAAAGAAAAACTTATCGAAAAAATACGCGTTGCCTGCGAAAAGCACGGTGACGAATATGAAATACATCTGACGTCCGGAATTACGGACGCCGAAAATTTCGTCCGCAGAGAATGCGAAAAAAATCCGGAGCGTAAAACAAGATTTTACGCCTGCGGCGGAGACGGAACTCTGAATGAAGTTGTAAACGGCGCCGTCGGTTTTGAAAATGCGGAAATTGCTGCAGTTCCTGCCGGAACCGGAAACGATTTTATAAAATCATTTTCTGATCACGATACTTTTATGAATATTGAAGCTCAGCTTTGCGGAACGACGGAAAAATTTGACCTTATAAAATTCAACGGCAAGTATTGTCTCAATGTTCTCAATATCGGTTTTGACTGTTCCGTCGTTGAAAAAATGAGAAACATACGTTCAAAAATAAACGTGCCGAACGGCATAGCATATCCGCTCGGTGTTATCTCCGCATTTTTCGGTCGTTTTGGGCACGATTACTCAATAAAATTTGATGATGAACCCGAGCTTGAAAAGACTTTTCTTCTTTGCGCGTTCGGAAATGCAAGAATCTACGGCGGAGGCTTCTGTGCCGCCCCGCTCGCCAAGCTGAACGACGGTCTTATAGACGCATGTATAGTTGAAAAAATATCAAGACCGAAATTCATATCTCTTATAAAAGACTACAAAAAAGGGACTCACATACTTCGTGAAGATCCGCTCGATTTCATAACGTATAAAAAATGCAAGCATATACGTTTTGAAGCTCAGCAGGATGTAGGCGTTTGCTTTGACGGCGAAATAGTCCGTCTTAAAAGCATAGATATAGAAGCCGTACCGGAGGCGATTACGTTTGCTGTCCCGAGGGGCTCCGAATGTCTCATTCTCAACTGAGAAAAACATTCGTCCCCGCAGAATAATAAAAGCACAATATTACAAAATAATTTTTAATCAGAGGTTTAATACATCATGCCAAGAGAACTTTCAAAAAGCTACAATCCGGGCGAAATAGAAGCTCCGCTTTATAAAGAGTGGTGCGAAATGGGATATTTCACTCCCTCACCCGACAAAAACAAACAACACTTCACTATCGTTATCCCTCCTCCGAACGTTACTGGGCAGCTCCATATGGGACATGCACTCGACGAATCTATGCAAGATACGATAATAAGATATAAAAGAATGCAGGGTTTCTGCACTCTCTGGGTTCCCGGAACGGATCACGCCGGAATAGCAACACAGATAAAGGTTGAGGAAATGCTTCGCAAGGAAAAAGGACTTTCCCGCTATGATCTCGGCAGAGAAAAATTCGTTGATACCGTTTGGGAATGGAAGCATAAATACGGCAATCGTATAATTTCGCAGCTCAAAGCACTCGGCTCTTCCTGTGACTGGACAAGAGAACGTTTTACTATGGACGAAAATCTTTCCGCCGCAGTAAAGAAGGTATTCGTTTCTCTCTACAACGACGGGCTCATTTACAGAGGATTCCGTATAAGCAATATCTGCCCTCGTTGCGAAACCGCACTTTCCGATGCAGAAGTTGAACACAGCGATAAAGAGGGCGCATTCTGGCACATCCGTTATCCGTATGCCGACGGAAGCGGTGAAATAATCATCGCAACAACACGTCCAGAAACACTTCTCGGCGACACTGCCGTTGCGGTAAATCCAGATGACGAACGCTATAAAGACAAAATCGGCAAAAAGCTTATTCTCCCTCTTGTAGGCAGAGAAATACCCATAATAGCGGACGAATACGTTGAAAAGGGCTTCGGCACAGGCGCGGTTAAGATAACTCCCGCACACGACCCCAACGACTTTGAAGTCGGCGCTCGTCATAATCTTGATACGATACTCGTTATCGACAGCAAGGGCAAAATAACCGAAGAAGGCGGCAAATACGCCGGACTTGACCGCTATGAGGCAAGAAAACAAATAGTTGCCGACCTCGAAGCGCAGGGCTACCTTGTAAAGATAGAAAAATACACTCACTCGGTAGGTCATTGCTGCCGCTGCGGAACAGTTGTAGAACCGCTTGCGTCAAGACAGTGGTTCGTAAAAATGGCTCCTCTCGCGAAGAAAGCGATTGAAGTTGTGGAAAACGGCTCTATCGATTACATTCCCGAACGCTTCTCAAAGATATATATGAACTGGATGAACGGCATCCATGATTGGTGCATATCGCGTCAGCTTTGGTGGGGACACAGGATTCCCGCATATTACTGCAATGACTGCGGCGAAATGACAGTCTCCGAAACCGACGTTACAGTATGCCCGAAGTGCGGAGGAAAGCACATCCATCAGGATGAAGACGTACTTGACACTTGGTTCTCGTCTGCTCTTTGGCCGTTTTCCACTCTCGGTTGGCCGAATAAAACAGAAGATCTTGACTATTTCTATCCTACGTCGGTCCTTATCACGGGATACGATATAATCACGTTCTGGGTTTCAAGAATGATAACAATGGGTATGTACTGCATGAACGAAAAGCCGTTTGATCACGTTATGATACACGGTCTCGTCCGCGACTCGCAGGGACGCAAAATGTCAAAGTCGCTCGGAAACGGTATAGATCCGCTTGAGATAATCGATAAATGCGGTGCAGACGCTCTCCGTTTTGCGCTTCTCACAGGCAACTCTCCCGGTAACGATATGCGTTTCTCCGACGAGAAGATAGAATCGGCAAGAAATTTCACGAACAAAATATGGAACGCCGCACGCTTTGCTCTTATGAACATTCCGGACGACCTTACAGACACAGCACTTCCCTCTGCCGATAAGCTCGGAACAGAAGACAAATGGATTCTTACAAGACTTTCCGAGCTTACGGGCGAGGTTTGCGAAAATCTTGACAAATACGAGCTTGGAATAGCGCTCGGCAAGCTTTACGATTTCTTCTGGGGAACATTCTGCGATTGGTACGTTGAGCTTATAAAGCCTCGTCTTTTCGATAAAGAAGGCGCTTCCCATACAGATGCCTGCCGCGTACTTTCGTTCGTTCTGCGCACTCTCACAGAGCTTCTACACCCGTTTATGCCGTTTATTACTGAAACGATTTGGCAGCAGCTTCCGCACGATGGTGAAAGCATCGTGATAACAAGTTACCCTAAGGCGGAAAACATTCCTACTTTCACTGCCGATGCCGATAGCATGGAGCTTATAATCTCCGCCGTTAAGGCAGTAAGAGCACGCCGTGCCGAAATGAACGTTCCCCCGTCCAGAAAAGCGAAGATGATAATCGTTTCTTCCGAGAAGAACGTATTCAATTCATCGGCTTCTCCTTTCTTTGAAAAGCTTGCTCAGGCTTCCGGCGTTGAATACGCCGATGACTTCCACGACGATACGGCAATAGCCATATTTTCGGACAGAGCGAAGATATTCATTCCTCTTGCCGAAATGGTTGATATAGACGCCGAGATCGCACGTCTTTCTGCGGAAGAAAAGAAGTTTGAAAGCGAGATTGCGCGCATCGACGCAAAACTTTCAAACGAAGGCTTCGTTGCAAAAGCTCCTGCGGCTGTCGTTGAAGCAGAGCGCACAAAACGCGCCGGATATGAAGAAAAGCTTGCTTCGGTAAGAGCTTCTATTAAAAAATATCAAAATTAAGTGAGGCTTTTTCAAAGCTTATTCGACTAATTTACAAAAGCGATAGACACAATACTTTTGAAAGGCGGATAAACAAATGAAAAAAATTTCGGCACTTATTCTCGCTCTTTGTCTTTTGGCAGCGCTTCTCTGCTCATGCGCTAAAGGCGCACCCAACAACTACGGCTGGTCGGGCAATGACTCGGGCAGCGGTTACAATAAGGACTCATACAGCGAAAAAACAGACGGCGAGTTCTCGAAATCCGAGGGCAGTTTTTCCGATGATCTGACACCGGAACAAAAGCTTATAAAAAGATATTCGGTATCCCTTGAAACAACCGAATATGATAAAGCAAAATCCGAAATAGCTTCGCTTGTGGAAAGCTATGGCGGATACTTCTCTTCTTCAAGCGAAGAAGGCGGAAAAATATATTCCGGCGGGAACCGTTCATCGCGTTACGGCAAATTTACAATCCGTATTCCCGCTGCAAAGCTTGATGAATTCATATCCGAGCTTGGCGGAAAAGGCAATGTAATTTCATCAAATCTCTCAACAGAAGACGTTACCGATTCTTATTACACGTATCAATCGCGTCTCGATGCGCTTGCTCTTCAGGAAGAACGTATTCTTGCTATGATGGAAAAAGCAGATTCGCTCGACTATCTCATAAAGCTTGAAGATAAGCTTTCTTCTATACGTTCGGAGATAAACGAAATAAATTACAAAATTAAGTATTACGACAAATCCGTTGACTATTCGTATGTAAACATAAGCCTCAGCGAAGTCATCGAGTACACCGAAGTAAAGGAAGATACATTCCTTTCCCGTCTCGGAAATGCCGTAAAAAACACTTTTGTCGTTTTCGCAAACGTTCTCGGCGAAATACTGATTGTATTTGTATGGATTGCTCCGTTTGCCATAGTCGGCGTGATCATAGCCGTAGTAGCCATAGCACTTACAAAACGCAAAAGAAAGAAAAAAGCTGCAAACAGCAAATCCGATACGGAAACCAAATAAAAACATCAAAAGGCTCGCAAAAAAGCGAGCCTTTTATTTTTCACTTTTACGGTTGCTGTTGCAACCGTATTTTTTTGTTTCGACACCGCACTTTGACAAAATCCGCAGACTTGAAATGATATTATAAATTCAAAGGACAAGCGTTCTTTGAAAGGAGTTTTAAATGGAAAATCTGATACTTGATTTTACCGGAGACACGCTTACAGCCGTTCTTATGGGAGATATGGATCATCACGGGGTTGCAAGCGTAAGAACACAGATTGACGATGCGATGTTCCGTCTTATGCCAAAAACGCTTTGTATCGAGCTTTCAGGCGTTGAATTTATGGACAGTTCCGGTCTTGGGCTTATTCTCGGAAGATATCAGAAAGCCGCCGACCTCGGCATAGAGGTAACACTCTCAAACCCGTCGCCGCGCACCGAACGGTTGATAGTTATGACCGGTATAGACAAAATGATAAAAATAAAAGAAAAGGAGGTGTAAGCCGTGAAAAAGACAGAAATAAACGAAATAAAGTGTACTTTTCTTTCGCTTTCGCAAAACGAATCGCTCGCGCGCGGAATAATATCGGGATTTCTGCTTCCGCTCGATCCCGACGTCGAAGAACTTGCAGACCTTCGCTGTGCCGTTTCCGAAGCTGTGACGAATTGCATAGTTCACGCTTATGCAGGAACAGTCGGGAATGTGACCCTCATCGCAAAGGCATACAGTGACAGAACGGTTAAGATAACCGTATACGATAAAGGTTGCGGAATAGACGACGTTGAAAAAGCGCGTCAACCGCTTTACACAACGCTTCCCGGAGAGGATCGTTGCGGAATGGGATTTTCAATTATGGAAAGCTTTTCGGACAGGCTTACCGTCAGTTCAAAGTCAGGAAAAGGCACAAAAGTAACAATGATACGCCGTCTTTCCGATCCCGCTCCTACTACATAAAAGGCGGATGATCTCCGCCCATGAATAAGGGGTGCATACAATGGCTGATTTTGAATCTGTTTCAAAGGATGAAAATCTTGATCTTATAACTCTCGCCCAATCCGGCGACAAGGATGCGCTTGAAAAACTTATAACCCAGAACATGGGACTTGTAAAAAATATCGCTCGACGCTTTATGGGGCGAGGCACGGAATATGAAGATCTTGTTCAGATAGGCTCTATAGGCATGATAAAAGCCGCCAAAAGCTTTGATCGCAGTTTCGGAACGGTATTCTCCACTTACGCCGTTCCGCTTATTATAGGCGAAATAAGACGTTTCCTGCGTGATGACGGAATGATAAAGGTAAGTCGCGATATCCGCAGGCGCGGCACCATTATAATGCGTGAAAAAGAAGCATTCGCCGCCGAGCACGGCAGAGAGCCTAAAATATCCGAGCTCAGCGAGCTATGCGGAATAAGCACCGAAGAAATTGTCTATGCGCTCGATGCCGTATGTCCGGTATATTCGATAAACGAAACGCTTGGAAACAGCAACGACGATGACGGCGCCACTCTTGAAAGCTTTATAGCGTCAGATCAGGACGAAATAGAAAAAACAACAGACCGTCTTGCTCTGCTCGGAGCGGTCGAAGGTCTTGACGATATGAGCAAGAGCATAATCAGACTTCGCTTTTTCAGAGAGCTTTCACAACAGCAAACCGCCAAAATACTCGGACTTACACAAGTAAAAGTATCACGCGAGGAAAAAAAGATATTTGAAAAACTGCGAAAGCAACTGTAAACCACAGGTTTATTGACAATTTCGCCACGATATGATATCATAAATCCATCACGGGACGCCGTGAAATAAACTATAAAGGAGGCGGTTAAGTGTTCAGTTTGTTAAACTACCGGATATTTTTCCGCCGCAGAGCCACTCGGTAAAAGGCGGAACTTTCCGGTAAAAGAGCGGCGCGGTAAAATGCCGCGCCGCTTACACAACTTTTATCGGAGGAAAAATCTTGGATGTAGCTTTTACTATAGGATGCAATATACGTAAATATCGCACGGATGCTTCCCTTTCCCAATCGCAGCTGGCATCTGAGCTTTGCGTTTCACCGCAGGCAGTGTCAAAATGGGAACGAGGTCTGTGTTGTCCCGACGTATATCTGCTGCCTCAGCTTGCGCGGCTTTTTTCAAAAAGCATAGATGAGCTTTTCAAAAACTTCGCAGCATAAAAATAAGGCATATCGGTATTAAAACCGGTATGCCTTGTTTCTTTCTGTCAATCAAGCGAAAGCGTCATAAGCTCGGATATACTCGTGTCTCCTGCATAAACGTGTTCTCTGCACGCTTCCCAAAGAGTTTTCATGCCTTCCGATTTAGCTATCTCGCGAACCTCTTCAGCCGTAAGATGACGTCCTACCGTATCTCTCAGTCTATCTGTCATATACATTATTTCGTGCACCGCAATACGACCTCTGTAACCGGAGTTGTTACAGTACTGACATCCCTGCGGGCGATATATCGTCGCAGGTTCATCTATATGCAGAAGCTCCATTTCCCTGCGGTTTGTCTTTGTCTTTATCTTGCACATCGGACAGAGCTGCTTTACAAGTCTCTGTGATATTACTCCTATGAGCGAGTCCTCGACCAAATAGCCTTTTACGCCCATATCAACAAGACGGTTTATTACGCCGGGAGCGTCGTTTGTATGAAGCGTGCTGAATACAAGGTGTCCGGTAATCGCAGCACGGATAGCTATCTGCGCTGTTTCTTCGTCACGCATTTCGCCTATCATAATTATATCGGGGTCCTGACGAAGAATACTTCTCAGCGCAGCCGCAAAAGTCATATTGGATTTTGTGTTTACCTGCGTCTGATTTATTCCCATCATAGTGTACTCTACCGGGTCTTCAACCGTAACTATGTTTACTTCGGGTTTATTTATCTCTTTAAGGAATGAATAAAGCGTTGTCGACTTACCGCATCCGGTAGGTCCTGTCAAAAGCACTATTCCGTGCGGATGAGCAAGTATCTTGTCAACGACTTTGTTTTCGTCTTCGCTGAATCCAAGATCTTTTCTCGTAAAGCTGAATGAAGTTTTGTCAAGAATACGTATAACGAATTTTTCTCCGAAAATAGTCGGAAGCGTCGATACACGGAAGTCATACTCCTTTCCTTCTATCGAAAGGTTTATACGACCGTCCTGAGGAATACGTCTTTCGGCGATGTCTATTCCGGAAAGTATCTTAAGTCTTGCGCATATTGCCGGAAATGATTCTATCGGAAACTCCGCTCTGTCCGCAAGATCGCCGTCTATACGATAACGGACTTTGACTATCGTTTCAAAAGGCTCTATGTGAATATCGCTCGCGCGGAAAGGAATTGCCTCTTTTATTATCGAATCGACAAGTCTTACGGCCGGAGCATTGGATATTTCCTCTTCTTCCTTCGCGGTAGGTGCATTCGCCGTCGTTGCAGAAGTTGCTGCCGTTCCGGTCTTTTTCTCTCTTTCCTTCTGAAGACTTACAAGAGCATCCGCCGTTGATTTTACAGCTGCTGTGGAATTTAAGTATTTTTCAATATATTCCGGCAAAACCATAATGAATTCCACCGGCCCTCTGTGAAGCACCCTCGCCGCAGATCTCGCATTGAGATCAAACGGCCTGCCTATGGCTATAACCATAGTTCCGCTCGCGTCAACGGTTACGGGAACTATACAATTTTTGCGCAGGAACGTAACGCTGAAACATCTTACAAGCTGATCGTCCGGATCAAGCATTTCCATCTGAATATATGGCATACAGTAGAACTCGGAAAGTACGGAATAAACTTCGCGTTCGGAACGCGCTTTTGTTTTAAGCATATATGCATCTATCGTAATTCCAAGCTCTGAGGATTCGGCAAGCATTGTATTCATTTCCTGCTCGTCGATTATACCTCTGTCCATATAAAGCTTTGCAAGTTCAATATTTATATTCATACTTTTACAAACATCCTTGTAAATTATTTTTTATCATACAAGCGTATTCATTATCGAAAGTATAGGCGAATATACGGCAAGGAACATTATCGCTATTGCCCCACCCATAATAACAAGAAGTATGGGCTGAATAAGCGCCGTCATCGATTTCAGGGAGTTTTCAACCTCCTGGTCAAAGAATGTACACGAGCTCATAAGTACCGAATCAAGCTCGCCCGTTCTTTCGCCTACCGATATCATCTGTATAAGCATCTGCTGAAAAATATTGTATGAATCAAGCGCCATTGTAAGATTCATACCGCGTTCAACCTCACCCACAGCAAGGCGGAAACGCTTTTCAACATATTTGTTACCGAGAACATTCGCTATCATATACATAGCTTCCATAAGATCCGTACCGCCCGAAAGAAGAAGTCCGAATGCACGGGCAAAGCGCGATGTAACCATGCTTCTCTGAACATTTTTTATTATCGGGAGCTTATATTTTAGCGTATCGTATGTGTATCTTCCTATTTTGAATCTGCCGAATATAACAAGCACCGCCACAACAGACGCAATTACTATGAGTATAGTAACTATGTTATCCGCTATTTTATGGCTCATATTGAATATCGCCGTCGTAAGCGCGGGCATTTTTACGTCAAGCTCAGATAATGCTTCTTCAAATGTCGGAATAACGAAAAACGTCATTACGGCAAGTATTCCTATCATTATTACAAGAAGCACTATCGGATATACAAGTGCCGACTTCGTTTTTGACTTTATCTGTGCGTCGGTTTCATAATAATCGGCAAGATTGTTGAGCACAACGTCAAGCGAACCGCTTCCCTCGCCGATATATATCATACTTGTGAAAAATTCCGGATAAGCGCGTTTTTGCTTTTTAAGCGCCTCCGAAAGCATCATTCCGGAATTAAGATCCTCGTGAACAATTGAAAGCGACTGTTTGAAAAATGCAGAATAATCCTGATTTTTCAGATTTCCTATGCTCTCGGAAACGGGAATTCCGGCGTTTATCATTATTGCAAACTGTCTGCAAAATGTAGTAAGCTCCTTTATCGGTATCTTACCTGACAGCGAAAGCGCCGCAGACGGTCGTTGATTTTTCATTGTTTTTGCCGAAGTAAGATAAAGTCCCTGTCTTGCAAGCGTATTTCTGAGTTCCGTAACGTTTTCGGCAAGATAAATACCGCTGAATTTCTTTTTGTTCACGTTTACGGCAGTATATTTGAATTTCTGCACTTTAAGCCTCCGTTAATGGTTTATGATGCTTGAATAAAGCGAAAGTATTGGTTCGGTAAGGAATATCGCAAGAGAAAATCCAACCGAAAGGAACGGTGCGAAAGGATATTCGGTTTCTTTTCCGTCACCGTTTTTACGTCTCAGCACTATAAGAATTATCGACGCCGACACCGACGCCAGAATAAGTCCTATAAGTATTCCTTTCCAGCCAAGAAAAGCACCGCAGACAAAAGCAAGCTTTACATCGCCCATTCCGAGTCCTTCGCGTTTAAGCACCCAAAGTGATATAAAATATGTAGCAAGGAAAAATCCTCCGCCCGCACCTGCGCCTATAAGTCTTTCCGTAAGTGTTTGCGGACTTTTTACAAAGCACGCAATTATTGAAACCGCAAGAAGTCCTATCTGAAATCTGTCGGGTATCCACTGGTGCGAAAAATCTATTGCCGCCACTGCGAAAAGCATAGTTACCGCAATTGCGCAAAGAAATGAATAAACAGGATATTCGCCATAGAAAACAGCGACCGAAACCGTCCATATAAGCGCCCCAACAAGCGGAAAATACAGCCTTGTTTTCGACATTCTCTCACCGCAGCAGCGCATCTTCCCGCCCGAAAAGATATACGAGAAAAGCGGGATGCAGTCTGCCGCGCTAAGCTTTTTGCCGCACTTTTTGCACTTCGGGGCGGAAAAAGTTTTTATTCCCGCAGGAATTCTGTAATAGGCAGAAGCAACAAGCTCTCCGCAGATAATCCCTAAAACGGCGCATATTATAATGAGAACTGTCATTGGTTGCCTCCATTGAGATCTTCCGAATGATTAGTTGTTGTAACCATAGATGTACTTTCAGAAGCATCAATTACAACACCTTGTTCATTATACGGATAAACAACGCAATAGATGCCGCCTTGTTCTTCGTTCGATTTGTCGTATACAACAAATCCGTATTTGGGTTTTAATGTTTTGTTATCATAAATAACAAAGCTCGGTTCTTTCTTTTCGGCACTAAGTACAATGTTATATTTGAATATAACATCGTATGTGCCATCTTCTTCACAAACTACAGAATAGCAGATTTCATCTCCGTATGCGTTTCTTTCTGTGACGATCGAATATTGACGATCACTGAATTTTTCCCCGTCCAAATCACTCAAATTCTGTATATACCGCGATATAGCAAACATTATAGTATTACTGTCTTTATTTTCACTTATATAGAGTTGCAAAAACTTCTGGGCAAGTTTCATTATCTGCTCATTCGTAACATCTCCGACGTTAGGCTCTTCAACCGTTTGACTTGTCGTGTTCCACTTTACAACGCTGTAAGTATATCCAATAACCTTATCGACGTCATTCTTATCTTTAACTTCTTTTACATCCACCGAAACAATCATTATCTGAGTTTTCTTTTCGTCAGATGTTTCAATAAGCTTAAGCGAATATGTTTTGCTTGCCGACACCGACACTTCACAGCTGTAATTTTCGTTTATCTTATGAGCGAATTCATTCATATGCGCATCTATCGTGGCAACGGGAAGCTCTCTTATTCCGGCTTCGTCGGAGCCGCTTTTATAGCTTTCGTATTCTTTTTTCACCGAAGTCACAAATTCATCCGCTATAAGGTTCATTTCTATACTGCTGTTTGCACGCTTGGCGGCGTTTACGGCGCGTTTTGTACTCGATGAAGCAAACACAACGACAAGCACGCTGAGCGCTATGATTATCGTCATAAAAACAACCGCTGTGGCAAGCACCGCGCCTTTTTTTGCTCTGCGTCCTTTCATTGTGTTCCTCCGTCAGTTTGAAAATAAAGTTTTTTCGGGCTTATTTGTCTTGCTGTTGTAACGACTTACTGTGACTTTAGGCTGTGTTGTCTTTCCATTGTCGTCAGTCGGGAAAGTCAGTTCCATTATTATAATCGCATCCGATTGATTGACAAGCTCATATTTTCCGTTGTAGTAGAATGTGTATGTGTCGGAGCCATGTGTATGTTCGTATTCCGCCGTTGTTCCGTATAATCTTCTTACAAAAGCCTCAAAAGCCGTCTCGGTCGAGCTACCCCGTACCTGCGCCTGTATCACAGCCGCAGTATAACAATCTATAATATTCCGCGCCTCGTTTGCGGCGCCGACCGCAAGCTTTGAATTGCTCATAACCCTGTTTGAAGACGATATAAGCCCTATTGTAACTGCAGATATTATGGTTACCACAGTCATAGCGCACACAACTTCAACAAGCGAAAATCCGCGCCGTCCCTTTCTCATAATTTCAAACCTCAATTAAAATATTTTTGTTTTATTATATACCTTAGTGAAAAGCGCGCCGAACATATCAAGATTTTCCGTAAATTTGGAATTGTCCTCTATCGACGGATTGAAATACTTGAATTCATAGCTGCCG
>ERZ1034844.1163-NODE-1163-length-12755-cov-3.965354_pt1 | contig 12755 bp, 13 predicted proteins | sample MGYA00520594_ERZ1034844 | MGnify/ENA primary metagenome ERZ1034844 (study PRJEB33766, sample SAMN09781733) | gut metagenome | biome: gut microbiome | host: Homo sapiens | place: Madagascar | study: EMG produced TPA metagenomics assembly of the PRJNA485056 data...
GACTAATCTTATAGCAAAATCAGCGGCAGGTCAACTGCTCCGCGGTCTATTGACAAAAAAGTATTACTTCTGTCATACATTAAAAAATTTTTTCAGCCTTGCCTCATTTTCCCCACACATCCGATACAGTTCCGCGGCATTTCCATCTTCTATCCTGAGAATATAATTACAGCAGGCGTAAATAAGTTCTATGTCGTGCGTGATGACCAATACGGTTTTTCCGCTCTCCTGCAGATCCTTTAAGCATCCCGCGACCTGCTTCATATGGAAATCATCCAGCCCACTGGTCGGCTCATCAAAAATGATGTAATCTCTGCCACTCGCCACCGCACTTGCGACTGCCACCCGCTGTTTCTGTCCGCCGGAAAGAGACATCGGATGTCTTTTGCGATATGCATATAAATCAAATTCTTTTAAAATTTTTTCGAGCAGATCCGCATCCTCTGTTTCCATCCCAAGTGTGATCTCCTCCTCCACGCTTTCCGTGAAAAGCTGGCGGTTTACATCCTGCATGACGAGAAACGAACGGTCTAATCTGTTTTTGGAAAGAAGCTTCTTTTCCCCATCATGTAATACGCCCTTTCCTCTTTTTTCCAGACCGCAGAGACACCGGACAAAGGTGGATTTCCCGGCTCCGTTCTTACCGATGACCGCGACCACAGAAGCTTTTGGAAAGTCAAGCGCATCGATCGAAAGACTTTTTTTCTTCGCGTTTTTATAACGGAAAGAAAAATCCCGGATCCCAAGAGAAGCTTCCGCTTCTTTTGTGTTTCTTATCTTCAGATGTTCATAGGAAAAACTGCGAAGTCCCATCTTAGTAAGCTTTTCTTCCGGCAGCGTCCGCATTCTTCGCGCGTCAGACGAAAATACGATTGCTCCGTTTTTCATATAGATAAAACGATCCGCAGGTTCTTTTAAATATTCCAGTCTGTGCTCCGCGATCACTACGGTCTTCCCCTGTTTTTTCCAGTATCCGATCATCTTTTTTAGATCAGCAGTCGTATCCATATCAAGATTCGAAGACGGTTCATCGAGTACAACGATAGGATTGTCCATGACTGACACGCTGGCACACGCAATCTTCTGCTTTTCTCCGCCGGAAAGTTCAAACATGGTTTTATCCAGTAAATGGGTAAAGTTAAGTTCCTGACTTGCCGCTGTGATCCTCCTTAGGATCTCATCCTTTTCGATCCGCAGGTTCTCGGCCCCGAATGCCAGTTCACTTTTTACTTCCACACAGAAAAACTGGCTTTTCGGATTCTGAAAAACCGTACTTACCATGCTTCCCAGATCATAAATGTCCCCTTCTTTCGTCTGATGACCGGATACGCGTACCTCTCCCTTCAGTTCTCCTCCGTAATAAAACGGGATCAGCCCATTGATCAGACGGATCAGCGTCGATTTCCCACAGCCAGACTTCCCGCACAGAACTACGACCTCTCCCTCTTTGATCTGCAGGTTCACATGCTGTAAAGATGCCCGGTCATCCCCTTTATAGCAAAACGAAACATCACAAAATTCTATCATCTCCCAAGTACACCTCCAAGCACCAGAAAATACAGCGTGACAAAAACAGTTCCCGTCACAAACAGCAGTACATCCAAAACGCCAAAGCCGACACGCGAGATGCAGGTTCTTTTTTCCTCGCGTCCGAGGCATCTCGTAAGCGCCGATGCCGACAGGTCTTCCCCGATGTTCACTACTGCTATCATGAGCGGAACCAGCCGGTATTCCAGTATTTCCACCGGCTTCGTAAAAAAGTAGCGAAATCCGAGTTTTCGCATGCGCATTGCGTCACTGATCCCTGCCGTCTCCTCCCGCACGGTCGGGAAAAAGCGAAACATGACAGAGACCGGGATAATGACTTTCTGTGGAATATGCATGCGCTCCATCGCCGCAACAAATTCATTCACCCTGGTACTGCATAAAAAATAGACACCGAGCATACCGCCCGGCAGAAATTTTGTTCCCATGGATGCGAGAAATCCAAAGAGCATCATGACTGCTCCACCCGTATGCGCAAGCACCCCGGAGAGGATCGCATAGCTGCCCAGATAGACACACAGATAGCCCCATGCCATTTTCCACCGTCCTGCTGTAAGAAGCAGGACGAATGGCAGAAAACCGATGACAAATTTTAGCCAGGATAAAAAGACCCCGGTACCTGTATTTAGCAGGACAATGTTCATGGTAAGCAGCAAAAATAATTTTGTTCTCGGATCAACATAACGTTCCATCCTTTTCATCTCCTGCCCACCTTTTATGCGATGCCCGCTTTTTCAAAGTGTTTCTTTAACACCGATTTTCCAAGGCACGCACCCAGCATGCCGCCCACAAGCGCAAGCACGATAACGACAAGTATCATATAATTCGGTGTGAGCTTCATGACCGCATTGATGTATGCGTCTGTCCCGCCGTTTTCCCTGTAACCTGCAAAGAATGTCTCACGCATGATCCACATCGGGAGCATGGTTCCGACTGTCCAGAGTGTAAATACGCTGTAGCCCAGCATATTTTTTGTCCAGCTTTTATACTGGCCGGATCTCATAATGAGATCCGCAAGCAGCCCAAACACCAGACCAAAGACAACAGACAGCCAGGTCTGCCCGACAAGGAAGGTGAAAAGTCCAGCGATCACACCCATCAGCGTGACCGCACCGAATTTCTGTTCTTTGATCGTAAACAGTACAAACGGAATCCCGCCGAGGATTCCCGCGATGAGCGGCAGGATCACGACACAGATCGGAATATAGCCGAGAATTCCAGAAATTGTAAACATAATAAAATAAATTACACTGAATAATCCTACATTGATCAGATCTTTTACACTTAGTTTCATAAATTTTCTCCTTTTTCTTCTGTTATGCCTGTTTTCCCAGTTTCCAGCCGATCGCTTCTTTTCTTCCGTTTACGAAATCGGCGTAAATGCCAGATTCTTTGATGAGATCCTCGTGTCTGCCCTCCTGCGCGATCTTTCCGTCATTTAATACCAGGATCTTTTCCGCATTCCGCACAGTCTTTAAGCGGTGCGCGATTGAGATCCGCTGCTTTTCTCCACCGGAAAGCGATGCCGCGCCTTCTCCGATCTTCGTCTGATATCCGTCCGGAAGCGCCATGATAAATTCATGACAGCAGGCTCTTTTTGCCGCTTCCACGACCTCCTCGTGGGTTGCATCCGGCTTTCCGAACTTAATATTGTTTTCAATGGTATCCGCAAAGAGATAGACCTTCTGGAAAACCATGCTGACATTTTTCATCAGGCTGTTTAACGTATAATCCTTTACATTGACACCGCCGATCGATACCGCGCCCGCATCCACATCCCAGAATCGCGGGATCAGGCTGCAAAGTGTTGTCTTTCCGGAACCGGACGGGCCAACGATCGCCGTCATCTTCTTTTCCGGAATGGTAAATGTCATATCGTTTAATATTACCTTTTTCCCATAGGAAAACTTCACATTCTGAAAGCAGATCTCCGTTGATGCCGGAACAATGTCTTTTCCGCCCTCATCCATGACCGGCACATCATCGATCTTATTTGCCTTGTCGATCGAGTGCTCCGCGATCCGCATGTTTGCCACACAGCTGCCCGCCACTTTCAGCTGCTCATATACCAGAAATGAGCAGATCACCATGATCAGGCTTTTTGAGAGTTCCATCGTTCCGTTTAAGTAAAATGTGATCGCGCCAAACATGAGCGCAACGCCAAAGACATAGAGTACAAGCTGCTGCATTGCCACATAAGGCGTCATTGCTTTCTCGAGTTTTTCATTCTTCTCAAAGCTCGCCTCGATCGCGCGGTCTACTTTTTTGTCGAGGTCGTGATCCAGATCAAATGCCTTTACCACGCTCATTCCCTGGATCGTCTCAAGCACCGCCTCGACAAGGACGGACTGTGCCTCCTGGCGGGCTGGAACACCTTCTCTGGATTTTCGTTCCATCGCGGCTGTGATAAGAAGAAACACTGCGATCCCGGCTAACGTGATCGCGCCAAGCCTCACATCAAACGCCACCAGAAACAGTGCAAACACCAGCGAATTTAAGAATCCACCGAGTGTGGTGACCAAAACGACCGGCACCGCGCTTTCCACATCATTTAAGATCGTTGTTTCAATCGCCGTAATCTGTCCCAGGCTGTTCTGATTAAAATATCCCATCGGCACGCTCTTTAACTTCTCACCAATCGCGATCCGCTTATCCGCGACCATGAAATAGCCTGCATGCGTCCGCTCCAACTGTGAAAAATACTGGGTAACGATCTTTCCTGCGATACTGAGTGCCATAATAAAGAACGCCGTCCACGCCGTTTCCGTACTCACGGAATCTTCAAGGATCGCCTTTAATACCACATAGAGTGCCGCCACTAAAATAGAAAAAAAGACTCCTGTCAAGAGTCTTTTTTTCATTCCGCTATAAGATCCTCACGTTTTCTTGTTGCCCGCAATGCCTACTGCGGCGGCTTGCAGACCGAGCAGGGCGTATAGCCCCGGTCTTTTGCTTCTGACAACGGCACCTCGATATCACTGTCCTTTAAATAACGGCAGCCTGCCGCATGATATTTTGTGCCTGTGTTGGTGATATGTACGGTCACATCCGCGTCCGTATCCGGACGTGCCGCATCATCGCTGTTTTCCACCACCGCGCTCTGTGAAGCGGTACTGCCGATACTGCTGCCCGTCGGCTCTCCTGCCTGCCAGCTCTCTGACGGGGAACAGTTCCAGGTGATCGCGCTGCCGTCTGACGTGGCAACGATCGTTCCCTGCTCATCGGTACGAAAAATGGAAACCCCATCTGCACGAAGCTTATTTAACGTCTCCGCATTCGGATGACCGTATTTATTTCCCTCACCGACACTGATCACCGCGTACTGCGGGCTGACTGCCGCAAGCAACGCGTCACTTGTAGAAGTCTTACTGCCATGATGTCCCGTTTTGTATACATCTGCCGAGATATCAATCCCGGTCGATAAGATATCCGCCTCTTCCTGTTCTTCCGCATCCCCTTCAAAGAAAAAACGGTTGTTTCCATGCTGTAAGAGGATCGCGATCGAATTTCCGTTGGAATCGACGCCAAGCTTTGTCGGACCGACGATCGTAAACGCTGCGCCGCCAAGCGCATAGGAATTTCCGACGACCGGAGCTGTTTTGCTGTAGCCGCGGTAATCCATGGCATCAATGACATCCCGGTAGGTTGCGGTGTCTTTTTCGTCATCGGTCATAAAGATCGTGCCACAGTCAAATTTCGTGATCACGACATCCAGACCACCGATATGATCCGCATCCGGGTGTGTTGCGATCACATAATCGAGCGCCGTGACATTCTGGTGCATCAGATACGACTGCACCGCCGTACCTTTGTCATTATTTCCGGCATCAATGAGCATCGCGTGTCCGTCGCAGGTGATCAGTGTCGCGTCACCCTGCCCCACATCGATATAATGGACTTCCAGTGTCGAATCCCCGGTCTTTTGCGCACTTCCATCCAGGGTTCCCGCATGCTTTGTGCTTTCCGCCCGTTCTTCCGTTGTCTGTCCTGCCGTATCCTGTGTTCCCGCCGCATACTGCGAAGATTCTTCCGGCAATGACCCGCATGCCGCAAATACAAGCAGAAAAAGCATGGAAAGCAGACCTGCAACTCTTGACTTTGGTATCTTTTTCATGTTATCCCAAACCTCTTTTATCTTACTTTACACTTACATAAATAATTCCGTGAATTCCATCCGGTGCCTTCTGACGGTCTACCTTGAACCGGTCTGAATGATTCTGCAGCATCTTTGTCATGTTATTGTAGTCATAATTTCTGGCATCAAACCCGAGGAATTTCTCTTTGAGTGCCTTTCCAACCTCCGACAGATTGATCTTTTCATCCTCGGACGCTTTCATAAAATCATAAATATAGGAGATTACTTCCGCTTCGGACGGAATACTGATCTTCGACTCCTCGATCGGTTCCTCCCCAATGATCTCTTCTTCCTCCTGCGGAACTTCCTTTTCCACAAACGGGATCTTTTCTGTCACCTTCTGCGTGATCTCCTGTGTCTCAAGATCCGCGTCCTTATAGATCAGATCCAGGATCTTAAACTCATCACACGCTTTTGCAAGTGCCTCCTTGGTCTTTGCTTCCCCCATTCCGATGACAACTTTGCCGGCTTCCTTCAAACGGTACACCAGCTTTGTAAAATCGCTGTCGCTGGACACGATACAGAACACATCGATATCCTGTGTATACAAAAGATCCATAACATCGATCGTCAACGCCTGATCTGCCACACTTTTTCCGTTGGCATAAGTGATCTGCAGCATCGGCATGATCCCCTGAAGCGGCATGACCTTGTACCACGGCCGGACACTCGGTGAACTGATGGAACCATAAAGCCGGAAAATCCGCACATTTCCATAGTGCATGGCCTCCCGCTTGATATATTCCGCATATTTGTACGAGATGTTATCCCCATCGATCAGTACAGCTACCTGTTTTCCCATATACGCTCTCCTTATCCACTAATTTTGAAACAGACAGAAAAAAGGAGTCCTGCACGCAGAACTCCCCCGCCCTATGATTCCATCATATTTCAACACTTCCAAATTGTCAACCTTAGCCTTTTCTTACCGTATTTACTTTTCCTTTTTATTTTTTTTGCTTAACTCCCCAGAATACGACATTCATGAAAATTACAATCAGCAAAACTACTTACCATGGATACCCAAGAAGCCCATATTGATTCCAAGCCATTCTCATGTCCCCAAAATATCATCCAAAGTTCTTTCCAGTTCACTTCTTTCCGTTAATCATCAATCGTTTTTCTGTATTCTGGCATTTATTGAACCTGTCCTCATGCCTGTGCGGATACTTATACTGCCACCCTTTATACGTTAAAAGTTACCTTATCATATGATCTTCTGAGCGCCACATAGGAAATCAAAAAATTGGCAAGCCAGCCAACCGGTACGGCAAGCCAGACAAATGCAATACCAAAACGCGGTGCAAAAATCAAAGCAACTGACAAGCGGATCGCAAGGTTTACCATGTTTGCAATGAGAAATGGGCGCATAATCCCAAGTCCACGAAGAACTCCATCGGTTGCCATCTTGATACCCATGAAAATGAAAAAGCAGCCGAGCCATCTCATATAATCCCCGGACACCTGGTATGCTAAAGCGGTTCCATCTTTACCCAGAAATAATGAAGAAATTTTCGTATGCAATGTTTCAATGACTATAAAAGCAAGAACTGCAAAACATATATCTAACACCAGTGCGGCGTGATATCCTTTTTTGATACGTTCAATTTTCTTTGCACCAAGATTCTGAGAAACATATGGCGATACTGCATTGCCAATAGATACAAATATCAACGAAAAAACATTCTCCACCCTCATCGTTGCCGCATAACCTGCGAGTGCCTGTGTACCAAAGGGATTTACAACTGCCTGTACAATCATCATACCAATTGACACTGTAGACTGCTGCAGAACCGATGGTACAGCAATTTGAAGCATTGAATGTAATTCCTGCCTGTCAAACCAGTTAAAGTGACTTTTATATCGACGCATCCGGCAAAAGAAAATCGAAAGTGAAAACACTGCGGAAATCCCCTGTGCAATAAGAGTTGCAAGAGCTGCACCAAACACCCCCAGCCCCAGACCAGCCACCATCCAAAGATCCATAAAAATATTTAAAACAGAAGAGAATATCAAAAAAACCAATGGAATCTTAGATTCACCGATTGAGGTGAACATCGTTGACAGGATATTGTACATAAACAGAAATGGGAATCCTACAAAATACACACGAAGATACAGTACCGCTTCCTCCAGTATATCAGCAGGTGTCTGTAATAAACTCATCATCGAATGGGAAAAACAAAAACCAAAGACACCCAGAAGTATGCTTAGAATCAGGAAACTAATCAATGATGTTGACACAATCGTTTTCATTTTGCTGTAATCTCTGGCTCCAAAATAGCGGCTTACAAGCACACCTGCGCCTACACCGGCACCCAATGCTACACAAATGAATACATTCGTAAGAGCAGCACAGGCACCAACTGCCGCAAGTGCAGAAGATCCGACAAACTGCCCAACGATAATTGAATCAGCCATATTATATACCTGTTGAAAGAAACTACCGAAAATCATGGGCATTGCAAAAACAGTCAACGCTTTAAGTGGCGCATCTGTGATCAAATATTCATCTTTTGACTTCATTATATTTCTCCTGTCTGTGGATGTAATTTTTCTTAGAGCACTAATATCGCAGCATCAAGCCCCTCTACTTTTCCATCAAAGAATTTCCCTCTAAGCAAATTACATTTTCCCACATGTCTCAATCAATTCGCCTTCTACAATGCATGCATGTGTTTTTCGAACCCGCAAAAGCTGTTTATACCATTCAAACATCTCTTTATCCTGATATTCTTCATCCCAGTACAGACCTCGTCTGCAATCCGGATCGTTTGTTCCCGGCATTGCGAACTCATCTCCATAATAAATCCATAGCCGTAATATACTTTTCCCCCTGCATGTCCGTAAATTCAAAAAAATAGCGGCGACATATCAAATGCATCTGAAGTTATGCTTCATAATAATCATGAAACTGTGATGTGGCAACCTTCTTCATTGGAATCACTTTTCGTGTATCCTTTAATTCCATTGGTATATACTTATCCTCACAGTGAAGTATTATCTCCTTCATATCATCCTTTTTTACCTGCACACATATCACGAAGATATCCTTATCAATAGCATAGCAGAATCTTTTATCCATATCATGAAAAATTGCTGAATATTCCATAAATTATTTCTTTACATATTTTAATACAATTCTATCATTATATCCACAATATTTTTAACTTTTTCTACCATTTTCCTGCTTTTTATTTTTTGCTTTATTTTCCAGAATACAGCATGCCTGGACTTTTCCTCATTGCCCGCGCAAAAATCGCCCAGATTAGAATTTTGAATCTAATTTGAGCGATACTTCGTCAGGCTTGCTTCTTCATGCAGGGAAACCATATTTACATTCACCGACAACCCCAGGTCCATCTTACACTGTAGTTATCGCCATTAGAAATATATAGAATTTATAACAAATTTAAATCCGTGAATTTCTTGATCTAACTATTCGGTTCCACCAAGTTCACTTAACTGACCCTCATTACAATTCGGCTTTGCAACAACGATCACCGGATATAGAAAGACCGTCTCTCGCATTGAGAAACGGTCTTTTTATTATTTCATATATTTATCTAACTGATGTGAGTAGCCAAGCACCTGCTCTAACATATCTCTTGCCTGTTTGGAGCTTGTCTGGTTGCTTCCGGTGATCTCGGAAGCCTCCTCGGTACTTGCCGCGATCTGATGGCTCGCTGCGGAGAGCTGGCTGATACTGTCAACGATCGCATTGTTGGATTCTTTGAGATCCTCCATCATGCTGTTGATATTCATCATCTCATCGGTCAGTTCCTGCATATTGGTATTGATCTTCCCAAAATCTTCCGACGCGTTTCCGATCAGCGTGGTCTGCTCTTCCGTTACATGCAAAGATTCCTGAATGGACTCGGAAGCCTCCTCGGAGTAACTGCTCAATTCATCCACGATCGCCGTAATATTTTCGGTGGACTGTTTGGTCTGTTCCGCAAGCTGCCTGATCTGTTCCGCGACAACCGCAAAACCTTTTCCTGCCTCGCCTGCTCTTGCCGCTTCGATCGACGCGTTTAACGCAAGCAGGTTGGTCTGGCTTGAAATCTCAAGGATCATATCCGTGATCGCTTTTACATCCTCAGTCTTTTTCTGTAATTTTTCCATCGAAGACACTACTTTGGAGTTGGTATCCGCGATATGGCCGGAATGTTCACTGAGTTCATCCATCGTCTGCAGGCTTTCTTTTACGGTCTCCATGGATTCCGTTGCCTTGCCGGCCGCGTTCTTTGTCCGCGCCGCGGCATCCTGAATGGATTCCTGGATATTCTGCGTCATAATGGTCTGATTCTGGATATTTTCCGAGGTACTCTGTGTTCCGCAGGTGATCTCACCAACGATCTTGTTGATATTCTGCGCTGAGTCATAGAGCTGCTCGATCATGACATCCGCGTCACCGGTCTTATCCCGTACGCCTTTCGCGATCGCAAGCACGTCCTCCATGATAATGCCCTGGATCTGCTGTTCATCCACCATAGAATGCATCGCGTCATGATTGAATCTCCATGAGATCCTGGTTGCCTGTGTAATACTGATCAAAGACGCGATCATCGTCAGATAAACGATCACCTCCTCATTCATACTGTTTGAGGACGGCAAAACTTCCATTCCAATCATAGCGATCCGCGCCGTACATACAATGCCGCATATGATACTTACAATGTTCATCTGTCTGCGGTTATTGTACATCAACGTCGCAACAAATACCGGAAGCGCTAAAAATACTGTACAGTTATTTCCGTTTAAAAAAAGTGTAAGCGTATAAGCCACACCAAACTGAATGATCATGATATGGTTTAACGTAAGGCTTCTCGGATTCTGAAAATACAATACAAAAGAGACGATCTGTCCGAGCACGATCCATGCGATCGTGATCCCGACCATCACCCTGGAATTTCCTGTCACACCAAGGTATCCCAGATTTAACAGCATCCCGAATTCGAGAAGCAGCTGCATCCAGAGCACGATCGTGTTTGCCAGCCTGAATCTCGGTTCTTTCTCCCGGTAAATACGGGAACTTATTTTTTCACGTAGCTGCGCTACCTTTTGATCCCTTGAACGATTATCTTCCTTCATCTGTTTTTTCCCTCTCTTATTCTTCTGCATAATCTATAAATTTATTGATACAGCAAAACACCCGGATAAACACCTCTTACAACGTCTATCCGAGTGGTCTTATCAGCAGATAGCGGGAATCGAACCCGTCAATATTTTGCCTACTTTCCTTTAACCACGCGGTGTTTTGCATTTTCCTTTTGATTACTTTTGATTACTTTCTCTGAAATAGTAATCAAAACTACCGAGCTTTCAAATCCGGTATGTTGCTCAAAATTGCTGTTTTTTTACTAATTGTTCTTCGATTTCTATGATAATGTTCCTCTGTGGTTCCGATTTGCGTATGTCCCATTTGCCCGAGTACCAGCCTCTCATCAATGTTATTATCTAACAATATGGTCCCATACGTCTTTCGAATTTTATGTGGAGACTTATGGTATATGTTTAACTTGCGGCATAGACGATCCAACCTCATTCTGATTGCTTGCGCAGTCATTCGTTCACCATCTTTCACAAACACAAATTCCGAAAATGGATTCATATATTTGATCTTAGTGCACAACCATTCATAGTCTTTTGGTATAATTACAGTTCTTACTCCAGCTCTGGTCTTTGGATATTCTTTTACTTCAACAATGTACTGCTTGTCCTCATTCCTGTAGCGCGTTTCTGTTCTTCGCACATTGAATGTATTTTCAACAAAATCTGTATGCTTCAATGTGACAATCTCACCTATTCTCGCTCCAGTTATAAACATCAGCAGTATTGCCATGTTTGAGACATCCAAATGATCTAATAAGTATTTAACCATAAGATCCATTTCCTCTTCGTCAAACACTTCTTGGTAATCTTCTTTTATCTCCCTTTGGAAATCGTGTTCTGATACTTCTAAGCTATCAAAAAGATCCATGATATTAAAATCTATGAGTTTTCTCTTTTTGGCTCTTTTAAGAAAGCTCCTGGTCACACCTTTAAGGCCGGCAAATGCTTTGGCCTTTAGCTGCTTATCGGGAATCTGTTCCTCTAAGAAATCACCCCATTCATCCTCTGAAATGGATTTTATTCTCCTATTCCCAAATTCTTTATAATGCCTGTCAAAAAACTGTGTGTCCCTCAAATAAGTCGATTTTCCTATTTTCCCTAGTGCTAATCTTCTGTTTTCATTTTCTTCAAACACCTCCCGTACAGTAGGGTTTTCTTCCTCTTGTCTCCAGTATAAAACAACATCATCTTCAACTGATTTTTTCTGTTTCTTCTTAACTAATTTTCTTCCTTTCTCCTTGTCTGGGAGATATGTTCTCCAATAACCATCCTTTCCTTGCCATATTTCATATGGATGTTTTTCTAAAATTTCTTCTCTCTTTTGCATTTCAATTCTTTCCTGCAAAAGTGCTGTATCAATAATACCATTTTCGACAGCATATTTCAACAGCTCCGCATCAGACATTGAGATATCTGACATAGGCTATTCCGCCCTTTCTCCTTTTCGATATAGTCATCTGCCGTATTCTATGCTGCGAACAAATACTGTTCGCACGCCCTTTCTCCTTTTTAATATAGTTGTCATAAGTGTTTTTGGCGCAACAATGCCGCCAGTGAATACCGGCGGCTGATTCATTATCATTATATTATATTTATCACTACATATATTAAAAAAGCCAAAATACATGGTAGACAAACAATTGCAGAAATGTACTGCAACAGAAAAACAATATCTTTTATTTGAAATTTTTTCCTTTTATGTTCTTTTATTTTTCCAACATGGGCTACACTGTTTTCGTTTAAATAGAGATCTTTTAACGACAATATTGCATTATCGAATGTTCTATATCTTAACGCACTCATCTGTTCCTCTGTAAGATTTTCTAAGTGAATATATGTATCTTCCTTTTTTGAAACATTCAAATCAATGTTGTCCAAATTGAAATCTGTGCTATTCAGGAAAAAGAAAGCACATTTCTCCCCTTTTGTTGAATAACATTTTTTAGAATTCTTACTGCAT
>ERZ1034844.1168-NODE-1168-length-12718-cov-4.570165_pt1 | contig 12718 bp, 9 predicted proteins | sample MGYA00520594_ERZ1034844 | MGnify/ENA primary metagenome ERZ1034844 (study PRJEB33766, sample SAMN09781733) | gut metagenome | biome: gut microbiome | host: Homo sapiens | place: Madagascar | study: EMG produced TPA metagenomics assembly of the PRJNA485056 data...
ATATAATAAGATAATTATAAGGCGGCTGGATTGTCAGTCTGTACCGCCGCCAGGAACAACGCATGTGCACACTATGGCCACAGAGCAGCCGTCGGGGCGCCATTCCCTGTGCGGCGGCCGTGCACACGAAAGAAGGAAAACGTAATGGTTAAATTTATCCTGAAGCGCATCGGAACCATGATCATTGCCATGTTTATGATCATTCTGATTACCTTCACCCTGATGCACTCCATTCCCGGTGGCCCGTTCACCAACACCAAGGGCGTGCCGGAAGAGGTTACCCAGGCCATGGAAGCCAAGTACGGCCTGGACCAGCCCATGCCGGTGCAGTTTGTCAAATATCTGGGCAGCCTGCTGCATGGCGATTTCGGCCCTTCCTATAAATATACCGGCAAAACCGTCAACGATTTTATTGCCACCGGTGCGCCGGTATCCGCCAAGCTGGGCCTTGTCACCCTGGTGTTTGTGCTGCTTACCTCCATCCCCATGGGCATACTGGCCGCGCTGAAAAACGGCAAATGGCAGGATATGCTGCTGATGGCCATTGCCACCATCGGCGTTACTATTCCGTCTTTCGTGATCGCCTCCGTGCTGATTTATGTATTCTCCTTTAAGCTGAACGTACTGCCTACCTTCGGCCTGGACAGCTGGAAGAGCTACATCCTGCCCGTCATCGCCATGGGGGGCTATTCGGTCAGCTACCTGGCCCGCCTGATGCGCTCCAGCCTGCTGGAGGTTATGGGCCAGGATTACATCCGCACCGCCCGCGCCAAGGGCCTGACCGAGTTCGCCGTTGTTACCAAGCATGCCCTGCGCAATGCGCTGATCCCCGTCATCACGGTGCTTGGCCCCACGGTGGCTGGCCTTTTGACCGGCAGCTTTGTTGTTGAAAAGATTTTCGCCATTCCCGGCATCGGCTATTACTTTGTAAACAGCGTGACCCAGCGCGATTACACCACCATCATGGGCGTTACCATCTTCTTTGCTGCGTTCCTGATGGCAATGGTGCTTTTGGTCGATATCTTCTACTGCCTGATCGACCCCAGAATCAAGTTTGACGCGTAATGTTGAGGAAAGGTGAAAACACTTATGGCAGATTTAACCGCACAGAACAAGTGGGAACCGCTTGCTACCGATAACAGCGACCGTGAAAAAATCTGGTCCAAAAGCCGCACCTTTGCAGGTGACGTCTGGTTCCGTTTCCGCCGCAAGCCGACGGCCATCGCCGGTTTTGTAATTATTATCGCCCTGATGCTTTTTGCATTGGTGGGCCCCCTGTTTACCCCGTATGATTACTCCGTGCAGAATCTGGAGGTTGTCAACGTTCCGCCGGCCATGAAGGTTTACCAGATCCCCAACGGCGACTACCTGTATATTACCACCGCCCTGAAAGTCATCTCCGTTACCCCGGACGGCAAGCTGAGCGGCCAGTTGCGCAAGGTGCGCGATGAATCCGATAAATCCATGACCATCTTTGATGCCGACGGCACCGAGGTTGCCCTGTATTACGGCGGCAGCCCCTATGTCATCGCCGATGAAGCCACCGGCAGCATCTACCCGTCCAAGACGATGTGGAACAAATCCTACATCCTTGGCACTGACGCCCTGGGCCGCGATGTGCTGACCCGCCTGATGTACGGCACCCGCATTTCCATGCTGGTTGCCTTGATGGCTGCGTTCGTCAACCTCATCATCGGCATTCTGTACGGCGGTATTTCCGGTTACCTGGGCGGCACCGTGGATATGATCATGATGCGTATTGTGGATATTATCTCCACCATTCCCCTGACGCTGTATGTTATCCTGATCATGCAGGTGCTGGGTGCCGGTATCCAGAGCATCATTGTTGCCTTGGGCAGCGTGTACTGGGTGGATATGGCCCGTGTTGTGCGCGGCCAGATCCTGAGCCTGAAGCAGCAGGAATTCGTTCTTGCCGCCAAGACCATTGGTTCCTCTGCCACAACGATTCTGTTTGACCACCTGATTCCCAACGCGCTCGGCTCCATCCTTGTTACCATTACCATGCTCATCCCCTCGGCCATCTTTATGGAGGCTTTCCTGGGTTATTTGGGCATCGGCCTGCAGCCCCCGCTGGCCAGCCTTGGCACCATGTGCAACGATGCATCTGCCAACCTGCGCACCAGCCCGCACGAGCTGTTGATCCCTGCTTTGATGATTTGTGTGATCATGTTTGCCTTTAACTTTGTCGGCGATGGTTTGCGTGATGCACTGGACCCGAAGCTGAAGAAGTAAGGAGAGCAAAATGAGCGAGACGATTTTGAAGGTAGAGGATCTGAAAACCTCCTTTATGACTTCCTCCGGCGAAGTGCAGGCTGTGCGCGGCGTCAGCTTTGAAGTGCATAAGGGCGAGATCCTTGGTATCGTTGGTGAATCCGGCAGCGGCAAAAGCGTTACTTCCATGTCCATCCTGCGCCTGCTGGCCGATACTGCCCGCATTAAAAACGGCAAAATTGAATTTGAAGGCACCGACCTGACCAAAGTCAGCGATAAGCAGATGCGCGAAATCCGCGGCCAGAAGATTGCCATGGTGTTTCAGGACCCCATGTCCAGCCTGAATCCGCTGATTCCCGTTGGCAAACAGGTTGCCGAAATGATCCATGTACACCACCCGGAGATGAAGCGCGACGAGCTGCAGGCTGCCACGCTGGAGCTGTTCCGCGAAGTACGTATTCCCGAAGCCGAAAAGCGGCTGAAATCCTACCCGCATGAATTTTCCGGCGGTATGCGCCAGCGCGTCATGATCGCCATGGCATTGGCCAACCACCCCGACCTGCTGATTGCGGACGAGCCCACCACCGCCCTGGATGTGACCATCCAGCACCAGATTTTGAAACAGATGCGCTCCCTGCAGGAGGAATACGGCACCAGCATCATCTTTATCACCCATGACCTGGGCGTTGTGGCTGAGCTGTGCGACCGCGTTGTTGTTCTGTACGGCGGCCTTGTGATGGAGGAAGCGGAGATCAACGATCTGTTTGAAAACCCGCTGCACCCCTACACCATGGGCCTGCTGGCCTCCATCCCCGGTCTGACCAAGGATAAGAGCGAGCGTTTGCAGTCCATCCCCGGCAGCCCGCCGGATATGACCAAGCCCCCCAAGGGCTGCCCGTTTGCTTCCCGCTGCCAGTTTGCGCGCAACATCTGCGCAGCCGAGTGCCCGCCGTTTGTCCAGGTTGGCAGCCGTCAGGCACGCTGCTGGCTGCTGCAGCCGGACGCCCCGGCCGAGGGCAATCCTCTGCATGAAAAACTGGCAGAAGCCGAAAGGAAGGCACACTAATGGAACAGCCCATTCTTCAGGTAGAGCACCTGACAAAATTCTTTTCTGTCGGCCCGCACGCGGAAGTTCATGCAGTAGATGACGTCAACTTTACGCTGCGCCGCGGCCGCACCTTTGGCCTGGTTGGCGAGTCCGGCTGCGGCAAAAGCAGCTGCGCCCGCACCATCATCCGCATTTATGAGCCTTCGCAGGGCAAGATCATCTTCAACGGGCAGGATATCGCCCACCTCAAGCCCCGCCAGATGCAGCCGGTGCGCCGCAACATGCAGATGATCTTCCAGGATCCGTATGCTTCGCTGAACGCCCGCATGACGGTGCGCGATATCATTGCCGAGCCGCTGAAAGCCCACCATGTTTGCAAAAGCAAGCAGGAAGTTGACGAAAAAGTCTTTGCCATGCTGAACCGCGTTGGCCTGACGGCAGAACACGCCGGACGGTATGCCCACGAGTTTTCCGGCGGCCAGCGCCAGCGCGTCGGCATTGCCCGCGCCCTGGTGCTGAACCCCGCACTGGTCATCTGTGATGAGCCCATCTCCGCACTGGACGTTTCCATTCAGGCGCAGGTCGTCAACCTGCTGCGTGACTACCAGCAGGCCGAAGGTACCTCTTACCTGTTTATCGCCCACGACCTTTCGATGGTGCGTTACGTTTCGGATGATATCGGCGTGATGTACCTGGGCCAGCTGGTGGAAAGCAGCGATTCTGAAGAGATCTACAAAAACCCGCTGCACCCCTACACCAAGGGCTTGCTGAGCTGCATTCCCATCGCGGACCCCAAGCTGGCCCGCGCCCATGCGAGCGCCGGTGTGGAGGGCGATCTGCCCAGCCCGGTCAACCCGAAACCCGGCTGCCGGTTCTGTGGCCGCTGCCCCTATGCAAAGCCCATTTGCAGCGAGCAGACCCCGGCCATGAAGGAAGCCGCGCCCGGCCATTTTGTGGCCTGCCACCTGTATTAAGCCTTTTTATTTTGGTTTCTCCGTTTCTTGTTCCGGCAGCCTGCCGCAAACGGGTACCGGCGGCCAAAGCGGGATATGCAACACGGTGCTGTTCCGTTTTGGCTCCCCTGCCCGGTTTGCTGCGCCCTGCCGGTGCAAAGGAACGGCAAACATACATTATTTTCTTTTCGAGGGGGATACACATGAAAAAGAAAGTCATCAGTGCCGCTCTTGCCGGCACGCTGGCGGTCTCCTTGCTCAGCGCCTGCGGCGCTTCCAATGAGCCCCAGAACATCTCCGATGTTTCTTCTGCTGCCAGCAGCGAAGCAACTTCCACCACCGCTTCCTCCGAGTCTACCGGCGATGCCGCCCAGGAACTGACCTTTGTTCTGAGCAACATTCCCGATGGCCTGGATCCGAGCGTGACCAACAACTCCTTCGCACAGTATGTTCTGATCAACTGCTTCGAAGGCCTTGTCACCTATGACAGCACCGGCACCCTGGTTCCCGGCAACGCTGAAAGCTGGGATATCAGCGACGATGGCCTGACCTACACCTTCCACCTGCGCGACGGCCTGAAGTGGAGCGATGGCAGCGACCTGACCGCTGAGGATTACGTTTACACCATTCAGCGCGTTCTGACCCCGGCCACCGCCGCACAGTACGTCAGCATGGCTACCGATTACATCAAGAATGCTCAGGAATACTACGATGGCACCGCCACCGCTGACGACCTGGGCGTGAAGGCTCTGGACGACAAGACCCTGGAGATCACCCTGGTCCAGCCCACCTCCTACTTCATTGACATCCTGAGCATGTGGACCTTCTCCCCTGTTCAGAAAGCCACCGTTGAAGCCAACGGCGACAAGTGGTCCACCGAAGCAGATACCTATATCTGCAACGGCCCCTTCAAGATCGCCAGCATGAGCATGAACGAAAACGTCATTCTGGAAAAGAACGAGAACTACTGGGATGCTGAGAATGTCTCCCTGCAGAAGGTCACCTTCCGCTACGTTCTGGATCAGGCAACCGCTCTGACCGCTTACGAGTCCGGCGAGGTTGACGGCGTTGACAGCATTCCTTCCTCCGACTTTGCCCGCCTGAAGGCCGAGAACGCCGGTGTGCAGACCAGCCCCAGCTACGGCACCGTTTACTATGACTTCAACTGCTCTGCCGAGCCTGTGAACAACGTTCTGGTCCGCAAGGCAATCTGCCTGGCCATCGACCGTCAGTCCATCATCGACAACGTTGTGCAGATCGATGCACAGCCCGCTTACAGCTTCCTGGCTCCCGGCTACTCTGTTGATGGCAAGGATATCACCGAAGGCCGCGAAAGCTTTGGCCTGTCCGCTACCGCTGATGTTGAGGGCGCCCAGGCTGCCCTGGCAGAGGCTGGCTACCCCAACGGCGAAGGCTTCCCCACTCTGACCCTGAGCTACTACGACAACGACACCGTCAAGAAGGTCGTTGAAGCTATGGCTGAAATGCTGAAGAACAACCTGAACATCAATGTTGAAGTTTCCTCCAACGAGTGGAGCATCTTCTATGACGACGTTCAGAAAGGCAACTATCAGGTTGCTGCCATGGGCTGGAGCGCTGACTACCTGAACCCCATGAGCTTCCTGCCCCTGTGCAAGACCGGCGATTCTTCCAACAACCTGTTCTATTCCAACGCCGATTATGACGCTCTGGTTGAGCAGGTCAAGGCTGAGAACGATCCGGCCAAGGCTGCTGAGCTGACCCTGCAGGCTGACGCTATCGTTTCCAATGATTACGCTGTTCTGCCCCTGTACTACAAGTCCAACAACTACCTGATGCACGACAACATCAGCGGTTTCTACATGACTGCTTCCGGCAACCTGTTCTTCAAGGATGTGAAGGTCGGCTAATGCGCTGCACGATTGAAACCAGGGATTTTGGTACTATGGTTTTTACGCTGTACCCGGAATATGCCCCCCTCACCGTGGCAAACTTTGTAAAAACTGCACGCAGCGGTTTTTATGATGGTTTGTGCTGGTGCCGCATCGTTAAGGATTATGTCATTCAGGGCGGTTCGCCGGACAATGACATCATGACGGACAGTGATTGGCATATTAAGGGCGAGTTTACGGAAAATGGCGTCAACAACCCGCTCAAGCATATCCGCGGTGCCCTTTCCATGGCGCGCGATGATGACTTTGATACCGCCGGCACGCAGTTCTTTGTTGTTCACAAGGATGCTGCCAAGCTGGACGGCCGTTACGCCGCCTTTGGCGAAATGGAGAGCGGTTTTGATGTGCTGGACGCCATTGCCAACCAGCCCACTTACGGCCCTGAAACCTGGAACAAGCCCAAACAGATGCCTGTCATCACCAAAATCACGATCGAAGATTGATGGTTTTGGCTGACCGGCTGAACTGAACCACAACACCCCCTGCACCGGAAAGCATTGTGCTTTTGGTGCAGGGGGTGCTTTTGTGCTGTCTGTTGTCCGGGTGCCGTTCCCATCATTTGTACATGAATTTCCGGAATATTTTTCGTCCGTGCGTTCTCTATAAAATTTCTTCCAGCTATATTCCCGCTTTCATCCAGAACGGGAACCAGATGAAACTCATCGTGCTGGTATTTCAGATAGTCGATGGTACTCCCATAATTGGCATGCGTCGCAGACGACTTTCAAATTCGATACGGTGTAAATTATCTGCCGAAGGCTGTCCCGTCTTTTATGCGGGGCAGCCTATTTTATTACAGATTCCGCATGGCAAACCACGAGAAGGAAGCTTTGCTATCGCTTATCGCTCCATTTGCGCTGGCGTACATGCCTACCGTGCATCCGGTGAAGCCTCCCGCAGACTCTGTGCTGTAGGGACGCAGGTCGATAGCATCGGCCAGGCAGGCAGTGATGCCGCCCACCACATAATACACAGCCATATGCAACCTGTGGGCAATCAGCCGCAGAATCAGCGGCCCGTCGGGGATGGACTGCTCGGCCAAAATTTTATCTTTGTCGTTTTCACGGGTCGTCAAGCGCAATGCAAAGCCATCGTCTGTAAGCACTTTTTCTGTGCGCAGATGGGAAAAACTACTCTGCACATAGGCAAGGCCCGCAGTCTCAAATTGTGTGCGTGGCGTGAAGTCCAACTGCGTCTCTGCCTGCCAGTCCACTCCACAGACGCGCAACGCCGCGTAGGCGGGCGTGTGCAGGTCATGTAGGGCGGCAGGCAAAAGCGGCAGCAGAAGGCGTCCGTCGGCCTGCCACGGCACAGGCCCGCGCAGCGTTAGAAACTCCGGCGGCAACTCCGGCGTAGGGAAGGTGTATACCAAAGGCGTCTCTGCAGTGCATTCTTCCGGCAGGGGCACCGGGAACGTTTCCTCCAACTTTCCGATGCCCGGATTCACAACAGGCCAGCCGTTTTGCCACTCCACGCGGGCTAAGAATGTTTCGCGGCCCATAAGGGTATGGCCGCCGCAGGGGCGCATTCCCAGCATAACCATATACCAGTTTCCCTCCGCATCGGCGACAAGGTCACCATGTCCAACACAGGTCACGGGGTACTGTGAGCCCAAGTGGCGGTGGGTCAGAATAGGATTGTTCGGATTGCCGGCATACGGGCCAAAAACGTGTTTGCTGCGTGCTACCGACACACTGTGGTTCGGCCCGGTGCCGCCCTCAGCGATCATCAAGTAATACATCCCGTCCTTTTTATAGAGGTGTGGACCTTCGGGCCAGATGACGTCCCGCAGCGCACCTTTCCACAAAGCATGGCTCTCCCCCGTCAGCCGCATCGTGGTCAAGTCCAATTCCTGCGCCCAAATTTCCCAATCGCCTCCGTATTGCTCGCCTGCGGGATTAGGGCGGTTTCCCACATAATAGCAGCGGCCATCGTCGTCAAACAGCAGGCTTGGGTCGATACCTTGGGCGGCGTCGCCCAGCCAATACGGCTCCGACCACGGGCCTGCGGGGTCCTGGGCGGTCACGATAAAGTTTCCACCACCAGAAATATTCGTTGTGATGAGATAAAATGTGCCGTCATGGTAGCGGAGTGTCGGCGCATAGATGCCACGGGAGTGGCGGCAGCCGTCCAACGGCAGCTGCGAGGGGCGCGTCAGCACATTGCCGATCTGGCGCCAGTGTGCCAGGTCGCGGCTGTGGAAAATCGGCACGCCGGGAAAATAGGCGAACGTCGAGTTCACCAGATAAAAATCGCGCCCCACCGCGCAGATTGATGGATCTGGATAGAATCCGGGTAGGATAGGATTGTGTACAATCGTCATACCAAATTTTCCTCTTTCTCTTTATAGTCCCACCACGCGCCGCACACGCCTTCCAGCACGCTGCCGCAGGCCCAGGGCATCAGCGCAAACCATGTGCTGGCAAAACTGCCGTCGGGGTAGGTCTGCACCAGCAGGCCCTCGCAGTGGCAGAACCGCTCGGACATCCAGCCCGCGCGGCCGTAGTCGTACTCGCGGTCAAAGGTGTTGAAGGTCTGCAGCGACCAGCCCACCGTATCCTTTAAACGGGATTCAATATAGGCATCGGGGCGGCGGCGCAGATAGTAGAACATCTCGTCGGCAACTGTGCAGGACATGGGGTGAATGTGCGGGTTGGCCACCGAAGTGATGCTGCCGCCGCAGCTCGACCAGCCGAGGCGGGACAGCGGCGGGACCTGTACGGGCACATTGTAGCAGAATTTAAAGCTGTACTCATAGCACAGTGCGTCCCGCAGGTGGTCGAGGTAGACGGCCTTGCCCGTCAACTCGTGCAGCAGCCGCGCGACGCGAATGTAGGCCAGCACACCCTCGCTGTCCACGGCTTTGCTGGTATCCGGCGGGCCGCCGTAACACTCAGCACGACGGATAAAGGCGTCGTAGTAGTGTACCTCGCTGCGCTCCATGGCGGGCAGGTCGGCGGTGTCGCCCGTCAGCTGCATCAGCGCAGCCTCAGCGGCCAAGCACCAGGCGCTGCCCAGGGAATCGTATTCCAACCCTGCGCCCGTTTGCTCCGACAGGGTAAACGGGTACTCGCCGTCGCCGTTGCGTGCCGCCGCCAGCCGTGGCACCACGCCCTGCACAAAGGCGAGCCAGTCGGGGTGGTCGATGCCGCGGGCAGCTTCGAGCCGATAGGCCTTTAGGATATAATAAAGCGTCTGTCCGACCAGATAGCCGGAATGCCCGCCCGTGTACATGCCGTCGAACCACCAGCCCCGACAGCTCCAGCCGTTTTCGGCGTCCCAGGTCTCGTTGGGCAGGCCGCAGCGCGGGTCCAAAGAGTTCTGCACAATATTGTCGATGCAGGCAAGGGCCGCAGCGCGGATCGTCTCATCCCCCAGGCGGTGCGCCGCCTGCAGGCAGGGCACGGCGGCGGACAGGCCGTTGGTCCAGCTGATGGAGAAGATCTTGTTCTGCTCATAGCTGCCGTCCGAGCGCTCTTTGGTGATGCCGACATAGTTTTTATCGTCGGGCAGCCAAGCGTCGCGGGTAACGGCCCCGGCCAGCAGCTCTGCCGCGTGGGAGGGGGTCGTGCCGGGGCGCGGCGGCGTGTGCCACAGCCCATAGACGGCCTCCAGCGCCGCGTACAGCGTGCGCTCGCCATCCACTGCGACAAAATCATAGAGGTACAGCGGGAAGGCAACGCTCTCCCCCGCCGCCAGCGTCAAGCAGTTTTCACCCATCGGGGCGCGGGGCTTGATGTTGTGGGACTGCACAAACAGCCAGGGCGCGTTTTCGTACCCCAGCGTGTAGCCGACATTGCCCGTGTCCAGCGAGCAGGTAAAGCCTGCAAACTGTGCGAACGTCCCCGCCCTGCCGGGCTGCCAGGGTTGCAGCACGCCGTTTTGGCGCACGAAATATGGCGCAGCCGAGAGCCCATACCACCGTCCGCCGTCCAGCAGGAAGGCTGCGGGGTGGCTGAGGCGATCAGCGCGGACCATCCACCAAGGCGATGCGGGAAACTCCGGTGTACCCGCCCGCAGCCTTGGGTAGCGGTTGTCGACGCGGATCGGGGCCTCGCCGCGATTGCGGCCGTAGAGGAATCCGGGCAAGAAAAAGCGCGGTGCATCGCAAGCAACGCAGTGTTCCAGCTTAACAACACCGCGCCATGGGGCGGCGGCGTTGTTGGTCAGCGTCACCTGCCAGACCGCCGGATCAGCCAAAGTCGAAACGCCGTGGTCATAGGCAAAGTCCAGCGTCAGCGGCGTTTCAGCCAGCGGGCGGTAGTCCTCATCGTCCGCCGACCGGGCCGTGCAGGCAAATTGCATCATCATAGGATTCTCCTTTTTTACTATATCAGAACGCCTTACAGCGGCCAAATGCGGTATCGGCCGCTGAGGGCCAGCAGGGCAAAGAAGTACAGGCAGTTGTCGTAATAGCGGCGTGGGCCATCCCGCAGGGGCGTGTTCCAGAAACGGCGCACGCAAACCTCGGCGTTGGGGCCGCCCGCCGCCAGGCTCGCCTGGGCGTTGGTGGCCGTGATGGCCACGGGGTGCAGGGCCTCCCCGGGCAGCGGTGTGCCATCGATCTCCCAGATGCCGTTTGTGCGGCCGCACAGCGTCTCGCAGAAAAATTTTTGCAGCCGCTCGGCGTTTTCGGCCTGCCACGGGTCGGCCCCGAACCAGGCGTAGTCCAGCGCCATGTTGGCGATGGTGCGGTAGGCATCGCTGTAATACAGGTCGTGGCGCTGGTCACGGTCCGAGCGGTTGTGGGGCGTACCGTCGTAGAGGGAATACTCGGCGCAGAGACCCGTGACCGGGTGGCACGCTTTATGGAGAAATGCGCGGCTAGCCCGGGCAGCCTCGGCCCAGAACGGGCGATCCGCCTCGTCGGCCCACAGCGAGAACAGTGTATAGAAGTGGGGCAGATGGTAGGACGGATCGGTAAAATCACACTCGGTGATAAATTTGATAAGGTGGTTTTCGGGGTCCCACATCGGGCGGCCCGTGCCGGGCTTTTCGCCCTTATGCAGGCAGCTGTGCAGGATGCGTCGGGCCATGGCGGCGTAATCATAGATTCCGCTGCCGCAGCCCCAGCGCCCCGCCGCAAAAAAGAGCGCCATGGCAAAATATTCCTCGCCGTCGGGGGCTGGGCCATTGGCGTTTGGGGTGCCGTCGGGTTGGCATGACCAGGCAAAGTACCCTGCGTTGGGGCCGTCCTGCATGTACATATAGTGCATGACCCAACTCCACAGTGCGTCAAATTCGGCCTTGTGATCAGTCTGTACGCAGAGCATCATGCCGTAGCTCATGCCCTCGGTACGGACGTCGTGGTTGCCCGTGTCCTCGATGTAGGCAAGGCCCGGCCCGGTGGGGTGGTAGAAGCGGTGGGCCTCGTCCCCGTAAAAAATGGTATGAAACGTATTTTCAATGCGTGCGTCGATCTCCGCCTGCGCATAGCCCAGCTCCGCAAAAACGTTGCGGTAGTGTGTGGGCAGGGTAACTGCTGCCATAAATCGGCCCCTTTCGTTGTTCGGTTTTGGCTCAATATAGCAGGTTGCGGCGGCAAAATCAAGGGGGTACCGGGCTCGATTTTCAACAGGGCAACATAAATACAGCACCCCCTGCATCCCACTTATAACGCGGTGCAACTGTGGAATTTAGCGCAAAAAATGACGCATTTTGCAAGAAAAGCCCCGTCGTTTTCGGGACTTTCGGCTTTCGCAATGCTTATTTTGTGCTATTTTTCAGGCTGTGTAAATTTTGGTGATGCCGAACAAGCGCAGCAGGTAGGAAAAATTCGCGGCATAGTATGCACTATTTATCCATAATGATGACACGAAAGTTACAATTCGTTTCTCAAATCGCACAAAAACCGTGTTTTTCTTTCTAGCACATTGCACAAAAAACAATCGACAAGCCTGCAAAAACAGCAAATATTGATAAGATACATAGCAAAAAATGAGAAGCATGCATTCTCGGAATACGGTATAATAACGGCAGATGATATGTTTGGCCTGTGATGAGCCCACCAAACATAAGACACAGACAATTCAGAAAAGAGTGAAGCAAACGGTGTTGGACAAGATCGCACCCAAGGACCCAACGGCCAAGCGCCCGGGATTTTATGTGCTGCTGGACAAGCCGGTCGGCGGCCTGCCGAGCAATGACGGCGTAGGCCGCCACCCCGTTTATATCAATGGTGACCGCCTTGTAACTTTCGCCAAGATGGTCGGCGGCATTGACGATGAGAACATTCTGGAAATGCTCCGCACGGCCAAGGGCTTCCGCAAGCTCGTGCACAGCGTCGGCGTCAGCATCGTCGGCGACCTGCCCGACAAGGTCGTGACCTTCACCCTCGGCTTCTCCGGGGAACTGGGCAGCGGCGGCAGCCGCAACAGCATGAAGATTACCACCGATGGCACCGAGCACATCATGGTCATGGATGAGCAGCAGTGGTCCGACAGCGACGAGACGCCGCAGGAGTTCCTGTTCGAGCTCGTCAAACCGAAGGACATCGCCACGGCCACCGTCAAGCTCTACTTGAACGACGGCTACACAGTCCCCGAGGTTGACCC
>ERZ1034844.1169-NODE-1169-length-12717-cov-5.422840_pt1 | contig 12717 bp, 5 predicted proteins | sample MGYA00520594_ERZ1034844 | MGnify/ENA primary metagenome ERZ1034844 (study PRJEB33766, sample SAMN09781733) | gut metagenome | biome: gut microbiome | host: Homo sapiens | place: Madagascar | study: EMG produced TPA metagenomics assembly of the PRJNA485056 data...
TTCTCTGTTTTGCACAAATATTCTGTTTGTTTTTTATTGATTATTGCTAACCAAAAGTTCGAACATTCCCAAATTATCTATCGTATCCGGGTCTATATTAAGAAATATTCTACCCTCTGTTGGATCACATTCAACAAATAAATCATTGTTTCAGGTTTGATATTGACATATAATTAACTCACAATAGCTATCGCTACGACAAAACAATTCACCGGATTGTTTTGTCTGCGACAGATAACAGCCGCGTTCCGTTACTACGATACGGTGTCACGGGTGAGAGATCTGTGCAGAGGTGCCGTTAGAAACAAAAACAAGCGCTTGATATAATTCCAAATTGTTGTCAGCAAGAATTCAAGCAAGCTTGGCTTTTGTGTTTCGGGGTTCTCCTGCTCCGGCTTATCGTCCTTAACCTCTACACTCTGGTCAATCAGGCTGAGATATTCGTTGTAATCCGAAGATGTTTCAAGCAGTTCTTCTGTCGGTTTTGTCTGGTCAACACTCGAAAGAAGCAATCCTGCCTGATTGAGCAAGTCAACATCGGCTTGATCTATCTTTCCGTCGTGGTTGCAGTCAGCCGCCATCCAAACAGCCTCGCCAACCTGCTCACGGGTGAGCATACCGTTAGCAATCATATTAACCAAAACTGCGTCCTGTCCGTCATACCAGCCGTCACCGTTGACGTCGCCGAAAACAACAACTGTATATGATTCGACAACATTACCTTCATAAATAACATCTATTTTGCTTAATGTTCCGAAGCCAAGCTTGCCTGCGGTTTCGGAAGTTGTAAAACCTTCGCCTGCGCGAACATAAGGAGTTGTTGTTTGCAACCCTGCATCAAGCCCGTATACAAATTTATTGCTATTATCAACAACCGTGTTCTTATCCTTTTTAGGAAGTAACAAATCACAGGCAAAAACTTTTCCGCTATCGCAAATAAGCTCTAACTCTTCAGATTTTTCATTGAATGTATCGGACTTAGAGTAGGTCACGGAAACATTGTGTACCCCCTCTTTAAGAACCTTGAAATGTACAGTAAAAAGTTCTCCATTTTCTTGAATGTTGATGCCGCGTATGTTTATCCATATTGCGGTTATTTCACCGTTTTTAAATCCAAGATTATTATATTCTCCTTGATAAAACTCGCCATCTTTTATACTTTCGGGAGATAATGCCGTTGAATCAAAACTTATTTTTATCTTATAGCCTGCAATCCCCGGGTTATTCTTTATACATATCGGAACAGCAACCGTAGTGTTGATTTTTCCGATAGCATTGGCCGAATAAATCGTAGGCTTTACCGATAAATCATCCTTTACAGTAACAACTCCGTTCAGTAAATTAATGTCATCATTAGATGTCATCGTTATAACAGCTTGGGCGACTGCCTTTGTTTTCATACTTACATAGGCAATTACTGCCTCATCGGAACATTCTTTTAACGAGGTCACATTTATGGCAACCGATCCATTGCTTGAAGTGCAGGATACCTCGGCAACATCGGAACTCACGGAAATGAAGTCAAGAATTGTATTATCATATTTGAGATCAAGCGATACTGATTTTGCCCCATTTTGATTCTTAATTTTTATCGGAATTTTTATTTCATCTCCGCATATTGCCGTTTGATTTTCAACATACAGTAATGTTCTTGTTTCCGAACTCTTGAAGACCGCAATCAAACCATTTTCACATTGTGCCGTTATATCTTCCATATTTCCGTCATATGTATTATCCGGATCATAAGAGATTTTAAGCGCAAAAGATCCTTTGGCACCATCAGAAACCTTAAATACAACCGTGTAAAGAACATCATTTTCCGTAGAAGTCCTTGCGCTATAGCCGACAACATTCAGCTCGCCCGGAGTAAGCTTTTCAAGATTGCTGACAATATTTCCGACATTGAACGCCGCACCTTTTTTTACTTCGATAGGTGTGAGCGCAGTACTGTCGTATGATATTGTTGTAGAAAAACCTTTGAGACCCGAATTATTATAAATTCTGACAGGAATTTCGACTACTCCTCCCGCTGTTGTTTCAACACTATCAACTTTCAATTTGTATCTGCTATACCAATGTGCAAATAAAGTCATATCTACTGTAATCGGAGTTAAATCGGTTATCCGATCTCCGCCCATGGATTTAGTATACCAACCAAGAAATTCACAATCGGTTTTTGTTGGTATCGGCAAGGTAATGTGATCTCCATATTTAACAGAATCAGTCGTTTTACCGCAAACGCCACCGTTTGCATCAAAGGTTATTTTACACATAACCGGTTCCCATACTGCATATAGAGTTATATTTTTAGATACAAATATATTTGAACTCGCTGTAACATCGGCTGACGTCGCTTTTGGATTTGTCGACCAACCGCAAAATGTATAACCCAACCGTGTTGGCGAAACTGATGAAACCGTAGTAGTGACATCATTATCCCATACTGCATAAAGCGTTGTATCTCCTGCTGCAGTAAAGCTTTCACCACAGGCATACTCCGCATCAGTTGCTTCACTGTTCTTTGACCAACCTTTGTAGGACACATACATATTCTGCGCTTCGGGAGCGCCGACTCCGCCGTTTGCATTATATGATACTGTATACATCTTTGTAGGTGTGGGAAGTGTCACAGGCTTTATCGGAGAGACATCGTCACTTAACGGCTGTACTGTTCCGCCGTTTGCGTTGTATGTAACCTTATAGATAATATCCGCCAAATAATGAATTCTTGCATTTTCGAGATATTCATTACCCTTATCTATCGTGATCTGCCTCCATTGTTTTTCTGTTCCGCTATAAAAAACTTCTTCTAAATTCATGCAAAAAGAAAATGCCGATTTTTTTATCTCAGTCATGCTTTTCGAAATTTTTAAACTCTTTAATCCATGACAAGCCATAAATGCATTTTCACTTATAATCGCAACATTCGAGGGAATCGTTATTTCTGTTAATCCTCTGCAATAATAAAAAGCATTCTCACCAATAGTTGTAAGACTATCAGGAAGTTCTATACTTGTAAAACTGTCGCACTTATAAAAAGCATTTTTTTCTATATTTGTAATAGTTTTCGGAAGTGCTATATTTCCTGTTACAGTAGTACTACACCCGTAAAGTGATGTCTTTTCAACATTTTCATAAACTAAATAATCATCAACATATCCGTTTACGCATTTAGCTCCCCATGGACTGCCTGTCGCTTTCATATTGCTTGTATACGAGATATTATTTACATATCCGAAAGCATTATTGCCTATTTCTGTTACACTGTCCGGAATCGTTAAACTTATTAATCCGGTACACAAATTAAATGTATTCAGTCCAATACTCTTTACGCTATTGGGAATAGTTATTTCTGTTATTGAATCACATGCAAAAAAAGCATGGCTTCCTATGCTGATTAATTGGTTGCTAAACGTAACATTTTTCAACGCCGTGCAACAATAGAAAGCAAAAGAACCTATATTTGTTACACTATTCGAGAGTGTTACACTTGTAATTTTGTCACAACCGTAAAATGCTGATGCTTCAATGCTTTTCACAGTATCCGATATTATTATATCTCCTATGGTAGCAGAACTACATCCGTGAATCACTGATTTTGAAGAATCATTATACACTATACTTCCGTCAACATATCCATTTGCAATTTTAGCTCCCCAAGGGCTGCCTGTTGCTTCCATATTATTTGTATATGAAACATTATTAACATGATAAAAAGCTATGTTTCCTATCTCAGTTACACTATCGGGAATTGTTACACTTGTCAGTCCATAACAATAATAGAAAGCGCTATCGCCTATACTTGTCAAACTATCAGGAAATGTTACATTAACCAAATTCTTACAATTGGAAAAAGCGCTCTTTTCTATACTTGTTATTCCAAAATTAATAATTACATTTTTTATGTTTTCTTTGCCATGAAAAGCTCGTTCTTTAATTTCGCCGCTTCCACTTATAACCAGCAAACCTGTACTGCTGTCAAATGTGTAAGTTGCGCTGTCACCGCATGAATCGCCTGACTCTAAGGCAAAGGAATTAATGCTTAAATTCAGACCTATCAGCCCGCTCAATGGTGTCATTGCTAATATTAAAGCTACACACATCAGCGATGCCAGCGCTTTCGTTACAATCCTTTTCATACACTCACCTCTTATTTGAACAGGTTCCTGATGAAGTCAAAAATTTTCTTAAAGAAATTGACAATTCTGTTCCAGAAAGTTACGTTATTGTCTGTATCGGAATTTCCGTTTTGAGAAACAGAAATCATAGCACTTCCGCAATCAAGTTTAACATCTTCATATTTTGCGTTAAATGTGTTGTCCTTGTCATAGGTTATTTTCACGTTATAATCGCCTGCGGCATTTTCTGGCAGCTTGAATGTTACGGTAAACATTACGCCGTTTGCTTTATTCTCAATGCTGCTGTTCCACACAACATCAAAGCTGTTATCTGCGCTGTTGTCTGTGTTCTGAACGAAATTGCCGTAATTTAAAACATTTCCCTTTTCTACAGATATGACTTTCAGATTTTCATCATAACTAATCGTTATTTTTGTGCCTGAAAAGCCGGGATTATTTTCAATATAAACGGGCATGGTAACTTCCTGACCTGCCTGAGCCTTTATGCTGTCTATCTTCAATGCCGCAGATGCACCGAGCGAGGCAACGGAGCCGCATACCAGCAAGACAAGAACCATAACAATTGAAAGTGAATTACGAATCAGTTTATTCATTTTCCTACTCCTTTTTAGGTATAATGCCGCACAAAGAATGTGCGGCATTTGAGCTTTAATTAACCGTTAATAACGTCAAGCTTTGCAATGAAGCGAGCAATCAACGCCGCATCTTTATTGTTCACAAAGCCATCACCGTTAACATCCGATGCACCTATCTGATAGGGCGCAAATTCTTCGGTTTCAAGCAAATACTGCATAATATGAGTTGAATCTTTAAGAGTACATTTGCCGTCACCGTCAACATCGCCTGTGATTACGAATTTTGCCTCATCGGAGATAGCCGAACCGTCCATGAGTCTGACAATTGTGCCTGTTCCGATTAAATCTGTATCATTTAAAACGACTTCGTTTCCGTCTTTGTCAATGTTGATAAATTTAATATTCTCATTGATAAATTCATTCTTTACATCGGAAACAGGGGCTTGAAGCGCAACTCTTCTGATATATCCGATATCATCGCGGTTAAGCTTAGAATCTTCTTTAAGCATGAGCTTTGACGCAAGATCGGACTGAACGGTGATAGTGCACGATGCCGTTTCTTTGTTTTCAACAACCTTTGCTGTAATAACGGTCTGACCAGCCTTTAGAGCCGTTACCTTGCCGTACTCGTCAACCGTTGCAACGGACGGATCGCTCGAGCTCCATTCAATTTCCTTGCCGACGAGGTCGCTCGGAGTAATAGTTGCGATGAGATCAAAATATGTGCCCATGTAGAGAACAACAGAGGATCTGTTAAGAGCAATTCTCGGGTATTCGGACTCTTTAAAATAGAGCGCATTAACAACTGTATCTTCGCTTATGCAGCTGAAATCCTTATCCCATCCTGCGAAGATAAGTCCCGGAATATTATAAGCACCCGGATCTTTTGCAGCTTCCATATATGCTACCTTTTGTACTCCTCCGACAGTTGCTCCGTTAGGTAATTTAAAGGTAACATTATAGGTTTTCGGAGTATATTTAGCATACAGCTCTATACTTTCTTTAACAGCTGTGTTTGTATCAAATGAATTTTTGTAGTTTTCATCTGAATAAAGTCCTTTATAATCATAGCCGTAAAGATTGCTAATATCCGTTATATCAATTGTTTCTCCGTCTTTTACAAACATGATTTCCGGGTAATAATCCATTGTATAAACCGTTACAATGTGATAATTACAGTTCGTATATCTGTAAATATCTGCGGTTTCAGACTCTCTCTTATCCGATGAGATCGGCGGATTAACTCCCCATGACGTCCACTTGTAATACTTTGATATCTGATAACGTGAACGGTACTGCGTAGCAACGGTCGCATTGTTATACCATTCTTCACCGTTATAATCAAAGCCGAACGAAGCATTCATATCAAGCAGTGTATCAAGATACATTTCTTCAAATATACAGTCAACGCCCTCAACTTCAAACGGGGAGAACTTCGTTTCACCGTTTGCATCAACATACTTATAATGCGAATAATAGTAACGGAATTCCTGACCGTGTGTAGCACCGTTGTTTGTATCAACCTCAAATCCAAGCTTTGAAGAATCAACATCAATCTTTTCATCCTGCCAATCCGAATAATCCGTATAGGTTGTGCCGATAAGCGTCCAGCCGTTATCGGCAAGATTTTTAGCGGTTGCAACGTCGGAGGTCTCGGTCAAATCTTTAAACCTGTAACCGACCTCTTTCTCAATCTTATAATCGCTGTTTTCCTGACCGATTGCATTTCTGACTGCTTCGGGGAGCTCATCTATCGTCATCCAATCGGACATTTTGTCGCCTGTATTGATGCAATAATAATTTGTGTTGGGTTCGCTGTCGTTCTTGCCAAAACCTGTTGCATAATAAGTTATGGAGCAGGTTTTGTCGATTGTGATCGGGCCTGTGTATTCGATTTCTTCGTTATTTTCCGAACCGTTGATTGAATAATAAATTACATCATTCTCATCATTCGTCGAAAGAGTTATTGTAATCGGTGCATTATACTCTCCGTTCGGACATTCAACCTGCTCGCCGTCCTTTTCATATGTAACAGTAGGCATCTCGGCAGTTGTTTCGTAATAATAAACGGGATATACATAGGCGTCACCGTTTACATCGGTATAGCCGTTATCCTGCCAGCCTGCAAAAATTCTGCCATCATCCGCAGTTCCCGCATTATCGGGAGCAACGGCATCCTCGCCGAATTTAACGGTCTGATCAGAAATGACATTATTATCATATCCAATAAATTTAATGTTGTACGATCTCTTTGAATACTCGGCGGTAACAACCATATCCTCGGTAACAACAAATGTACCGTCAATGATCTTATCCCAACCGTCAAAGTTATAACCCTTTACTTCAGAGTAATCTGGTGTCGAAAGAACATCATTATATTCATACTTTTTACTTTCGATCAAACGATTATTCCAGTCTATAAATGTAACTGTAAACTGCTTCTTCTCAAAGATAGGATTAAGCTCTACATCTTCTTTGATGTTTGCAATGCTGTTATCCCAGCCGATGAAGTCATATCCTTCTCTCTCGGGGTTTTCGGGCAGAGTCGCCGTCTTGCCCTCGGATACCGTCTGTTCGCTGAGAATTGTTCCGTCCCAATTATAGAACTTAACCGAATAGGTCGGTACGGGAGCTTCAATCTTTCCGACTTCCGTGAGGTTTGATGTACCCTCAATACCGATAGCAACCGTAAAGTCGCCTGTCTTGATCGTCGGCTCTTCACGAAGCTTGAAATTATTGAAGCTGTATGAACCGTCGGAAGCAATAACTGTCTGACCGATAAATTCATTCGTATAGTCGGATGCACCGTCTACCTTATAGATATAAAGGGTAAGCTGCTTTCCTGCATATATGCTGTCAACCTTGTTGCTGAAAGAATATATTTTTCCGCTGTCATCTTCTTTTGCACGGGAACTGCTCTTATATCTGTATGTTGTTCTTGTATCAGTTTCTCGATTTTCATTTGCAACAACAGAATTTGTTGACCATTCTGACCAAGGTTTGAATCTAAAGAATGTATATGTATTGGTATATGTACAGCTACGGTACATTGTTCTATTATAATACCTATAAATCGGTTCGCCCGGTATCCACATTCCACCGGCATTACAAGAATTACATTTGTATGTTCCATACCACAGAGCGGTCGGACCCTGCCACCTTGCCGATAATTGATATGTTAAATTAATTTGGTGATATACATAACCGCCAGGATTGTAACTTAACCAATCCCCGTTTCCATTCCACCAATGGTAGTATACATATTGATCAACTTCAGATGATTTAACAGATTCAGTTTTTTGTTCCACTTTAACTCCGCCATTAGCATTAGTGCTGCTTTTTAATGGTGCATCTGTCCAACCCGACCAATCTGAATATATTGGATTACCGTTTTTAAAGAAAATCCATCCATCTGTTCCGTCTTTGTTCTTTGTAATTTCCGTTGAAAATTCCTTGTCTCTATAACGATACTCTGTTCTTTGTTCAAGTGTATAGTCTGAATTCGCCTTTATTTCCTTCAGTTCCTCATTTGACAATGTATCCCAATATGTCCATCTTTCTTTATTGCTGATATCAACAGTCTTTACTTCCGAAATAGGAACGCCCGATGAATAATTGTCAACAATAATAACCTCGATCGTGCTGCCTGCTTTTTCGCTCGGAATAAATACCTCAAAGTTATTCTTCGTTCCACTTCTTTTTATACTAAAAGCAGCAGACTCTGTCATATCAACAAGCTTTCCGGAAGCTGTTTTCAGGGAAACAACTGCTCTGCCCTTTGTAGCTTTTTTGTCATAATTTACAAGATCGAGATAAACATAGTATCCGTCATCCTGGCAATCAACGCTTGCGATCGAGCAGATTATCGGCAGGTCATCATTTCCCCATTTGTAAATACCCTGAACATTTATTATCTTGTTTGAAGCATCCGTATAAACATTCTTATACGCTTCGCTGTTCCATGAAACAAATTCATATCCTGTCGGTACTTTCTTGTCTGTAGGCTCGACAGCGTCCTTACCGTACTCAACCTTCTGAGCTGAAATCAGGTTACCTTCCATATCAAGGAAATTAACCGTATATTTTTCAATCTGATAAGTTGCTTTGACGGTTTTATTCGCCGTAACGTTGTAGTAGGATGAATCCCATCCTTGGAATGTATATCCCTTTCTCGACGGCGTTGACGGTGCGGTTGCGCTCATGCCGTAATCAACCGTCTGTGTTTTCAGAACATTGCCGTCCCAATCCACAAATTTTACGGTAACAGGGTCATGCGAAGTACATGATCTGCAATCACTTGTCCAGCCGCTGTTGCCTGTTGAATTGTATGCCATTGCATAAAAGCTGTATGTGCCGCTCTTGCTGAGAACATAGCTGTAGCTTGTTGCATTGCCGACATCTATGTCCTTTGTTTCCGCACCTCGGATAGCAACCTTGTATCCCGTTGCTCTGTCCGTAGCATTCCATGAAAATGTTACGGTTCTGCCCTTAGAAATATCAGAAGCAGAAATACTGCCTAACGACGGTCTTGAGGGAGCAGCCGGTTTGGGTGGCGTAAAATTATCCTTTACTAGATAAATATATCCATACCAACTTCCTCCAAATCCAGAAGGAACACCGTTGGTTGTACTCATTCTTCTGTTGTCGAACCACGTTCCGTTTCCATTAACAGTTGCGCCAACTACATTATACATATATCTTGAATCGTACCATGAATAATTGCCTTCAGATACAATAATATAATTGCTTCCAACCTCTTCAACAACGGCTATATGCCCACTTGAACATGCAAGAGCTCCAACTTTTGGAACATTATATGATTTTGGGTAATTTGCACTTCCGTTTGTATAACATTGACCGCCATTACCATAGAAGCTTGGATAATAACCCAATATTTCTGCTGCTCTTGCTTTTGCATAACCTACACAATTATTCCTATTGTAATTAGCATACCATCCGGATTTGCTCGGCGCTGACAATCTTGGCGTAAAACTTGTTGCCTGATTAGCCGCACTCGCCGAAATAGTTCCAAACGGTACGATTGAAACGATCATTACTATCATAAGAAGCAATGATATAATTCTTTTTTTCATTTTGAGTTTTCCTCCTCGTTATTTTTTCTTTTCTTTCTGTATATGATTATCGCCGCCGCACATACTGCAACCGCAGCTGCGGCAGCTGTTGAAATAATGATGATCCGCTTGTTATCCCTTTCGCTGACCTCGACCTTCGGCGGAACACCGTTATTTGCCAAACCGTATGCCTGTTTAAAAAGCTTCATTGCCTCGGCGGTATCAACGTCGCTCTCAACGTCCGGCATATTCGGATCTACCTTGTTCAGCTCTTTCTGAACCTCTTTTACAAACTTTTTCTCCTGATCTTCGGGTATCTCGTATACCGAAGATATTTTCATTTTTCTCATTACCTCTTGAACGGCTTTGCTTACGTCACTGCTGTCTGTTGAGCCCGTAATCGTTGCGAAGAAAATATTTTCGTACGCCTGCTCATAAAGCCTTATTACGGAATCGTAATCCGATACCCATGTACGGTTCTTGACGCCTGCGGCATCGGAAAGCTTAGCGTTAATCATTTTCACAAAGTCATCATGACCTGCCGCCTCATACACATCCTTGTATTTCAGCTCTTTGAGCGACTGCTTGTAAATCTCAACGATTTTATCGTCGCTCGGCAAAGTCGGTTCTGCGGAAGCCGTCGCCATTGTTGCTTTTTCCTGCGAAACGGTTGTTGCCGATGCTTGCGCTGTCTTTGTCACCGTTATATCGTGGCAATCAAGTGCAACATCTTTCCACATTGAGTCAAATGTATCAGGCTTGCTGTAGCTCAACTTAATTACCGCCTTATCCTTTACCGCTTCTTTCAACTTGACCGTCAGGACAAAAAGCGTTCCGTCCTTTGCAACATTGCCCGTGCTATTCCAGATTACATCAAAGCCGGTATCTCTAACTCCGAAATTAGTGCTGAAATTACCCTCGTCGGCAAAGTCGCCTTTTTTTACCGAAACAACATCAATCTGATCAGGTAGATAACTTACGGAAATCTTGAACCCCATCAAGCCCTTGTTGCCGCTCAGCTTAACGGGAACTTTCGTTTCCTCACCGACCGCCATACTGATATCGCTTGCACCGACTTCATAATTAGCCGCCGACGCGGTGATTTGAAGCATTGAAATCAATAGAATCAACGCAAGCACACATACTGTTTTTCTCAACCTATCCCCTCCATTTTTATTAAATATAATCTTGATAAATTAACAAAACGAGTATATAATTATATATACATTCTTGTTAAATATTTCCTTCAAATTATAAAACTGTGTAATTCTTTTTTCAATATATGCGTGGTATATAACCGTTTTTGCGTGGTGAATAACTTTGCGTACTACAACAGTTTTGTATTATAATTTATATCACGAGAACGGAGTGATATATTATGTTAAAAATTGCAATTTGCGACGATGAAAAATCTTATCTTGAGCTTATTTCGTTTAAAATTCAAAGAGCAATTCAAGACCAAATCGGCATGGATTTTGAAATTGAATGTTATTCTTCTATTGACGATTTGTATGAACAAATTAAAACCGGCAAGCCGGACATTGTATTCCTTGATATTATGGTAAGTGATATTAACACAATAAACTGGCTTGTCGATCATCAGCACGAATTCAGCAATATTTCGTTTATTATTATGACAGGTTATCCGACCGAAACGGAAAATCTATCCGAAATCGACTGCTGCTACTATCTGCTGAAATCAAAAATGACCGACGAGCAGCTTCTTCGCGCGATAAAAAGGTCAATCAATGCCATAACAAAAGAAAGCTCAAATCTTGAAACCGTTTCATATGGCAAAAAGAGCTACACGATTGACTTTCAGTCTGTTTTATATGTTGAAACATACAACAATAATTTGCAAATCCATTGTGCCGACGGCAACACGATAACAATTTATTCTACGCTAAAAAAGTTCATCAAAAATCTGCCGCCGTATTTTTATCAATGTCACAAATGCTATGTTGTGAACATGAACTTTATCAAAGGATACGAGCCGCACCATTTTATTATTTCCGATGAAATGAGCGTACCGATTCCTCCCAAGAAGTATAAGAACGTTATTTCGCACTATAAAAACTATATTTTAAATTTATAAAGGATGTATATTTATGGATATGGTCGACTTGACTAACTTTTTCTCACTCACTGCGCTGGTTCACTTTGCACGTCATCTGTCGGCATATAACATAATTCACGCCTCGCTAAAGGATAAAAAGAACAGCCTTGTCACATTTCTCTGCGTAATGGGATTCGGAATGATTTGGAGCGTGGTTTCGTTGACCCTTATGAAATGGTGGAACGAGGCTTTGCTGTATATCATTTTCCTTGCCATTGAAGTTGGAATTATTTTTTTAACCTGCAAAGGCTCGATATTTGAAAAAATATTTACAGGCGTTTTGGTTGCCGTAACGAATTTAGTTTCGCCCGTTGTGGCTATTCGCTTCATAACGGCAATGGGATATCCGTATTCATACTTCGTTTCACAAACAATCCCGTCTATCCCTCTTGTTATCTATTCGGTCACGCTTGTTTTAGTGTCCTTTTTCTTTGCCTTTGTCATCAAATTGGTAAAAAGCAAAATATCCTCAAAAGGAAAAATAACCTCCAACAAATCATTTTTCTTCCTGGTTATTCCGCTTATAAACCTGATATACTTTCTGTCATACGCTTCGATCGCACAATCACTCGGCAGCGATGCTATGAACGGACCGGCATATATAAAAATCCGGAACACATCCTACATTGTAGCTGCCATCTGTCTTGTTACGTGCGTCGGACTTCTTTTCTTGGTCGATTACATTGATAAAATCGAGCATAAAAATATCGAAAACGAGAAACAGATACTTTTAAATACCATGACTTATCAGCAAACAATTATGCTCAATGAAGAAAAGAAAGAGCTTCGTAAAATCAAGCACGATCTTAATAATT
>ERZ1034844.1174-NODE-1174-length-12698-cov-3.743574_pt1 | contig 12698 bp, 13 predicted proteins | sample MGYA00520594_ERZ1034844 | MGnify/ENA primary metagenome ERZ1034844 (study PRJEB33766, sample SAMN09781733) | gut metagenome | biome: gut microbiome | host: Homo sapiens | place: Madagascar | study: EMG produced TPA metagenomics assembly of the PRJNA485056 data...
GCCTTAAATGAGTCCCTGCACCAAAATAATCAAAATCAGAATGGGCAGGATGAACTGGAGGTAGGGCTTCAGCCACTTCTTCATTTTAATGCCGACACCGGTATTGACTTCCTCGAAGTAGTTGTCCGCGCCCCAGCCCCACTTGGTCACGCAGAACAGCAGGTAGATCAGGGAGCCAATGGGCAGCAGCAGGTTACTCACCAGGAAGTCCTCGCTGTCCAGTACATCCCGAGCGCCGATGATGTGGAGATTGCTCCAGACGTTATAGCCCAGGACGCAGGGGAGGGAGGCGATCAGAATGATGATGCAGTTCACCAGCGCGGCTTTTTTCCGGCTCCAGCCGAACATATCCATGCAGAAGGACATGATGTTCTCGAACACGGCGATGACGGTGGAGAAGCTGGCGAAGGTCATGAACAGGAAAAACAGCGCCCCCCAAAGTCTGCCGCCTGCCATATTTACGAACACGTTGGGCAGGGTGACGAAGATCAGGCTGGGGCCTGCACCGGCTTCTACGCCGTAGCTGAAGCAGGCGGGGAAGATGATCAGACCGCTGAGCAGGGCAACGAAGGTGTCAAGACCGCAGATCCGCGCGCCTTCTCCGGCCAGGGTGTGATTCTTGCTCATGTAGCTGCCGAAGATCTCCATGGCAGCCACGCCCAGGCTCAGGGTGAAGAAGGACTGGTTCATGGCGGCGGAAATCACGCTGCCAATGCCCACATCTTTGACGGCCTCCAGATTGGGCACCAGATAGAACTTCAGGCCCTCCGCAGCGCCGGACAGGGTGAGGGAGTGGACGGCCAGCACTACGATCAGGATCAGAAGGGCGCTCATCATGTACTTACTGATCTTCTCCAGACCGTTTTGCAGGCCTCTGGAGCAGACCAGGAAGCCCAGCACCACAGTGATCACCATGAAAATGCCCATCTCCACGGGATTTGCCAGCATGGTGCCGAACACACCCTCAGCGGCGGCGGATTCCATGCCGTGGTAGAAGGTGCCAGTGGCGAACTTTACGAAGTAGTCCAGCATCCAGCCGGAGACGGTGGTGTAGTACATCATCAGCATATAGCAGCCGAAGATGGCGAACCAGCCGTGGATATGCCACTTGCTGCCGGGCTTCTCCAGGGCCTTATAGCCCAGCACTGCGCTCTTGCGGCTGGCGCGACCCACGGCCAGCTCCATGGTCAGTACGGGAAGGCCCATAATCACCAGGAAAATGAGATACAGCAGCACAAACAGGCCGCCGCCGTTTTGTCCGGCCACATAGGGGAACCGCCAGACGTTGCCAATGCCGATGGCGCATCCGGCAGAAACCAGCAGGAATCCCAGCCGGGACTGAAATGATTCGCGTTTCATAATAATCTCCTTACTTTTCAAAACTATTTATGATTCTACATGGATTTTACGCCGTTGACAACCGGTATTTTGCCATGATAAAATAAGTAAAACTTATGTTAGAACGGAGATTGGACGGCATGAATACCAATCAGCTCAAGTATTTCGTATCGGCGGCGGAGGCCAGGAGCTTCACCAAGGCGGCGGAGCAGCACTATGTATCCCAGACCGCTGTGACCCAGCAGATTCATCTATTGGAGGAGACCCTGGGCTGCCGGCTGTTTGACCGCACCACGCGGCCGGTCTCTCTGACGCCGGCGGGCCGGACGTTTCTCATTGAGGCCAAGGCGATTCTCGAGCGCATGAGCCGGGCGGTGGATCGGGTGCATGATGCGTCCACGGGCCTGATCGGAACCCTGCGGGTGGGCTACGTCCGGGGCTATGAGCGAAGCGACCTGTCCGTGCTCATGCGGTATTACCACGAAAGCCACGCCAATGTGCTCATTACGTTCTACCGCTGCTCCACGGACGTATTGGCGGCGGGGCTCCTGAACCGGGAATACGACATTATTTTCACCTGGGACAGCACCAACCTTCGGCAAAATCCCGACATCGACTATATGCTGGTGGAAAAGGCCAAACTGGTGGTGGCGCTCTATGCCCGCCATCCCTTTGCCCAGCGGACGGAGCTTCGGCGGCATGAGCTCAGGGGGGAGAACATCCTGTATATGTCCCCCTCGGCGGCCAACGATTCCTACGGCGACGCTTTTTTCATGGAGCTCTACAAGGACGCAGGCTACAAGCCCAACATCCTGTTTCGTTCCTCCGACACAGAGAGCATTCTGATGATGGTGGCGTCGGAGGAGGGGGTGTCGATTTTGCCGGACTACTGCACCTACAAGCTCTATCAGGCGGACAATCTGGTGTTCGTGCCCCTGGTGGGGGAGAATGAGCAGGAGGAAATTCTGGCGGTGTGGCGAAAGGATCAGCGGAACCCGGCGCTGCTGCAATTCTTATCCACCCTGCGGGATACGGATATTCTGAGCCGGGAGTGAATGAACACGTCATTGGGCGCAAAATACCCCGATACCGAAGCTTCGGTATCGGGGGTTCGCGTTAGTCGTCGTTCTTCACTTCAATGGGCTTTGCGTCCCGGTTGGCGTCGAAGATCATCCGGAGACCGTCCATGGTCAGCATGGGGTCTACGATGTTGATCCGGTCGGTCTGCTGGGCGATCATCCGGGAGAGGCCGCCGGTGGCAATGACCTTGATGCCCTCGCAGTCCATCTCCTCCATAACCTGACGGATCAGATATTCCATATTGCCCACATAACCGGCCACAACGCCTGCCTGGATCTGCTCCACGGTGTTCCGGCCCAGTACGGTCTGGGGCATTTGCAGCTCCACCCGGGGCAGCATGGCGGTGCGGGAGACCAGCGCATCCAGGCTGACCTGGAGGCCGGGGCCGATGGTGCCGCCCATGTAAACGCCGTCGGGGCCCACCGCGTCGATGGTGGTGGCGGTGCCGAAGTCCAGAATCACAAAGGGTGCGCCGTATTTTTGGGTGGCGGCAATGCAGTTGATGGCACGATCCGCGCCCAGCCGTCCGGTTTCGTAGCAGCGGGGAGCGAATTTCAGGCCTGTGTCCACATCGGTGCCCACCACAAGGGGCTCCACGCCGAAGTATTTAATGATGGCGCTGGTGACGGAATACATCACCTGGGGCACCACGGAGCCGATGATACAGGCCTTGAGGTCCTCCGTCCGGTAGCCGAACCGCTCAAAATAGGAGACGGCCAGAATGCCCAGCTCGTCCGAGGTGGCAGTGGAGTTGGTGGAGAGCCGGAAGGAGCCCAGCATTTCCTCGCCTTTATAAATTCCAAATACCATGTTGGTATTGCCGATGTCAATGGTTAGCAGCATCGTAATGTTCCTTTCCGTCCTGGCGGCCCAGGCAGCATTCCATGCCGTCTTGGCTCAGGGTGATGATTCCATAGCTTCCGTTCCGGGCAGCGCCGGGATTGAGCACCCAGAGCGGGCCCTCCTGAAAGCATTCTGCATAGTGGGTATGGCCGAATAGCAGAAGATCGGCCTCCTGCTCTCGGGCGGCGTAAATGGCCCGAAGATAGCCGGATTTTACGCCGTAGCGGTGGCCGTGGGTCATAAAAATCCGCGCGCCGGACAGCGTAAGGAGCTTGGTGGCAGGGCCGTCTGCGCCATAATCGCAGTTCCCGGGCACATGATCCATGGGAAGGTCGGGAAACAGGGCCTGGAGCGCCTGAAAATCCTCCACACAGTCGCCCAAATGGAGCACCATGTCCGGCCTATGGGCGCGCACGGCGGACTCCATGTGCATCACAACGCCGTGGGAGTCTGAAAAAACCAATAGTTTCATGGGGATAGGTTCACCTCGGATGCAGTCCTGCATACAATGAGATAGCAGCGAAATGTGGGCGTAAGAAGGAGGGATTTCCATGAGAAATCAGCAGGATGCCGCCCAGGCCATCCGCGCCATGATGAATACGCCGGATGGAAAGCGGCTGATGGCACTGCTTGGCGCCGACGGGGGCAAAACTCTGCGGGAAGCGGCCAATGCGGTGCAGCAGGGCAACGAAAAAAGGGCCCAGGACACCATGGCGCCGCTTCTCAGTAACCCGGAGGTACAGAAACTCCTGTCGGCCATGAACCGAAATCTGAACCATGGATGATCTCAGCGGGGCCATCCAGGGCTTTATGTCCCAGCCCGGGGCCATGGAGCAGCTCCAGCAAATGGCGCAGCAGCTGGGCTTATCGCCGCAAAATCCGCCGGAAAACCAGGAAAAACCCAAATCCGGGGGCTGCGATCCGCCGAAAAAACCGGAACCGTCCGGGGAGCTTCCCATTTCGCCGGAACTGCTGCAGGGACTGATGCAGGCGGCTGCGGAGGCATCCAGGCCCGACGAGACCTCCAATCTTCTGCTGGCCCTCAAGCCCATGCTTCGGCCGGAGCGGCAGGAAAAGGTGGATCGAGCGGTGGAAATGCTGCGGCTGATGCGGGCGGCTAAAACCGCCGGTCAGCTGATGGGAAGAGAAGACCATGTATAATCCCTATTCTATGGATGTGGGGCAGGTGCTTCGGCGCTGGGACGGGAACCATCCGCCGCAGACGCAGTCCCAGTCTTTATTGCCGGGACTCTTAAATCTCAACCTCAGAGACGATGACCTGCTGATCCTGCTCCTACTCCTGCTCCTGTGGATGGACGGGGGCAGGGAGAAGAATTTACCGCTACTCGGAGCGCTTGTTTATCTTCTTTTGTAAGCCCGGTGCGATTGCGCCGGGCTTATGTTCTGCTTCGTTACTTTTTGACGGTTTTTTCCTCGTCTTCGGCCTTTTTTTCTTCCTCCTCCTGCTGCTTGGCCTGGGCATGAAGGGTATCGCTGCGGGTAAGAATGGCCAGCGCGATGCAGCCTACCACCACCACAGCGATGAGTACCATCAGGGCCTTTCCTGCGCCGCTGGTGGAAACCTGAACGGCGAGAATGCCCATCAGGGAAGCCACCGCGTAGAGGATCAGCACGCTTTGGCGCTGATTGAAGCCGGAGTCGATGAGACGATGGTGAATATGGCTCCGATCCGCATGCATAGGGGAGACATGGTGGCACAGCCGGCGGATGCAGGCAAAGCAGATGTCAAACAGCGGCACACCCAGCACCAGAATCGGCACCACAAAGGAGATCACCGCATAGAGCTTAAACAGCCCGGACACCGCCATACAGGAGAGCATAAAGCCGAGGAACGTTGCGCCGGTATCGCCCATGAAAATCTTCGCGGGGTTGAAGTTATAGGGAAGGAAGCCCAGGCAGGCGCCCAGGAGCGCGGCGAGAATCACGGCCTCGTTGCTCTGGCCCAGCATCAGCGCAATGATGCCCATGGAAAGGCTGCTGATGGAGCACACGCCTACGGAAAGTCCGTCCAGTCCGTCGATGAAGTTCACTGCGTTGGTAATGGCCACGATCCAGCAGATGGTCACCGGAACGGCCAGTACCCCTAGGGACAGATAGGGCACGCCCAGAAAGCCAAAGGGATGGGAGATGTAGCGAATGACCACGCCCTGGGATACGGGGATGGCGGCGGCAAGAATCTGCACCGCCAGCTTGAGCTTGGCATTCAGGTCATATTTATCGTCCACTACGCCCAGCACCACGATCACAAGCGCACCCAGCAACATACCGATGAACTGACGGTTCAGGTGGCAGACAAATAGGGAAACCAGCACGAACGAGACGAAAATCGCCAGTCCGCCAATGGTTGGGATGGGGTGGTTGTGCATCCGGCGCTCGTCCTTGGGCACGTCCACAAAGCCGAACTTGGGGGCCAATGCTTTGACCACCGGCGTTAATACAAACGAGATCAGGGCAGCCGCCAGCACCGCAATAAGGGCGGTAAGCAGCTGACGTTGGGTCGTCATGAAACCATCCTTTCTCAGCGGGCCACAAAGCCGATCTTCTTATAGACCTTGCGCAGGGTCTTTTCGGCAATGTAGGAGGCCTTTTCTGCGCCCGCCTTGTAAACACTTTCAAGATATGCCTTGTCCTTGAGGATTCGCTGGGCCTCGTCGCGGATGGGGCCTGTGACGGGAGATGACCGCCTCGCCCACGGCAGGCTTGAATTCGCCGTAACCCTTGCCCTGGAACTCTGCCTCTATCTCAGCGTAGGTCTTGCCGGTGCAGGCGGAATAGATCTCCATCAGGTTGGAGATGCCGGGCTTTTCCTGCCGGTCATAGCGGACGCAGGTCTCGCTGTCGGTGACGGCACGCTTAAATTTGCGCATAATGGTATCGTTGTCGTCCTTGAGGTAGACGCAGCCGTTGGGGTCCTTGTCGGATTTGGACATTTTTGCGGTGGGGTTCTGAAGGCCCATGACCCGGGCGCCCACCTTGGGAATATAGGGCTCGGGGATCTTAAACACATCGCCGTAGAGGCCGTTGAAGCGATTGGCGATGTCGCGGGTCAGCTCTACGTGCTGCTTCTGATCCTCGCCCACGGGCACGAAGTCCGGACGATAGAGCAGAATGTCCGCAGCCATCAGGCTGGGATAGGCAAACAGACCGCCATTGATATTTTCCGCATTTTTCGCGCTTTTATCCTTAAACTGCGTCATTCTCGACAGCTCGCCGAACATGGTGTAGCACTGGAGCACCCAGCCTAGCTCAGCGTGCTGATGGACGTGGGACTGAATAAACAGCGTGTTCTTCTCGGGATCGAGACCGCAGGCGATATACTGGGCCAGCTGCGTCAGGGTGTGGCTGCGGAGATCCGCGGGGTTCTGACGGACGGTGATGGTGTGCATATCTGCCATAAAATAATAGCAGTCAAACTGATCGGCCAGCTCGGCCCAGTTTTTGATGGCACCAAGATAAGAGCCCAGAGTCAGATCGCCGCTGGGCTGAATGCCGGACAGGAGTACCTTTTTTTCTGCATTTGTATCCATATTGCAAACCTTCTTTGAGTTGAAATTCAGAGATGTTTCTTGTATTTGTACAATCTTATGTATTCTAGCACAGTATGTCTTTTTTTTCAATTCAAAATCAGAAATTAATCGCGAATTAAAGGTGCTCTTGTAGAATATAAATTACAAAGGCACTTTGCATGAAAACAAAACGACAAAATGACTAAAATCACAACCTATTAATCGAATAATTTTGGTAAAAACGTTGACGAATGTGCGAAACAAATGCTATAATAAGGTTGAGATGGAGACGCTTGACGACAGAAATGACATGAGTAGTGGAAGTATCTGAAAAATAGTGTCTGAATAGAGGTTAAGAAAAATGAAGGCATAGGATAGTAACATTTATGTTGACCATTTGCATGATAGCAACACTTTGTGCGCCAGCATTTGCTACTGAAAAAGCTCAAGATACTGGCGACGTTGTGCTTGTTGTTGAAGGGCGTGATATGCAAATTTATTCTGAGCCTGCAGGTGAAGTGATTGATTCACAATCAGTTGGAAGCGTTTCGATAAGCAATACGGCTGTGGCTGATTCTGGAAGTGTTATTGAGAACTATTCGAACTACGTGTGGGCGGAAGCGAATGCATCAACAAGTAAAACGGTTAAGAGTGCAATTGCAACGTTCTCGGCGTACCAGCCGGGGTATAATACATTTACTTGTTCTCTTAAGGCGGCAGTTCCGTGACATTTGCGAGTAAATGGAGGCGGTTGATATGAAAATTGGAGGTCATTGGTCTGTTTTTCAGGTCAACCAGATGAACCGGCAGCTGCGGCAGAAGGCATTGAACGACCATAGTGAGGAAGAAGCGTATGCTAGAGGGAAGAGCTACGCAAAGGGTCAGATGATCACGGTAGGCGTAATACTGGGGATTGCGATTCTTTTGTTAATTGTACTGCACTTCCTGTAACATATGTTGTTGACGCAGACCAGGTCTTGTGTATGAGACCTGGTCTGCTATGTTATACTTTTTTATTTCCTCTTGACATCCCCGCCCTGTAAAATATAATAATAAGGAATGTGAAAACCAGTAATCAGGAGGTACAACATGAATTATTTTGAGGAGATGGAGGCGCGGATCCCCCACGGACGGGTGCGCACCCGGTTTGCGCCCAGCCCCACCGGCTATATGCACGTGGGCAACCTGCGCACGGCCCTCTATACCTATTTTATTGCACGGCACGCAGGCGGCGATTTTATTCTCCGCATTGAGGATACCGATCAGAAGCGCAAGGTGGAGGACGCCGTGGCGGTGATCAAGCGTACCATGGCAGACTGCGGCCTCGATTACGACGAAGGCCCCGATGTAGGCGGCCCCGTTGGCCCCTATGTTCAGACCGAGCGCCGGGAGATTTACAAGAAATACGCCGAGCTTCTGGTGGAAAAGGGCGCGGCCTATCGCTGCTTCTGCACCGAGGAGCGGCTGGAGGCTCTCCATGCTCAGGATCCCAACGCAAAATATGACGGCCACTGCCGCCATCTTTCCCCGGAGGAGATTCAGAAGAATCTGGACGAGGGCGTGCCCTATGTCATCCGCCAGATCATCCCCGAGGGCCAGACCACGTTCCACGACGCGGTCTATGGCGACATCACCGTGGACAACAGCGAGCTGGACGATCAGGTGCTGCTGAAGTCCGACGGCCTGCCCACCTATAACTTTGCCAACGTGGTGGATGACCATCTCATGGGCATCACCCATGTGGTTCGGGGCAGCGAGTATCTGTCCTCCACCCCCAAGTATAACCTGCTCTATGAGGCATTCGGCTGGGAGATTCCCACCTATGTCCACTGCGCCAGCGTCATGATCACCGACCCTGAGACCGGCAACGTCCGCAAGATGTCCAAGCGCCACGGCGACCCCTCCTACGAGGATCTACTGAAAATGGGCTATCTGTCTCAGGCTGTGAAGAACTATGTGTCCCTTTTGGGCTGGAGCCCCAGAGGCGAGATTGCCGAGCAGGAGTTCTTCACCATGGACGAGCTGTGCAAGGCCTTTGACATCGAGGGCATTTCCAAGTCTCCCTCGGCCTTTGACCTGGAGAAGCTCAACTACTTCAACAGCACCTATCTCAAGGAGCTGACTCCCGAGGAATTCTCCGCCGCCGCTCAGCCCTGGATTGACAAGGCCATTGCCCAGGAGAATGTGGACAAAACTCAGATTGCGCCCCTGCTCCAGACCCGCCTGGATCGGCTGGATCAGATTCCGGAGATGATCGCGTTCCTGAACGAGCTGCCGGAATACGACATCGCCCTCTACACCAACAAGAAGAACAAGCTCACCGCCGAGAGCTCCAAGGAACTGCTGCAAAAGGAGACGGATGCGCTGACGAATCTCACTGAGTGGAGCTACGACGCCATTCACGACGCGCTCTATGCTCTGGCGGAAGCCGACGGCATTAAGATCGGCAAGGTTATGTGGCCCCTGCGGATCGCGGCGGCGGGCAAGTCCGTCACCCCCGGCGGCGCTATTGAGATTGCGCTGATTCTGGGCCGGGATGAGACCCTGCGCCGTCTGAATCTGGGCCTTTCCAAGCTGGAGGCACAGGCGTGACCGAGGTCGTTGCCGCGCTGATTTGGGATGGAGATCGGTTCCTGATCTGCCAGCGTCCCGAGAATAAAGCCCGGGGCCTGCTATGGGAGTTCGTGGGCGGCAAGGTGGAGCCCGGGGAGACAAAGCCCCAGGCGCTGATTCGGGAATGCCGGGAGGAATTGGGAATCACCGTAGCCCCGGCGGAGCTGTTTATGGAGCTGGACCATGTGTACCCCGATCTCACCATTCACCTGAGCCTGTATCACTGCACCATCGCCCAGGGAACGCCCCAGCTGCTGGAGCATCATGCCATGGTCTGGATTCGCCCGGAGGAGATTCCAAACTATGAATTCTGCCCGGCGGATGCGGAGATTTTGGCGCGGATTCAGAAGCAATACGGATAAAAAAGGAATCACAAAAAGCGTGCTGCCAGGGAAAACGGCGGCACGCTTTTTTGGGACTTGAAGAATCCTCCAAGCTGTGATATAATGAATGCTAAATCCGGGTGTGGCGCAGCTGGTAGCGCGGGTGGTTTGGGAGAATACGACCAGCCGGATAAAAAACTCAATAACCGGGTGTAGCGCAGTTGGTAGCGCGCCTGCTTTGGGAGCAGGATGCCGCAGGTTCGAATCCTGTCACTCGGACCAAAGCTGGGAGCGTTCCGTAAGAAATGCTCCCAGCTTTGCTGTGTACGGGATTCGAACCAAATTCCGGCTTGACGGAATTTGCTCTATGATGTTATCGAATCCTGCCACCCACACCAAAAACGAGAGCGTTCCGTAAGGAATGCTCCCGTTTTTTGGCTATTTTGTGCTTTTTTAGGCCATATCTACAAAGCCCAGCTTGATGGCGCTGTAGTCGATCTTGACATCGGCGGCCTCAACGGCGTTGTTGATGAAGTCGTTGGACATCTGTGCAAGCAGATCGGATTCTGCCTGGGATTCCCACAGCAGCTGGGAGCCGCAGAAATACATGATGTGGTAGCCGTACTGGGTTTTGACGATGCCGTAGTCGCCGACCTTCCGGTCAGCATCGAAGCACCAGTCGTTGAAGGCCTCCACCATCTTCCCCTCGGTCACGCCGGAGTACAGGCCGCCGTTGGTATTGGAGCCGGTGTCGGCGGAGTTTTCGTTTGCCAGGGTGGCGAAGCTGTCCTCGGTTTTGTCGCCGGAGAGCCACCGGTCCAGGATCTCCTGGGCCTTCTGCTCGCCTGCGGCCCAGGCCTCGTCGGAAAATTCCTCGGTGGTGACGGTTTCAACGGTGGCACCCTCGGGCAGGATCAGGATGTGCCGCACATCCACGGAGCTTGTGGTCTTGTCCAGACCGTTGTCTGCATATTCTGCCTCGTGGGTGTTGAAATATTCGGCGATCTCCTCGGCGGTGGGGGCGAAGCTGCCGGTGATCTCATTGTAGTAGTCGCTGCTCAGGAAGTACATTTCCCAGAAGCTCTTGTAGTCCTCCAGAGTGGCGCCGGCGCTGAAATTGCGCTCGATCATGGCGGTGATGTCGGGGAAGCCATTGCTTGTGGCGGTCTCCAGGAGCCCATCTTCCATGGTGTTCATCTGTTCCCGATTCTCTTCGCTCATCTGGAAGCCTGCTTCCCGGGCCTGCCGGGCGACGGCCTCAAAGATGGTCCAGTTGTTCAGCGCATCCTGCAGGAAATACTGCTCCCAGGTGAGGCCGTCGGCAACGCCGCAGACCTGGGTGTCCATGCTCTGGGTGTGGTCCAGGCCGAAATACTGGGCATAGGTGCCGTACTGGGCATAGAAGTTCTGAACGGATCGCCAGTAGAGGATCTGCAGCTGGCCGTTGGTCAGGGTGCTGTCTCCGGCGGTTGCCACGATGTCTCCATTGGCGGCCTTTGCCTCCTCGTCGGAGACGGTGTAGCTGCCCTTGCAGGTCACGTCGTCCGGGTTGCCGTCGGCGGGGACGGTGGCCTCGGTGGTCTCGGTGGCCTCGGTGGCTTCGGCGCTTTCAGCGACTCCCGTGCTCTCCGGGACCTCAAGCTGCTTCTGCTTGTCCTTGCCGTCCAGGATCAATACAGCCAGAATGGCGGTCAGCAGCAGCACCACGGCCACGCCGAGGGCAATGGCGGAGGCACTGGTAACGCCCTTTTTCACAGGGGCGGCCTGGGGGGCATTCGCAGATCCTTCCTCGGGGGCATTCGGAGCTTCTTCCCCAGGGGCGGCCTCGGAAGCGCTCTGCGCATTCTCAAGGGCGGCGGCCTCTTCGGCGGCAGACTCCTGGGGGGTATCCGGGGAAGCAGCTGCTTCCTCAGCGGCCGGGGCATTCTCCGGCTGCTCTTTTCCACAAGCGGGGCAGACGGTCAATTCCTCGTCAAATTCCTCGCCGCAATAATGGCACTTTTTCATGGGTTCCTCTTTTCTCCGATGTTCGGAATGATAATCCTGCCAAGTTTACCATGTTTGTTGGAGAAATGCAAGCAAAAAACAGATTGTTTACAATTAAGAGACCTGCTTTTTTGTTTTCTCGCGGTCTTGCAAAGAATGGGGGAATATGCTATTATATAAGATACATTTTAATGGAATCCTATGGGAATTTTCGGCGCAGGGACATTTTTGCACGGACTTTTTCAAAATCCAAATCCAATTTTAAGGGAGCAGCCCAATGAATACAAAAACCACCGTCATCAACCAGGAGCAGCTGGAGGCGCAGTTTGCCTTCTGTGATAAAATTGCGGCCTATTGGCAGTCCCAGGGCCGGACACCCACGGCTTATGTGGAGACCTATGGCTGCCAGCAGAACGAGGCAGACTCCGAAAAGCTGCGGGGCTACCTGACCCAGAGCGGCTATGCCATCGTCCAAAGCGCCGAAGGGGCCGACGTGGTGGTGATGAATACCTGCTCCATCCGGGAGCACGCCGAGCAGCGGGTTTTCGGCAACCTGGGGGCGCTGACCCACACCAAGCGCCGCCATCCGGAGCAAAGAATCTTCCTGTGCGGCTGCATGGCGGGGGAGACCAAGGTTTCCGATCGGATCAAAAAGAGCTTCCCCTATGTGGACGGCGTTTTTTCTACCCACCATCTGTGGCAGTTCCCGGAGATCCTCTACAACGTGCTCACCAAGAAAAAGCGGCAGTTCTATATTGAGGATGAGGCGGGCTCCATTGCCGAGGGCATTCCCCAGGTGCGGGATTCTTCCCTGAAGGCCTGGGTGTCCATCATGTACGGCTGCAACAATTTCTGCACCTATTGCATTGTTCCCTATGTCCGGGGCCGGGAGCGCAGCCGCCGCCCGGAGGCCATTCTGGCCGAGTGCAAGGCGCTCGTTGACAGCGGCTGCAAGGAGATCACCCTTTTGGGTCAGAACGTCAATTCC
>ERZ1034844.1182-NODE-1182-length-12633-cov-4.182064_pt1 | contig 12633 bp, 10 predicted proteins | sample MGYA00520594_ERZ1034844 | MGnify/ENA primary metagenome ERZ1034844 (study PRJEB33766, sample SAMN09781733) | gut metagenome | biome: gut microbiome | host: Homo sapiens | place: Madagascar | study: EMG produced TPA metagenomics assembly of the PRJNA485056 data...
GTTCAGGGCCTTACCAAAGAGCACATCGGCTATGAAAATGGGGTTCTCGGCGGCGTCATCAGCGCCCTGAACTGCGTCTGCTCCCGGGGTGACAAGGTGCTCCTCCACAGCCCCACCTACATTGGCTTTACCCATTGCCTGGAAAACAACGGCTATCAGATCATCCACTCTCCCCTGGTAAAAGACGAAGCAAATGTCTGGCGCATGGACTTTGCGGACATGGAGCGCCGCCTGAAGGAGGAGCACATCCACGCCGCCATTCTCTGCAATCCCCACAACCCCTGCGGAAGAGTCTGGGAGAAATGGGAGCTGGAAAAGGCCATGGAGCTGTTCCGGAAGTACGATGTGTACGTCATCTCCGATGAGATCTGGTCTGACATCATCCTCGGCATCAATCACCACACCCCCACCCAGTCCGTCAGTGACGATGCCCGGAACCGGGTCTGTGCTTTCTATGCCCCCAGCAAGACCTTCAATCTGGCGGGCCTCATCGGCAGCTATCACATCTGCTACAACAGCTGGTGGCGAGACCGGCTGGAGAAGGAATCCTCCCTGTGCCACTACAATTCCATGAACGTACTGTCCATGCACGCCCTCATCGGCGCTTATAAGCCCGAGGGCTATGTCTGGACGGACGAGCTGCGCCAGGTATTGACGGGCAACATTGACTTTGCCGTGGACTATATTGAAAAGCACTTCCCCGGCGTCAGCGTCAGCAAGCCCCAGGGCACCTATATGCTCTTCGTGGACTGCACCGACTGGTGCGCCGCCCACGGCAAGACCATTGACGACGTGGAGCAGGCCTGCTGGGCCGTGGGCGTCGCCATCCAGGACGGCCGGATGTTCCACGGAAGCTGCCACATCCGCATGAACCTGGCCCTCCCCCTCTCCCGCGTCCAGGAGGCCTTCCGCCGGATGGATCGGTACGTCTTCAACGCATAAATACGATTCTTTCAGCCCGCTGCGGTTTCGCAGCGGGCTGTTTTGCGCGAAGCACCCGCAAAGCGCAACTGGCTCGGCGCAATTGGAATAACTCCGCCTGAAACGCCAACTGTTTTCAATCCACGCTCCCCGTGTGGGGAGCGACTAAATTCGATAAGAACGGCAAGCAAATTTTTGAGAATTTCAATCCACGCTCCCCCGTGTGGGGGAGCGACCATTTGTAGGTTTGGAGTCCAGCTGCGACGAAAGAATTCTATGTGGACAAGCCTGCTGAAATCATTTCAATCCACGCTCCCCGTGTGGGGAGCGACCTGGAAGCTGTCCGACAATTCGGAATATTTCTATATATTTCAATCCACGCTCCCCGTGTGGGGAGCGACCATATCCTTCACGGCACGTTGATAGCTAGTGTTGATTTCAATCCACGCTCCCCGTGTGGGGAGCGACTGCCGATCAGGCCTTTGTAGTCGCCATCCAGCAGGATTTCAATCCACGCTCCCCGTGTGGGGAGCGACTGTTTTTTTCTGAGTCTACTACTATTTTAACGGCTATTTCAATCCACGCTCCCCGTGTGGGGAGCGACACGCTGCTCGTGAATGGTCGAACCGCTGTCTCTTGATTTCAATCCACGCTCCCCGTGTGGGGAGCGACCCCTGGAGCTTTTCATCCTCCGTGGCCTTGGAGATATTTCAATCCACGCTCCCCGTGTGGGGAGCGACGAAACTCTGGACTCCTGCATCCGTGCGAATGCGTTATTTCAATCCACGCTCCCCGTGTGGGGAGCGACGAGCCCACCTGATTAGCATCATCATCAGGCACTAATTTCAATCCACGCTCCCCGTGTGGGGAGCGACGGTGTTCGCATTCTTCTTGGCCCTGCGGGAATCCAGATTTCAATCCACGCTCCCCGTGTGGGGAGCGACCATCGCCGATACCCTAAAAGTATGGGGCCTCCACTATTTCAATCCACGCTCCCCGTGGGGGGAGCGACGAAGCTGCCCCGAAAGGTCAAAGGCCTTTTGGCTATTTCAATCCACGCTCCCCGTGGGGGGAGCGACGAGATCAAAGAGCGGATGTATTACGAGCGCCGGGATTTCAATCCACGCTCCCCGTGGGGGGAGCGACGATGTGGTAGCAGCCGTCAGCACGGAGATACTGGATTTCAATCCACGCTCCCCGTGGGGGGAGCGACTTGTTAGCGTTTAAAAACCAGGCCTCTGCCCCGTCATTTCAATCCACGCTCCCCGTGGGGGGAGCGACGGTGTAGGTGGGCTCGGCCTTGGCCGCGGCCTGGAGATTTCAATCCACGCTCCCCGTGGGGGGAGCGACTCGATGCAAGTGGTGACATTCCGTCAGCAGATGATTTCAATCCACGCTCCCCGTGGGGGGAGCGACTTACGGGCGCTATATCGACAACGCCAAGAAAGGAATTTCAATCCACGCTCCCCGTGGGGGGAGCGACGCGGCTATGTCGCCCGTATCCCCAACACCAAGCGATTTCAATCCACGCTCCCCGTGGGGGGAGCGACCATGTCAAAATTCCTGCGGCACCTGCTGGATTTAAATTTCAATCCACGCTCCCCGTGGGGGGAGCGACTCTACCCCAGGCGACAGCTCGGCGGCGATTGCCAACATTTCAATCCACGCTCCCCGTGGGGGGAGCGACTAACCAGGTCGCGGCATGTTCCTTGCTCGGTGGAATTTCAATCCACGCTCCCCGTGGGGGGAGCGACGGAATCTCTGATTAAGCTCTGTGTAGATATTTGTATTTCAATCCACGCTCCCCGTGTGGGGAGCGACTGTGCGAAAAGCGGCAAGTATGGCCGTTAATCGACATTTCAATCCACGCTCCCCGTGTGGGGAGCGACTATGGGGTATATCGATAGTTTGTAATTGATTGTGTATTTCAATCCACGCTCCCCGTGTGGGGAGCGACGGGCAGCAGGCAAAAGCCCCGCAGGCGGGCACCAATTTCAATCCACGCTCCCCGTGTGGGGAGCGACGGCCGCAGCGCATCACAAAACAGCAACCCCGCACATTTCAATCCACGCTCCCCGTGTGGGGAGCGACGGCCCTGCCCATATTGGAAAATATGGGTAGACACATTTCAATCCACGCTCCCCGTGTGGGGAGCGACCGTATTGCGGCGGATTTGATGCTTGTTCAGGTCGGCATTTCAATCCACGCTCCCCGTGTGGGGAGCGACAGCGTAAGATGATTTTGCACTACTATAAGATTTAATTTCAATCCACGCTCCCCGTGTGGGGAGCGACCGTAAAGATTATCCCCAGATTCGCATTCCTTGCTATTTCAATCCACGCTCCCCGTGTGGGGAGCGACCCGGAGGTGACGAGGGCAAAGGGAGCAAAAAATATTTCAATCCACGCTCCCCGTGTGGGGAGCGACTTGATGCTGGAACGCTACGGAATCCAGATACAGATTTCAATCCACGCTCCCCGTGTGGGGAGCGACCAATAGATGCCTTATAGTCTCTAGCATACATATGTAATTTCAATCCACGCTCCCCGTGTGGGGAGCGACTCTTGGACAAGCCTTTTGATTGGAGCAGACTCAGATTTCAATCCACGCTTCCCGTGTGGGGAGCGACCAAAGGGCTACACCTATACTTTAAGTGTGACAAAATTTCAATCCACGCTCCCCGTGTGGGGAGCGACTGCCATGAAAGACGCAAATAAAGCCAAAGAAGTGATTTCAATCCACGCTCCCCGTGTGGGGAGCGACTGAGCTTTGTACCTCCAAAGGATTGCTCTTCGTATTTCAATCCACGCTCCCCGTGTGGGGAGCGACATTTGCTGACTTTTAGTCCAGCTGCGACGAAAGATTTCAATCCACGCTCCCCGTGTGGGGAGCGACCCAGTACGTGTCCATGTACATGTTATCCATCATGGATTTCAATCCACGCTCCCCGTGTGGGGAGCGACCGAAAATCACCTCGAATAAAATATATCATAACTATTTCAATCCACGCTCCCCGTGTGGGGAGCGACACGACCACCAGAGCCTGGAGAAACATAACCATCGATTTCAATCCACGCTCCCCGTGTGGGGAGCGACTTGCTCTGGTATCGAGGCTCTCGATTTTGTGAAGATTTCAATCCACGCTCCCCGTGTGGGGAGCGACTCCTGCTGACGTTATCAACCTTGTCCGCTCTGCTATTTCAATCCACGCTCCCCGTGTGGGGAGCGACCATCCATGAGTGATAAATACGTTGAGGCTCTGAGAATTTCAATCCACGCTCCCCGTGTGGGGAGCGACCCTATGTCCACCATGAAAGATATTGCTATTTTAAATTTCAATCCACGCTCCCCGTGTGGGGAGCGACCCCTCATTCTTCCGATTCTAAAGTTACCAATCCAATTTCAATCCACGCTCCCCGTGTGGGGAGCGACGGGGAGAACCAAACTTACCAGTACGGCCAGAATATTTCAATCCACGCTCCCCGTGTGGGGAGCGACAGCAAAGATGCACAGATTTTTCTTTTGCATCTTCGGCAAAAAGGGTGTTTTTTTGTGATATTCTCCAAATTGGGCGCCATCTTCAGGGGATCGGCCGAAAAAGGCGGGGGGATTTCCTTTCCAGATCGGTGCGAACCTCCCGGGGGAAATATGGGTGCTTGGCGTTCGCGTTCAGAGAATCAGGGGGTCTTCGGGAGAATAGGCGGTTTTACAGCCAAAGTGTTCTATTTTCTTTTCGTATTGATTGCCAAGGTAGTAGAATCGCAGGCTGTCCTTTTCGGGGTCCATGATAGCCAGAAGCTTTGCCTGCAGGCTGCGGCACTGGGCTGCATCCAGGAGGCATTCAAAGACGGAATTCTGAACTCGCTGGCCGTAGTCCACGCATTTTTTCGCGATCTGGCGCAGGCGCTTTCTGCCGGCTGCGTCCTCGGTGTTTACATCATAGGTAATCAGTACCAGCATACCGTCACTTCCATAAAAAGGGTGGGTAGGCATCCAGGTCTCCCCGGATAAATCTTGCCAGCAGAAGTGCCTGGACATAGGGGATCACGCCCCAGCTCAGCTTTTCGTTCAGATAGGGATGGGTCAGGGTGTCCCGCTTCCGCTCCTGCCAGGTTTTCAGGAATTTCCTCCGCCCGTCATCGGTCAGGAGCACGGCACCGCTGTCCTGGATCTGAAAGTCCTCCGGCTTGACCATTCGGTTGTTGACCAGCGTCAGCACAAACCGGTCCGCCATGCAGGGGCGCAGCTCCTCCATCAGATCCAGCGCCAGGGAGTTCCGGCCCGGGCGGTCCCGGTGGAGGAAGCCCACATAGGCATCCAGGCCGACGCTCTCCAGTGCGCTGGCGCAATCATGGGCCAACAGGCTGTAGGCAAAGGACAGCATGGCATTCACACGGTCCAGCGGCGGGCGGCGATTCCGGCCGTGAAAGAAAAAGTCCTCTTTTCGGCTCAGGAGCATATGGTCAAACACGCCGAAATACGCGCCGGCCGCAACTCCTTCCAACCCCCGCAAGGCATCCAGGTCCGTAACGCTCAGCACCGGAGGCAGCAGCTCCCGGATGCTCTGAGCAGCCTCTTCCAAGCCGCACCCCTCCACCCGGGGACCGTGGTCCCGGCAGGTGCGCTGGATGCTGGCCGCGCTGTTGCTGAGCTTTCCAAAAATCATACACCGTGCAATTTCACAGCTGCGCTGCACATCGTCAGCAATGCGGTACTGCTCCCGCCGGAGAAGCACATTGCCGCTGCTCTCTCCGCAGGTCCGGGCCAGGAAGCGGCCCCGGGGCGTGCAGAAGGCCAGCCCGATGCCCCGCTCGGCACAGGCTCCCATCAGCGCCGGAGAGGCCCCGGAATAGGAAAAGCTGACGATTGTTTGCAGCGTGTGCAGCGGATACCGGGCAACCACGTTCTTTTCCCGGTTTGCCAGGACATTTTCCCCCTCCAGAGACAGATAAATGTCCTCCGAGGTGACAAACAGCGTATTCAAAAGCTGCTTCATGGCATCTCCTCCATTGCGGCTCTCAGATAGTCGGACACAGAGCGGCTTTTCATCAGCTTTGGCAGACACAGCTCCTTCAGGGAGCAGGCATTGCAGGATTTCGTGGGTTTCACCTTCGGTGTGTAGCCCCGCTTATAGAGATCGTGCATCTGTCCCAGCAGATCTTCCACCTGTGCCCGCAATTCCGGCGTAAAGGCCACCTTCTGTCTGTGCCGGGTCTCTCCATAATAAAGCGCCCCTTCCGGGATATCGCAGCAAAGCATATCCTCCAGGCACATGGCCTGTCCGCAGAGCTGGAGCGCATCGCCGGTGTCCTCCCGGGGCTGGCCCCGCTTGTATTCCACAGGATAGGGCTGCCACAGCCCCTCCCTTCCGGAAAGCGGGACGCCGGTGCTTCCCCGGCGATATTCCAGCACATCGCACTGTCCGGAAACCCCCAGCCGGGCAGAGAACACGCTGACCCCCCGGGTGATCACCAGATCTCCCCGGCTCTCCTGGAACGCGGTATTGTGGGCGTTTTCATGAAAGATCGCTCCGTCCGTAGTGCGGTAGTTCTCTGCCCACTGGTGCTCGATGTGGATGAGGGCCCATCTCCGCCTGCAAAAGCGAAAATGCTGCAAGCCGGATAGTTGTAAGAAATCCTCCTCGTTATACGCCATCGATAATTTCAGGGTCTAAGCCAGGCAATGGTTCCAAAGAAATGGTATAGTCTTCTACAGAGGACGGGATAGCCTCTGCATCCTTCTGCGTCACTTTCACAGAGCGATGCACCTTCGCGGAAGAATACTGCCCATCCTTGCAATTGTGCTTCCACCAGAAGAGTTTTACGACCTCCATAGAGCCGTCCGGTCTGGCGGAGGAGGCATCATTGACAAACAGTGTCCGCAGGCATTCCTTGACAATTTCCGCGTCTTCCTCGGTGAAGCCTGTTTTTTCGGCCAGTTGGACATTGATGGAGCCTTTCAGCTCATACAAGCCAAATCGAACAAAGTGTTTCATTCCCATGGTATCTGATGCGCGGCCACCATCTGTATCATCGCCGTTTACGCTCTTTGTAATTTGGATCGACTCAATCTCAACCGCAGAAATGCTGGTTGCCTGATGTATGGATACCGGTCCCCGAACCCCAACGGATACACCCTTTTCGTCCTTTTCCTCTTTTCCGCCTTTTCCCTTTTTGCCAGACGAGAAAGCAAAGACCTGGCCAAAGCTTCGAACATCCATCCATTTTTCGCAAGCAATTTTTGCATATTCATCCGGATTCTTTATTCCCTTCATTACAGCGTCCGCACGCTTGCTCAGGCTTCCAAAGCCATCGCTGCACCGATCCTGGGACTGTACAAAAATGGGCTGTCCCAAATCCTGCATACGATTGCGAATCTTTCTCTTGATACATACATCGGAAATCTCTCCAAAACCATCCAAGTCTGTGCGGGGGCGGTTGCCATTCAGCGGGTCACCATTACCGTTTGCCCGTGTTACAGAAATCAGTGCTACAAAATCAATTTTGTTCTTAAGGATGCTCATACCTCTTCCTCCTGTTTGTTTTCAGTGTTATTTTGAGATGTATACAAAGCGCTGCGCTGCAAGTAATATCCGATAAAATAGGTGTCCTTAAGCGCTCCCTCCCGGGTTCCCTGAGAACAATCAGAGATTTGCGCCACAATTTCACCTATCAGCCGATCGTAGCGTATTCTTGCACCCGGTTTAAGCTTGGGATAATACGCTTTTTTCAGTTGCTCCCAAAGAATTCTGCTGGCATATTGCGGGCGTTTAGAAAAAACGGACTGCATACGAATCGCATTTGGTTCCCGTGTTTCGTCCGGCCCATAAGTATCTCGCTCTATTTTTTCAAATACTGCAAGTAAACGTCCGTACTGGTAACTGACATCCTTTTTCTCTGGCTCAAGCGCCATTTTCAATTCCTCCTTGTACCAATCAAAATGATATTTTCGAATCACCGCGCAAGCAGTGGAAAGAACATCTTCCCGGACATTCCGTTCTAAAATTTGAAGATTAGAGGCTTTGGCAATAAGTGTCCGCACAATATCCGCCGGGATTTTCCCTTTATCCACACGGCATGTGAACAGGCGCTGCACCTGCTGACAGAGTATACGATCATCCGTCTCCAATTTGGCCTGGCCATTTGAACCGCGTTGGGTTCCATAGGCACAGTTTGCAATCTGATATAGGGAAGGAGACTGGATTCCAAACAGGAAATGCTCCCAACAGCATACCAAATCCCAGTTATAAAGCCGTTCCAGAAAGTCGCCTGCCAGCAGTTCACTATAGTATGTCAGGGATAATCGTCCAGAGGTTGCTGCGTCAAAGGAAGCAACAACTGCATCTGTATTCTCTGGAATGGTTGTCCTCCATCCACGCAATGTCTCGGACAGTGCTTTATGGTAATCGGAATATTTGATCTGCTTCTCCTTGCTTTTTTGCAAAAGGGCTGTATGCGGCTTTGGCAATGTAATTCCTTTGGGATTCCAGCACAGAAACGTCCTTCCGCCTATGGAAACGCCTTGGTTTGCTGCCAGCCAGTGGAGCGCACTGTGAATTTTTTGCGAAGCCGCATAGCTCATAGTCATTGCCTGGCGCTCATCCGTAAATCGACCACGGTAGGTAAATCCTGTGCTGTCATTCGCTGATACAAGCTTCGCATTTGCACAGCCGTTGATATTGATTATCTTCTTGGGGTGCTGGCTCGCCGGCAGCGTATATTCTCCGGATACCATGCAAAATACCGGCTTCTCCTGCTTTATAGAGGCATAATAGTCGATAAATGAACGAAATAAAGTCCGATCCTTCCAGCATGCAGTGACTTCATCAATCTTTCCGGAATCTACTCGCCAGCAAACCACTTGTTTCCCTTTTTGGGGAGCCAATCCGTCTTTGTCACGAGTGAAAATTCCAAGGCGTTCCATATCCTCCAAAATTGTCCCTTTTTCCACATAACGTGCAACCGCGTGCAGCTTTGGATGACCGTAGGGAGAATTTTCCCATTTATGCAGCTGTGTCAAATACGCTTCGTACTTTTGTGGATATTGCGGTGATAAAAAACGAATCTGATCACACAAAGGATGGGCGCAAGAGGTATCTCCCGTACGACCGGCAGACGCTTCCGTAACCGGCATGATGATCGCAGCCTCATCTTTTCCAACCTGTCGAGCATCCAAGAGCTGTCCATCTGCGTTCAGCGTGATCTCAATTTCAGCCTTTGCAATTTGGTGAGATACAGGAACCAGCGGCTCTTTTTCCAAGCCATAAACCCCACAATATTTTGCCTCTAAGGTGCAGTATGTATCATAGGCCTGCTTCATCAGCCCCATTCAGTCCACCTCCCCGAATTCCCGCAAGCCGGAAAAGTTATTCAGCTCAAATGAAAATGGCTTCATTCCCATACTGCGCAGCGGCTTTTGGTAAGGACATTCCTCCGGCTGCAAGAAATGAATGACACCATTTTTCATCACAGGTTTCCAAAACCGTGCAGTCATCTGCCCTTGCGTTTCCGCAGAGTAGGCTTCATCTGGGTAGGTAATTCCATGGTACATCAGGCCGAAACTCAATTCCGGCAAGCTGTCATAGGCCCCTGTTCCACTTCCAAATTCGCATGGTTCCACATACCCTTGGCATTCTCGGGTTCCCAGAAAAATATCTCTTCTGCCACCCTTTTCAATCATCCGCTGGGCAATTCGATGATGCTTATTTTCATTTCTATCCGAAACCAAATCAAGGCGATTATCATTCCAGTCAAAGCATGCGCGAACCTGGTAACGGCAGTTTTTCAAATAAGTGTAATATGCCAGATCATTGCCGCCGCTGTACTTAATTGGACGAATTCCTTTGACCTCGGTTTGAATAGGATTCATAATTCGAACATCCATAATTCGCCAAATGAAAGTTGGTTTCCAGTACACAGATGACAGTATGCCCTTCAATGCCTCATAGGTTGGAATTTGATAACTGCACTTTTCTCCGCCAATCCGTAGAATTGGGTCTGAGAACAGGCCATAGTCACCTGTCACCTCAAATTCTACAATGTTTGAATGTTTTGTTTTCAAAATCTACACCTCCTGAAAGCCGGATATTCCATTTGCAATAGAAAATCCGAAATGGTTGTCATAAAAGCCGTCAGACAAAAGGAATACTTCCCCATCGAACAAGGATGTTACCGCTCCAAGCTTCTGAAGCTTCTCGAACTGATACCCATAAACAGAAATGGAATACCCCTTTGCTTGTTGAATCCATTCGTGGATGGATTTCCAATCCTTTTGTCCATACATTTGGGACGCTGCAAGGATCGCTTGCTGCAGTATTCTGCCCTTTCCGTAGGGGACTACCAGTTCCACTGTATTTTCATCAAACACTTGGAACAGGTCTCCCGCCAATCGAAACGCCTGTCGCAAGTAATAGTCCTGAGTCCACCGGCAATTTTCATCTGCATACTTTGGATTGTCAGCAAGAAGCTGATAAACAGAGCCATGCTCGTCCACCTGATCATCCTGAAATTCTGAATTCATATCTCCATAGAGCTTATGATAATAAAATGCAATCGCTTGATTTGAAGATAAATCCCCTTCAAACCGTTGCGGATCGTCAGCAAATGCATTAAATAGAGAAGTTGTTGCAGTTTGGCCCCGAGCTATATCTTCCAGGCAGCGCAGTTTCTCATCTATACACCGCACAACTCGGACAGATGCAGGCTTCTCTTGCTCAGCATGACGATTGCAGCGCCCAGCTGCCTGAACAATACTATCCATGCCAGCCGAAAGACGTATCACCTGTTGAAAAGAGATATCAACACCAGCCTCTATGACCTGTGTAGAGATACAGACAACCCTTTGTTCATTTTCTGCCTGCAGCCCATCCAATGCGGACTGCAATAATTTCAGTGTTTCGCGCCGATGCTCCATACACATTGCTGCGGAAAGGTGAAAGCAGTCACAGTTATCAATTTTCAGATTAGAAAAGAGGTAGGCCGCCTCGTTTTTTGTATTGCAGACCACCAAAAGGCTCCTGCAATCCTCCAAAACGTCTGAAATCATCTGCAGCATTTCTTCCAAGCGCATATGCCCCGCATTCTGAATTTCTGTCCGTTTAAATACCTCCCACAGTTTTTTATCATAGGGAACCATGTCTATCGGTATCTGGCATAAAGGATGTGTCACGTTTTCAAGTTCTGGATAAGTTGCAGAGCAAAGAACAATCGTTGCGCCACACACTCTCGAAAGGAAATTCATCGCGAGATTAAATAAAGTCAGCATTTTTTCAGGTACCGTCTGCACTTCATCAATGACAATAATACTGTTGCAGAGAGAATGGAAGCGCCGAATTGCACTGGTTTTTCCCAAAAAGCACGTATTCAGTAATTGAACCAGGGTCGTAATAATAACAGGTGCCTCCCAAGTGTCCGTCAGCAGTTCCAACTCCCGCAGTCGTTCAGAAGTATCCTCCGGCTCAGCCAGATTGGAATGGTGCTCCAAAATCAAGCTGTCATCACCCACATAGCGACGAATCACCGCCGCGTTCTGATCCAGAATGGATAGCAGTGGAGACGTAAACACAACACGAGCCTTGTTCCATTTTTTAGCGTGCGTCAGAGCATAGCGCAAGCTGGCGAGCGTTTTTCCGCCGCCGGTTGGCACATTAAGGCGGTAAATTCCGCCGGGGTTATCTGCGAATTCAGCACAAGTATCGGAAATTACCTTTCTCGCCACATCAATGGCTCTTTCGTGCGGAAACATATTCAGTTGATCTTCAAGAAATTTCAGTCTGTCTGACCAGATTCCCCGCATATTCTCTGGCCATCGGGGAAATGTATCGCCGTTTAAAAAGGTTGCAGTGTCTCTTCGGTCTCCTTCAATAACTGCAGATAGAATCATCCGTGCAAGCAATCCCATGTAAAAGGCGGTTTCCTGGTCTGCCAATTCATCATCTGGCTGTGTAGATATGGAAGATATCTTCTCAATTGTAGGCCCCATCTCCCGTACAGCAGTCTGGAATCTCGCATCCAGTGTCTTGATATCAACACATTCTTTCAGGAAATTATGAATTGACGCTTCATATCCTATTTTTTCTTTCGTCTGACGGTGAAAAAAACCGGAATTTCGTGTCGGATCTATGCAGTCAAACAGGCCATGGTGACTGCCTATCGCAAAAGCCAGTAGTTCAGCTGTTACCTCAGAAAGCCCCAACTCTTCACCGCTGTGCCATCGATCCAGCAAAAAACGTGCTCCTGCAAAAGTATGATTGACGCTTCCACGCGTCACATTTCCATCTTTTACTGCAGCAACCAAATAATTGTTAAATTCATCCTTGCACTTTCCAGCATCGTGCAACACTCCGGCAATCCACCCACATTGTGCCAATCCAATGGTTGCAAGTGCCCTCGCGGTAAATTCTGCAGTGTTTATGCAATGTTCTCGAACGGTTTGCTCATCTCCATCTTCCCGGATATGTGCACGATACATAATTTCACCGCATTTCTTTGTCAATTTTATGTTGATAATATCACATCGTGCATTGTTTGTAAACTATATGTCGCAATAACGCACTGAGAATATATTCTGCAAGTATTATCGCACGCAGTATGTCCAATAAATCGGACATACTGTCCTCCACGAAAAATTTTTGCTCTTTCATTTCCACATCCCGCCAAATTTTCTCCATTTCAAAAAAACTAATATAGCTATCTTATGTGTTTATAAATCATC
>ERZ1034844.1188-NODE-1188-length-12576-cov-10.748902_pt1 | contig 12576 bp, 30 predicted proteins | sample MGYA00520594_ERZ1034844 | MGnify/ENA primary metagenome ERZ1034844 (study PRJEB33766, sample SAMN09781733) | gut metagenome | biome: gut microbiome | host: Homo sapiens | place: Madagascar | study: EMG produced TPA metagenomics assembly of the PRJNA485056 data...
TTATTATGCAGATTAATAATACAATCTTCTTTTGATGTGTCAATGAATATTTCTCTTGCGTCGAGTGCCTTAATAAGCCGCTCACGCTCCCCTATAAGCGGATAACCGCCTATTATATAAGCGTTTAACCAGTTACCACGCCTTACTCTGACAGCGTCTATAAGGTTGTCACGAACCATAAACGCAACACCCTTTAATCTGTTAGGTTTGCTGTATCTTTGCTGACCGCTTATGCATTGCCATATATTATCCATATCAATAATTAAATCGCCTGCGTTCATATTCTTCCTGACATAGGTTGTTTTGCCACTGCAAGGTGAACCATATACAAGATATACCTGTTTTGCATTGATACCCAGTTTATTATGTATGATGTTGTGACACCTGTGATGTACAAGCATTATATTGTCAGGATTCAGGGCAATGTTTGCGTCCTCAACGTTTTCCTCTGTCAGTTCGATTTTATGATGTCCTATTGCGTCATACTTCTTGACAATAGGCTTGCCGCAATGTTCGCATATGTTCCCACGCTGTAAGCGTATAACCGCCATTAAATCAACCCACGGCTTCGACCTGTAAAAACTACTAAGCATTAAAGTGACCTATAATGTATTTTTACTTTTTCAACGGACTGTGGTTCATTAGTCCAATTGTAAAAAGCTATTTTAAAACTATTCCCTGTAATTGATTCAATGGTTGGAATAATGCCCCAATGACCTGCTTCAATCATTGGTATAACGGTTGTGTCAGCGTTATTAATAACAGTGGAAACGGATATTCCTGCCCCTAGTGGTTCAGAAGCGTCTATTGTAGTGGTAATGTTAAATCCCAATGCTATCTTATCCCACTTCATAGCGGTTTTTATCCAGTTACTACTATCTTTGGCGACAAAATGACAAACATATGTATCCTGATTGAAAAGTGGCTCAAATGTAAATATAGCTGAATTATTTGTTGTGTTTGTCCTTATAGTCAAAACACCATTACCGCCGCCTGGTAAATTTGAATCATTAACATATGTTACAAGTATTCCAGGCTTTGCCATATTCTGTGCGACTGTACGCATATCGCCCACGCCCTGACAATTCGGGACTTGATTATAATTGCTGTAAGTCTTTATTTTTGCATAGTCTTCAATCTGCGATTTTGTCATAGTTTCCTGCCAGTTCTTATCGCCACGAATTGCATAAACCTTATCTTTATCCATAATATCACCTACCATTCATCATTAAACATTCCCTTGCCTTTTGCAAGAAGTTCAGAGGCTCTTAATCTGTTTTTTATCTGTTCATCTTCGTCATTCATAACCGCTGTCCAGAAGCTTTGAATTTCTTCTATCGTTGCTATTTTCTTTTCGCTTGTAAGGCTGTTAAGATACTGTATATACTCCTGTACGCCACCAGATGCCACGACTTTGTAAGCGTTGCCTCTTGCATATCTCGGACTATATCCAGCCATAATACAAGCTTTCTCTGCGTTTCCAAGTGCCTCACCACAATAATATGTTGCAACTGCTTTTGCTCTTTCATTTACGTTCGGTTCTTTCACGTTATCACGTTCTTTTTTACCCGTCTGATTCAAGGTTCATAAGTGCTGAAATTCCTGCCGAAAAAGCTGATGCACCCAAGGCAATAAGCCCTGTTTTGGCGGCTGAAATTTCCGTGAAGTCAACAGTTGATATTCCCACGGCAACAACACCTATTGCAGTTTGAAAAAACGTCCTGAGCATTCTTTTCAATGTCTGTTTTGTGAATTTCATCAAATCACCCTTTCTTTTCAAGGTCATCAATTCTGTGGTTTGCGACTTTTATTTCTTCACTTAAAACGGCGGTTATCTTTTCAATGTCATATTGACGCTCTACAAGATGATTATGCTTTTCAACCTTTGTCTCAAGCTGTTTCAGGCGGTAATTAATCAGCTTTAAACCGCTGAATGTTCCAAGCGCCGTTCCAAGGAGTGAACAAACCGCAACCCATACTTCTGTATTCAATAAAAATCCTCTTTTCTTTTTCTCTTTTTTCTCGTTGATAAATATTATATACCTATTTTTTGTTGTTTTGAAGTAACAGTTTTTTGCCCTCTTTTTGCTTTAAATTTGCTAAAAAGACAAAAAAATAAAGCCGAAAGTTTTTTCTTTCGGCTTTTTTGATTATATTAAATTATACGCTATGGACATTATGTTCGAGGTCGATCCATACTATTTCAAAATTATTCCCAATTCGAAAACCGTGTAGAACTACCTGACCATTTCCATTTCTTTTACAATGAATATGGCACATATAGTCTATTTCGAGATTATATTTATCTCTAAGTTCCTTGATTTTTCGTTCGCTTGAAGAATCTTTGTTTTTTATCGAGCTGTGTGGCTTGTGATTTTTTATAAGTTCATCAATAGACTTGTATTCTCTTGCTTTAGATATAAATCTCTGCAAATCTTTTACTAATGTATGATTCCCTTTTCCTATTTTTACAATATGTTCAAAGTTATAATTGCTATCATCAAGATAGGTTATACTTATATGCAGATCGCTTTTCGGCTTTTTTGTCGGAAATATTTCAGATGTGATTTTCAGTTTTTGATCAACAAACTTCTCATTCACCTACGCCATCTCCCACAAGTAAAGATGAATAGTAAGCCTTCATATCGTCAATGGAAATTTTATTTGTACATCTTTGATATTCATCCAGATTTCCTCTTGCATTCTGCCACGGTGTTTCCTGATGAGTGATGCTTTCAAGTTGTGAACCGTCAAATTCTCCATAAGTATTCCATACCACACCAAGAAAATACTCTGTATCATCATCAAGTTCTGTCGCATAATCTTTTAATTCGTCCTTAGGAATGTAATTCCATTTATAATCTTTTAATTTATTCCATAATTCACGATTTACAGGACCGTGTGCCCAAGCTTCAAAATCTCCGTTAAATAATGCAGTTTCTTTTGTAGCATAATGCCAACATTGTGCATAATAACAAAGCTTTTGTAATTTTTTGTGTGTCATTTCCTCTTTTGACAAAAACCAATTTGCAATTTCAAATATATTTCTCGTCAACATACTCCATACTCCTCCAATTAATTTTACCTTAACGCATTTATATACCTCTCTTTAATACTATTATACACTTTCTAACTGAAAAAATCAATACTTTTTTCAAAAAAACTTTTGAAAAACACTTGACAAACACGTTAAAATGTGGTATAATATAATTACAGTAAAGGAGGTGAGAATGTGGCAAACAAAAAAAAGTCTAAAAGAAAGCTGAGACCGTCAATCAAACGCTTCCTGATAGACTTATTAACAGGATTGATTCTTTTGATTATAGAATACAAGTTCTTTAATTAAGAATCAGCAAGGGGAATCCACTCTTCCCCTTGTGTTATCCAGTATATCACAAATTAAAATGTTTGTCAACAGAAAATATGAATATTTTAACTGTTATAGGCGGTTGTCTTATTGCACTTGCTATTGACCATCTTGTTCGTGCATTAATTGAATATTTTGGAAGTAAAGGAGAAAAAAAGTAATGAAATTCAAGTATTACAAAGAACTTTGCGGTTATACAATGCAGTCACTTTCAGACAAAACAGGCATTCCAAAACGTACTCTTGAAGATATCCAGAAGCGTGGTGACTGCCTTGTTTCAAATGCTCTGAAGCTTGCTAAAGCGTTTGAATGCACTCTTGATGATTTGTTTAGTGATAACGATACAAGCAAATAAGATAAGTACTCATTAAAAAAAATAGGACGGCGCAAATTTGCTCCGTCCTTTTTTATTTTATATTTATTCATTGTCAAGCTCTTTCGCATAATCTTCTGGAAACAAAAAGCCTTTTATTTCGTTTATCAGCCTTTGTTTGTGACGTGATACGACACTTGTATTTATATCAAATATTTCTGCTATCTGTTCAAGTGTCATTTTGTTAAAATACTTGCATTTTATGATTTCATAATAATAATCATTTTCAACGGCTTTTAAGGCTTTTTCTATTCTCTCACAAAGCTGCACCGCTTCGGGGTCTTTTTTCCACATCGGATAATTATATAAAAATTTTTCCGTTTTCTTGTATGTACTAAGCTTTTTTTCTTTTATCAGTCTTTCAGACTGTAATTTTTTTACCGTTTCATTTACCGTGATTTCAATTATTTCTTTTATATTCATTCCATCACTCCAGATAAAAAAGAAGTCCCTGCAATTGCGGTTAACTATTGCAGGGAAATTCTGTCAACTTAGAAAGGTTAGTATGCTCCAGATTTCAATCCACGTCCATTTACAAGGACGACAGGAGGAAATGCAAGCGACAGAAAATTGGAAAAACTGTCGCTTGCATTATGTCAATCAAATCAATGCAAGAATACTTCTCTTGAATGCCTGATTCTATTATACTATATTTTCAACAAAATTACAAGTTTTTGATTTTATTTTTTTCTTCTTTCCCTCAGCGTATCACGCAGTGCCTTTTTGCCTTGCGTGGTTAATATTTCATCTGATTTAATAAGTCGTCTGATTAAAGCTGTCGGAAGCTCCTGCAAGCATTCCATTGCCCTTTTGTAGTTGCCGTAATCATAATTTTTCCTGCTGTTCATTTTCTTCCCCACAATTCGCAAACTCTACAAGTACCCTGTTTTCACTTGCATCTTTTACAGTGCTGTAAATCTGCTTGACGTATTTTCGGCTGTCATTTTTTAAAATCCCTGCCTTTTGCAGTGCATCAAGGATAAATTTAACGCTTGACTGTATGTTGTCCACATCTCTTTTTTTGGTCTTTTCGAAAAATGTTATTACAAGTTCACAGGGTGTTTCTCCCATTGGTTTCAGGGTTTTATTTAAACAAGCTTTATGGATAAAATGAATTATATTATCTTCAACGCCTGTTTTAAACGTTGCTCCGCCGTATCGGCTGCTTCTGCAAGAGTTTATGTATTCGTTCAGACTCGGCAACTTCATATCTATGTAAAAATGCATTTATTTTTCCCTTCTCATTCTTTCAAGTTCTGCTTCACGTGCAAGACATTCCTCACAATATTCTACAACATCAAACACATAAAGTGTTGATACTTCATCACCGCATTTATCGCAGTAATGATGTACAACGTTTCTGTTCGGACAGCTTGTACCCATACACGGCAATCCGTCAGGACAGCCCACACAATCGTTTTCTGTACGTGTCATATAATACCTCTTTCTTCGCATTCATATTCTATCATTCCCCTGTCGTATCCACGGCAATATAATATATCCCTTGCACGGCGGTATTTTTCTATATCGTCGCTTTTATAGCTTTTAAGCAGGCATTCAAGGCAAATTTTCTGTCTGCCGTGGGGCAATTCTACTCCGCATATTTCACAGTGCGACATTTTGTGTATGTATCTTTTTCTTTCTCTCTCTCCTATCTTTTCTTTGTTTTCTATCCTGTATTCTCGCTGATTTTTCTTCATTCCGTTTTTAGCACATTCCACGCAGCAGTATTTTTTATGTTTTGAGTTCGGTTCAAACGCTTTGCCGCACCATTTACAAGTTTTCATTTTTCAAGCTCCTTGTTCAAAATTTCACAAACCTTTTTAGCAGTTTCCTTGCTGTCAAAATAAACTGTTGCATCTCTATATATAGTTGTCCAAAACGCTAGATACTCTTTGTTTTTGGCGTCAAATCGTATAAACCATTTGCATTCGTCTTTTCCCTCTTCCCAATCAGGCTTATAGTCAGGACAGAACATATCGTGAAGTCTTTCAAGTTTAAGCAAAAAGTTGATTTTGTCGGCAACTTCTTCGGCACGTTCTTTTGTGAGAAAATAATTGTTGTTTTTAAACATTGTATCACTAAAAATCAAACGATTATCAATGTGAAGTTCAACAGTTACTCCCAGCTCGTTAACTTCTACACAGTAAAAGTGCAGACCTTTTTCAACTCTCTCAAAAGCAGGTCTTTCTTTTTCGGCTTCAAGCTTTTTAATTACGATTTCATTTGCCTTTATGACATTTTTGCAACTTTCAATCATTCTTTTAAGGTTGTGTATTTTGTTTTCAATTTCTGTTTTGGTCATTATTTTATCTCCTTAATCAATCTTTTTAGCGTTAATCGGAATCCACATATCAGGGTTAAAATTCAAAGTGTAATGATATTTGTCAACTTCATTTTCTCCAAGGTTTAAATCCTCTATGACATAAGTTACATTGTCGCTAAGTCCTACAAAATGTTTAACATATGTGCCGTCTTCTTCGACTATAACTTCAAGCTGATTATCTTCCGTGTCGGCTGTTATCGATAATTTGCCAGTCATTTGGAATAAGACATCTCCTTTAATGCAATTAATAACAGTAAGCTGCCTTACAACGTTAAAATTATCGGCTTCTTTTGATAAGTTATAAGACACTCGTTCCGCTTCTGTGCAGCCTGTGAATGACATCGCCGCAATTGCTGCTCCTGTTATTGTCGCAATTATTTTCTTGTTATTCATTGTTTTTTATCTCCTTTTTCCAATTGCTTCATTTTATCTTCAAAATACGCTTCATAACAACCATTATCATCATCTTCTCCTGTGTTGTATTTGCCATATGGACATATATCACAACCACATACACCATCGCCCACAATTTCACAAAATTCAAAATAACAACGGTCAAGTATAGCTTCGACATCTTCCTGATTATACTTGTTATTCATTATTTACTCTCCTGTTTTCATTTTCTTCACCGTCCATTTTTGCACCACAATGATAGCAAAAATTATGATTATGCCAATTATAATCTTCTTCAAGCACTGCTCCGCAATTGGAGCATCTGTAACAAGGTTTTTCTACACTTGATTCTTCATCAGGTTCCCACTTTGCGTGGATAACAATAACAGGTTTTACATTAACTGTGTCAAAGTTAGCTATAACTTCTCGCATTGCTTCCATGCTCAAATAGTGTCTGCCATCGTATTTATCTGGTATCATTTTTTTAGTTAGTTTGTCAATTTCTTCAAGCAATTTTTTACGATTTATGTATTTACTCATTTTTCTTTCATCTCCTGATTCCAACATTTTGAACAATTGCCACAAGACCATATACAAGGTAATTCGTCAGAATATAATTCTTTCCTGCAAACAATAGTCCCTCTGGTAATTGGGATACCTTTTTCACCTGTTTTACCATACGGGTACTTTTCAAAAAAATCCTGTAAATAAGTTTTGATAGGGTGTTCTTCAACCCATTTATCAACTATTTCATCAGCATTGTCGGGCAAACGTTCAAGTGTTAACATTAAACAGAAGTTATATATTTTGCTGTGAAGAGGGCAACCATCACAATTATCTTTAAATGACTTACACATTCTCTTTAAATCTTTTATTGTTGCCATTAGTCTTCTACCTCCTGTTCATCAAGCATTTCATCTGCGTGCATTCTGCTTAATCTTAAGTTTACTGTTTTCATAATTGCAAGATACACTTTGCTCCACGGTTCGCTTTCGTGATTGCCGCAAATGGTATCAATTACAGTAAAAAGCATATTAACTTCTTCGTGCGACAGAGTTTTATAACACCAATCGGAAAATTTCTTTGCTTTTTTCATTGCTCTTCTTCCTCCATTTTCATTTCTTTTGACAGGTTTCTGTGCCAGTAATATGTTTCTTCTATTCCTATAAGTTTTGGTGCTCCAACTGCAAATCCATTATCAGAACAGTAGATTTTGGGGTTGTCCGCCATTTTCAAAGCAAGACCTACTAAATGCAAGTCACCTTGTATTAAATTGAGGAAATGACACAATTGCAGGTCGTTAAGACTTCTTATTTTGTCAAGATAAGTCATTTCTACCACCTCACATATATTTCAACAATTTTTTGGTTGCTGCTATTTCTTCAAGCAATTTTTCAATTTCTTCTTGCTTCTCTTCATCTGTTTTGTCTTTGAGATTTTCAATTGTTGTTGCCCAAGCTCTGACATTTGTTTTCAACATTCTTGCAACTCTTGCATTGCTTGCTGAGTACAAAACAGCTTTAAGAGTGTCGACCCAATCTTCATGCTTTTGCTGTGCCGTTTCATAACGACTGTAGCCTGTGCTTTGATAATTCATATAAGCTTCTTCTGCCTTTTTCTCGTGTTCGGCTATCAGCTTTTTAAGTTTTGCTTCTTCAAGTATCATTCTATGCTCCTTTGTAATTGCTTTCATTGTAATATTATTCCTCCAGTTCTATTCCAAGGCTGTCACAAAGTTCTGTAAGAGCTTTCAGCCTGCCTTGTGACTCGCTTAAATTCTCTTTTATCCACACTAAGCGTTTATTTTCCTGCTTCTGTTCCGCCCATTTATGTATATCTTCTTTTGCATTGTCAATCATTTCAAAAATAATTGCTTTTATTTCTTCGTGAGTGGCGTTGTCAAAATCATCAAAGTAAAACATCTACTCTCCTTTTCCTGCCGGTTTAACCTCAACAGTCAAATTGATTTTTTCAAGGTCAATACCGTATTTTTCTTTCATCTCGCCCACTATGTATTTAAAATTTATCTCTTTGCCAAACGGTTTGAAGTTTACAAGGTCGTTCACGTCCCCTGCAAGCCTCTGTAAGCGTTTTTTACCATAACCCCGATAAAGTTGTTGACTTTTCATTGCAACCGCTAAACCGCACTCGAAGCCCTCTCTGATAGCACGTTCGTATTCTTCTGTATGTTTTTTTATCATTCTGTTCTGGCAGTCAGTGCATAATTTTTTTATTCTGCTTTTTGCCCAGTTTTCATTTATTCTGGATTTCATTTTTATCCTCCCTGAATTTTGTTAAAACTGATTTGCAAGCATTCTGTATTTGTCAAGGTCTGAATCTGATTCAGGCTCCTGCTGTTTGTTTTCCTGCCTGCTTTTGTTTTCCCACGTTCTTACCGCCGCTTTCCAATCTTTCATTTTATTCTTGCCAACATACCAGTCTTTTGACTGATAGAAATTAACAAATGTTTCTGCATCAACGTTGTTATTTCTCTCTTTGCAATAGGCTTGTACTTCTGAGAGTGTGGGCGGTGTGAAGCCGCCCCTTTTACTGTTTATGTTTTTGTTTATGTTTATGTTTTTGTTTATGTTTATATTGCTTTCGCTTTTTTCGGAAGCTACCTTGTTATCATTTTGCAAGCTACCTTTTTCATTTTGTGATAGGTTGTTTTTACCTTTTGACAACCCACCTTTGCGACCGCCGACACGCTTCTTTTCTCCTGCATCAATAACAGGTTTTATCACTGTAAACAAGCTTTTTTCAATCGGGTTTTCACTCTCGATTATTTCGCCATATAATGCATATCTGCATATCATATCATAGACTTTAAGCCTTGTTTTATCGTCAAGTTCCGCTATTGCTTCATAGTAACTCGCAAAAAACGTAAATTTATCTGCCATTTTATCACTTCCTTTCTTCAAGTGGTTGTTTCCAAAATTGCAACAACCACTTTTATTTTTTAAAACGGTACATCTCCATCACTGATTATTTCTTCAAATCCTGCCAAATCATCAATCCCCGAAGGCACTCCTGCACCTTGTGCATTGTTTACAAATTGCTGTGGGTTGTTTTGCGGTGGCTGGTTGTATGTCTGCTGTGAGGCTTGCTGAGAATCTGACTTGTTGCCTGCAAAACTTACCGTCTGCACGTTTACAACAAATCCATAATGCTTTACTCCGTTCTGGTCTGTATAGTTGTTATTTCTCAAATCACCCTCTACAACAACTGATTTTCCTTTTGAAAAATATCTGCCTAAAAATTCAGCCGTTTTTCCCCAAGCCTGACAGCGGATAAAATCGGTTTCCACTTCGCCTGTTTGCTTATTTTTAAATGCTCTTGCAACTGCTAAATCAAAACTTGTAAGCACCATTCCCGACTGCATTTGTTTCAGCTCAATGTCCCTTGTCAAATTCCCAATTAAAATGATTTTGTTAAATGCCATTTTCCTTCTCCTCTTCTGGCTCTGATTTATTTTCTGCTATTTCAAGCAATTTTTTATTCAGGCAATTACCGCACCTTGCCAGACCGTCTGTAATGCCTTTTTTCTGTCCACTGTTTATCGCTAAATGATATACCTGCCCTGCGTTCCAATAGCGTTTTTTACTGTCCGTAAACGGTTCAAACGGCTTTCCACAGTCGACGCATTTATATTCTTTTATGTCTTCAGGTAAGTCTTCACCTGCATAAATATATAAGCCTAAACCAAACATTGCAAGGTTTTTTACAAGACACCTCATAACCGTTTTATTTATATCAAACATTGATATTCCTGCAACGGTTTTTTCACCGTATTTGGTGCTGTATTTGTAAGGCTTCAGCTTCATTGTTTTGTTTTTGCTATCCATTACCGGAAGCCACATTTCATAGGTTAAATTTCCTGCCGTTACGGTTGTATATACCATATACCCTATATTTTCATCGCCAAAATAACAACGTCCGTTTTCATCTTTTTTTACGGTATATTCCGCATCGGGATATACACGCTTAAATTCCCTCCACGCATACGCCCACGACAGATAACTCAAATTATCCTTTTTTTCAACCTGTTTCGACACGTCAAGGGTGTAAAGCTTTTCAAAATCTTCTTTTTTGCACATTCTCACCACCTCACTTTACAAGAGTTGATACTCTTGTTTCAAGTTCTGCACCCTCAACTTTTTTTCCAGCCTGCAAATCTTTTTTTATGTCGTCTTTTGACACGTTGACAGCCGTTTTGACAGTTTTATATTTTATCGGTATAATTTCTTCATTTGTGATTTTAACCGCCTTAGAGGTTCTGTAAGACACCGTCACACGGTCTGTTTTTAACTTTTTGCCTTCTGCTATGTATCTTAAAAATTCCTTGCGCTTTTCAATACGCTGTTCAAGGGTTTCCCTGCGTTCTTTCAGTTTGTTTTCCTGCTCTTTGATTGATTTCGCCATTGCTTCATCTTCAAGCACCCAAAGAGCAATATTTTCAACCTTCCTGTCACGCTCAATCCTCAAACCCTCAAACATTGCTTCGTTAAATTCGCCTGTATCAGCATCAATACACATCGACATTAAATCTTCTTCGTTAAAAATATTCATTTCTTCAGCACACTTTCATATTCTTCATTATAATCTGATTCGGATTTTTTCGGCTTTTCTTCAGGTTTTGTTTGCTCTTCTTCTGCATATTTTCTTTCAATGCAAAGTTCACCTAAAATATCAATATCTGATTCTGTAAAATCGGTTGCGGAACTTGCAACACTCCATATATACGCTTTAATTACCGCTGTCCACTGCTTTTTATTCATCGCTTATTTCTCCTTTATCATTTCTATAAGTTCATCAACGTGTTCTTCAAAACTGCGTTCTTTTTCGTCTGTTATCCAATCTTTGGCGGTTATAAAAAATCCGTAAGCTATGCAGGATAATCCGATTACTGCTCCTGTTATCTGTAATATTGTTGCTAACATTTTTGTTGTCCTCTCTTTTTTGTCTTAAATGTGATATTGCAAATACCAACGGAAAAAACTTGCTGTACTTATGGAATATCCTCTGTTTGTTGCTCCGGGTGTTCTCCAGCCTATACCGCCAATTTTCCCGTTTTCAATTGCAGAATGAACGGTTTTAACGCTCATTCCAAGAAGTTCAGCAACCTTTGAAACAGGTATTGTTATCGGATATTCTTTCATAAGCTTTTCAACTTTTTCTTCATCTGCCTTGAAAAATTCCTTTATGTACTCACTCATTGTTTACCGTCCTTTCCTTTGCTGTCTGCTTCTCCTGCTCCTGCATTGCCGCCTTGTAACCCTCGATATATCCTCTTAAATAGCGGTATGTATCTATTGGTGCAACAACGTCAAGTGCGGCGTGTAAAAGCTGTTTGAATTCTGCTGTTTCAGTCATTTTTTATCTTCCTTTCTGTTTTCAACTTTTCAACAGTGTTGTTGAAAGAAGTTTATTTATGAAATACTGTTGTCCTTTGCCTGTTACTTTTGTTGTTTTGGTGGTTCTGATACTGCCGTCAGGGTTGTTTATGGTGCGTTCTTTGATTTCAAACAGTTTCAATTCCATACTTTTTTGTGTCGGCAAGTTGTAACTTGCACCTGATTTCATCAGATAACCGTTATTTCTGAGCCATTCAAATAATCTTTTCTGTCCGATGTCTACTCCGTTTTGCTTGATAAGCTTTGCAAGGTCGCCGATAAGGATTGAATTGTGCGATGCCGCAACTGCATCAGCAAAGATTATTTTCGGGCGGTTCACTTCTGCCTGTGCTTCAAGGGCGGCTTTGCGTTCTCGTTCGGCTTTCAGCTCCTGAAGAACCTGTATAAAAACATCAGGATTATTTATAAGTTCGTCCGTTGCATACATTCCGTGTTTTCTTATGCTTGGGAGTATTTCAGATGTCACCCAATGTTTAAACCTCTTTGCGTTCGGGAGCTTGCTCGATAAGATAAGGCTGTAAAGTCCGCTTTCGTTTATAACCGTCAAGTTCTGGTTTCCACCAAGGGTGTAACAATTCGTTACCCCCTTATCATCACTGTCAACGTGGTCTGCTATTGCTTTACTTGCATTTGCATATCCTAAGATATTGCAGACATCTCTTCCGACAAACCAAGGTTCGCCGTTTTTATCAAATATTCTTAC
>ERZ1034844.1189-NODE-1189-length-12560-cov-5.281008_pt1 | contig 12560 bp, 10 predicted proteins | sample MGYA00520594_ERZ1034844 | MGnify/ENA primary metagenome ERZ1034844 (study PRJEB33766, sample SAMN09781733) | gut metagenome | biome: gut microbiome | host: Homo sapiens | place: Madagascar | study: EMG produced TPA metagenomics assembly of the PRJNA485056 data...
AATAAATTTAGATGTTTATAATTCGTAATCAATACCTTTCAAATTAAAAGCCGGGAGATCGGATTAACCTTTCTCTCGGCTTTCGTTTTATAGCCTGCTAATGTATTCTTCTAAATTTTCTTCAAGCCATGTAAGTTGCAATAGTATGATTGTATCTCCAATTGATCCGCTATTTATTAAAGAATCGACACCTTCTTTTAATTCAATTAAAGAATTTTTATCTTCCGAGAAGAATTCATCAATATTAGAAAAAGAGTAAACAGACCGTATGGCACTTCTGATGCTCGCTATCTGCTCAGCGGTACAAGATTTAATCAGATCAAGCAAGTCGGCAACGCTTAATTGCTGCATAAATGAATGGCTTTCGATAAATTTATCTTTTTGCTTTTCTATATAGTTAATTAGCTTGTCGAAAGAATTTTTATCATAATTAAGGTTTAGGCTTTTACTCTTATCCTCAACTTTTTGTTTCATTTCGGATATAAACTTGCGATATTCATTTTCTTGATCGGGAGTCCATAATGCAACACCGTCATGGAACAACAAGTGTTCAACTGAATCTGCGTTTTGTTCTTGCTTTTCAATATTAGAAAGCATAAGACTCTTGCATTCGTCCACAATAATCGGATCAGAGCATAACGATCTAACGGCTATAAGGTAATTTGCCAGCTTTCCATATTCGCTAAATGGCATTGAAGAGCTATTCAGGCATTCTTTGAGAGAACACAATGAAGATTCCAATGCCGATTGCGTTTGTGTACTAAATGAATACAATATCGACAAGAAAGCATTTATTTCAGTTTGTTTTTTGTAAAATTCACTGCGCGAAATAAAAATTTCTTCATTTCGCAAAACATCTTTTTCGTCGAATGTTTGGTATTTTATAAATTCATAAGCAAACCTTGGCAAAGGGTATTTGGGTGTGCCAAGATCGCTGCCGTTCGATTTATCATTCCACTTCAATTGTCCATCTTTTTTTATGCGCATAGAAAAAGCAACAATACTTAAAAATGTACTTTCAAAGAACTTTATATTCGGATTGGTTACTTTCCCAAATAAATCAGTCGCTTTTTGACATGCAAATATCAACGATCTAAAATTGTAGGATTTAACATACTGCATAACATCAAAAATTTCTTCTGCGATATTTGTTTGATTTTGAATTAAGTCATTCAGCAGATTATTGTCAAAATTTTTGAGAATGTTCTGTATCGTTTCTTTAATATCACAAGTGAACAATATTGTATCACTGACTGTTTTTTCTTTGATTCTTAAATAGTCTTTAGACTCGTCAGAAAGTTCTAATTTGGTGCTGTAATTCTTGCCTTCGCTAACAGTTTTTTCTTCCCATTTCAATATTTCTTGTTCATTTGCAACCAATAAAACTTTAACGCCGTCTTGCTCAACAAGATTATTAACAAAACCGAGAATCTGCTTTATGTTAATATAAGACCGCTCAATGTCCTCTAAAATGACTAATTTGCCAGACAAATCAATCGAATTATATAGTTTTTGCAAATCTTCTTCAGACACATCAAGATTAACCCCAAAGAAACTTGATACGCCTTTTATTATCGTCTTACCTATAACTTTGACAGTATTTGTTGCTTCATTGTTAAAATTTACTTTCTTTGCTCTGATTTCCAAATATAGAGCTTTACTGATTTCATCTAAAGTTTTTAATCCATAGAGCGAAATGCAAATGCATCTATCATCAGAATTTTGATTGATAAAGGGTATAAGGTGTTTTTGAATGTAATAGCTTTTGCCGGTTCCCCAAGGTGCTGAAAGCATTATGGCGCTGTGCGTTTTGTCATTTGCTAAGTAGTTTAATATGTAACTGTTGTACTCATCTGATATCATATGCCACCCACATTAAATTATCATTCCTGTTGAAAATTCGCCATTGAAGTTGCGCCGTTTCTCAATTATATCACTTCTTCGTTTGATACAACTCGTAGTAATACTGCAAATTTTCTCCGTTATATTTGAAAAATGCAGGACCGGCAATCCCGATTTTCTTTCCAGTAAGGATTTTTGCTAAAGTTGTCATATACATTACCTCGTCGTGATACTTAATTTTTCTATCGTCAACGACATAGCATTTTATATTTTCATCGTTTATGTATACAAGTTCTGCCCCGATAGGAATTTGGCATTTTGTAAACGAAAAAGTTTCACCGCGACTTTTTTGCTCAATTTCTTCGGCAATCTGTTCTTGCTTAATCTCTTCTTGAGATGGCTTTACAAGTTTAAGATTTTCTTCCATACCGTTAATTTCGGCTATGGACTTTAGCAGACCATACGCATCTTCGGCAGTCATTGCATAAAATTCACGAACACGCTTTTTCCCATCGAAATTTTCAATTGCTCGTAAATCTGGATTCAATCTATCGATTATTTCGTGAATTTTTACATCTGACAGACGAGAAGTTACTTCATATGTGGCGTAAACCCTAAACGCAAAAGGGATGCATTCACTTCGATTGAGTTGCTGAAGTCGTCTTTCAACCATACCCGATTTTTACATAGTCAGGAAAAGAAGGATTTGTTAGTATGTAAATATATCCTTTGTTCATCTTTATACCCTCGATTACATCATAAATTCAGCCTGATCGACAACACGGGAAATTGCTTCTTCGGTGTAATCCGGCGGGTAGTTGTATTTTTTCAAAAGTCTTTTAATCTGCATACGCATTTTTGCGCGCGTATCTTTCTTTTTAGACCAGTCAACCGTTGCATATTCTTCAACGATTGCTTTAAGTTCCATTGCCATAACACGCAAAATATCATCAGACATCAATTCAACGGCACTCTTATTGGCTACCAATGCGTCATAAAAAGCACGTTCACGACCTGTCAGATTATTTTTCTTTGCATATGCTTCATCTTCGACCATTTCTTGCGAAAACGCAATCAAACCGACGATAGTCATATCTGTTTTTAGGTCGTCTTCACGGGTATTGTAGGCTTCTAACAACTTACGCAATCTTTCGCTGTATTCTTTGGCTTTTACAAGGTTGTAACCGCGGTATTCCCTCACAGCTTCTTTGAGTAAGCGTTCCATTATTTTGATGAAAACATGCGGCGGCTGAGATTGTCTTAATTTTTCGACTTTTTCTTCGCTCAGCAGATCCCAAATATCGCGATTTTGTTCGGTATCTTCAACCTTTGTGAGAATTTCGACCTCATCGCCCTTAATTGCTTCGGCAATCAACTCTTCAACGTGCTTATTGATACTTTCGGGCGTGATATTAGTCGGCAAATTGCCACGTTCAACTTTTTGAACAAAGTGGCGGACAGCCAAGTAATACAGAACCTTCTTTTTATAGTCCTCATCAAGAATTCCGATAGCCACCACATAAGCATCTTTAAGTTGTTTTGTAAGTTGTATGTAAGCCTTCTTTATATCATCTGTTGAAAGAACAAAATCTGCGCCGTTCTGTATTGCTTTAAGTCTGACAGAATTTGTCCCACCAAAAAAGCCTTTCTTGTCAACGTGGAAAAACATTTCGTCGAGAATAGAGAGCTTTTCTTCAAGAATAGACTTAGCCGTATCCTGAATATCTCTGAGGTTTAATTCTTTATCTCTCGCCGTATAAGTATTTAATGCCTCTTCAAGCGACCTTTTAATGCCGATATAGTCAACAATCAATCCGCTTTCTTTTCCTACGTTTACGCGGTTTACACGGGCTATAGCCTGCATAAGATTGTGTCCTTTCATCGGCTTATCGATATACATAACGTCAAGGTCGGTTACATCGAATCCTGTAAGCCACATATCAACGACGATTGCAATCTTGATGCTTCCATCCTTGCGCTTAAATTCTTTTGCTGCGTTTTCGCGATACGCTTTATCTTTGAAAAGCTTCCTTTCTTCGTCGGTATCTTTATTGCTTTCGGTAACAACAAGGGCAATCTTTTCTTTCAGTTCCGGAGCAAGACCTATAATCTGATAGTAAAGTTTTGCGGCAATCTTTCTTGACATACAGACAATCATTGCCTTGCCGTTCAACACGTCTTTTCTTTCGTTATAATGCTTGAGAATATCGCTCGCAAGCAAATGCAAACGATCATTATCTCCGATAATAACTTCCATTGACGACCATTTCGATTTGGACTCTTCAATTACGTCCTCCGAAACGTTTTGATTTGCGAGGTCGTCGTAATATTTATCGATTTCCTTCAGCTTGCCGTCATCAAGCCAAACTTTAGCGAGTCTGCTTTCATAGAATATTTTTACGGTGGAACCATCTTCTACCGATTGCGTCATGTCGTAAGTGTCAACAGTTTTGCCGAAAATCGCAGAAGTGGAATGATCGCCGGATTCAACGGGAGTACCCGTAAAACCGATATACGTTGCTTCCGGCAGCGCGTCTCTGATGTATTTTGCATATCCGTATTTGGAAATAGACGTAAACGTTCCGTCGGGATTTTTCTTATATACGATTTGTTCGTCAATACCGTAATGCGAACGGTGAGCCTCATCTGAAATAACGACTATATTCGTTCTCTTATTGGGAACGATATTGTTTTTGTCGAACTTCTGAAGGGTTGTAAATACAATGCCGCCTTCCTTTATTTCTCCGATTTTACTAAGCAGATCTTCTCTCGATTCCACTTGAACGGGACGCGTCCGTAAAAACTCGGCGGCATTAGAAAAAGTCCCGAACAATTGATTATCCAAATCGTTTCTGTCGGTCAGTACCACAATAGTGGGGTTTTTCATTTCAACGTCGGTAATGAGTTTGTGGGCGAGCATTACCATGGAAAATGACTTACCGCTTCCTTGGGTATGCCAAACGATACCGGCTTTGCCGTCGCCTTGAGGTTTCAACGAGCGTTTGATGCTGTCGTAAGCCTTTTTAACACCGAAATATTGATGATACTGCGCAAGAATTTTTATAGGTTTTTCCTTGTCGCTGTTCATAAAGAACAGGTTGTTTTTTATAACGTCTAAAAGACGTTCCGGTTTAAGCAAGCCGTTAAGCAGAACGTCGAGTTTATATGCATAATTCTTTTTGTATCCGATTTCTCCGTCAACGCTTTTCCATTCGTTATAACGCGTAATATCGCTTGTAAGCGTGCCTACTTTATTGTTTGCGCCGTCGCTGATGACCAAAAATGCGTTGTAGTTAAATAGCGTGGGAATATCAAAACGGTAACCGTCCGCTTCGCCGTTACGCCCCAACTGTTCGTAAGCTCTTTCGATGAAAGTATCTTCGTTGTATTCAATGGATTTCAACTCAAACACGACAAGCGGAATGCCGTTTACAAAGATAATAACGTCTGGGATTCGCAAATTGCGGCTTTCCTTGAATTTAAGTTGGTTTGCAACTTGAAATATGTTATTTTTGATATTATCAAAATCGATAAAGCGAACAAGAGGGTTTACGTCGCTGTGATAATCGTCAATCTGAATGCCGTCTGTCAACCACTTATGGACAATATGATTGCGCTCAAACAGAGATGGATTATCGATGTTTTTCAGCATTGCAATTGCTTTTTCTAAAATATCCGTTTGAATATTGGGATTAATGATTTGAAGTTGTTCAAGCAGCAACGAATCATTTATAAAATCTGATAATTGTCGTTGTACTGTCCAAGGGTCAGAAGCATTCAAATAAATATATCCTAAGTTGCATAACTTATCGATAATTGCTTTTTCCAAATCGTTTTCAGTAAAAATACTATGCATTTAATAATTCCTCCCCGTTAACATTCTCGACAATAATTGCACATTGTCTAAATAAATATCCTCCATTATCTCTGTTAAAAAACAAATGCATAGCATTTAACCCCTCTTCTTCGCCATCAATTATATTTGCAATAATCTCAACCTGCTCATTTTCTTCGTCTATGTTATATGTATAGTCATAGTTTCCATTTGCATTTTGGACTATTAAAGGGGCGGAAAAAGATTCCAATGTGAGAACGTGCAACTGAAAAGCCTCCTTAATTTTAATTTGCACATCGTCACTATTTGCAAACATTTCGCCACTTGTAGCAAAATCAACATCCATATTTATTCCAAAATGTTTCACACCGCTAATAAGTTCTCCCAACATAGCTGTTTCGTTTGGACATATAATCTTAAAATTATTTTGCTTATGGAGACTATCCAAAAGATTGAAATCCTTGCTATTGCATGTAAGAAGAATCAATTGATCATATTCATGGTTTTTCGCAAAACCCAAACAACTTTCATAAATCATAGCATCCTTAAATGGTGAATTTCCATCGTTCTTAAAAGGAAGCCTCCTATTTATCGAATTTCTAAACATGCTATTCCAATCAATAAAATCCATACAATTTATTATCACTATGTTATTTTCTTTGCAATAAACCAATGCGTCACTCCTAAGTTGTTCCACATAAGCATCATCACACAAAAAATCGGGCATAGTGATTGGATATGCAGTATTTAATTTTGCAGCAACCTCATTATACTTTTTTACGCAACTAACATAATCTTCTGTGCGTTGCCTAATATATTCTTCTATACAAACCTCCGGAATGGCAATTTTAATCTCTACATTATTGGAAAATTGCCTAATCAAACACGGTAATTCATTAGAAACAAAATTAGAAAAGCAAAAATCCATGATGTTTGTTATCTGATTATTTTGCTTTCTTATGATATTAGTATCCAAAGCAATAAAAAGCATTTTCCCCTCGTATATTTTTTTATATTATAACATATAAAATCAAATTTTTCAATCCATTATGGACAGTCTATAAGTACTTATAGTAAAAAACTATAAGAAGCTGCCTGTGTACCTATGGTTGATATTCTCGGAAGTATAGACGAAAAGATAGAAAAACTTGAAAAAGAGAATAAAGAATTCCAAAAACTTTGCTTATCTCAATTCAAACTATACTTTAATAACAAAGAAAAAGTAGCACTTAATAAACTTGCAACAGTAACGATGGGACAGTCTCCCGACGGGAATACAATAAATGAATCATCTGGAACTATCTTTTATCAAGGAAGAACAGATTTCGGTTTTCGGTATCCTGAAGTTCGGTTATTTACATCAGCTCCCAAACGTATGTCAAAAGAAGGCGATATATTATTAAGTGTAAGAGCGCCTGTTGGAGATGTGAATGTTGCAATGGAAAACTGCTGTATAGGTCGAGGACTTGCTGCGATATCAAGTAACTATAAGCATTTTGTGTTCTATTCTTTACTTGCACAGCAGAGTGACTTCGATGTTTACAATAACACTGGCACAATATTTGGATCTATAAATCGAGAAGCCTTACTTTCATTTGGCGTTCCTGCATCAGATATGATAGATGTAGTAAAGTTTGATTCTTTGGCGGCAATTATTGATTCAAAAATTAAACAAAATGTAATTGAATCAATTAAACTAAAAGAATTAAAAGCACTACACCTACAGAAATTCTTCGGTTAGCAACCGAAGTTTTTCTTTTTTCACCTGCCTTGTAATTGATATTCTCGGAAGTATAGACGAAAAGATAGAAAACAACCAAGAAAAAGTTGATCTTTTGTTAAAAAACTTACGATTGCAATTCATTGTTCGGTTCACAAAACAAGAGTTAACTAAATCAACCGCACTCTCTTATTTTATAACCGAAACAATCGGCGGTGATTGGGGAAAAGAAACGGCTCAAGGGAATTATTCTGAGAGAGTTGTTTGTTTGCGCGGTGCAGATATTCCCGAAATTGCGTCAGGTAAAAACGGGGATCCTCCGACAAGATATATCTTGCCGAAAAATCTTTTAACTAAACAACTTGCGCCTTGGGAAATTATTGTTGAAATTTCAGGCGGAAGCCCCACACAATCAACGGGTAGATGTGCTTTAATAACAAGCGAAATGTTGTCAAATTATTCCACACCTATTATTTGTACTAATTTTTGTAGAGCAATAAGGTGCAAAAATCCACAGTTCGCAGCATATGTCTACTCTTTGTTGATAGCGATGTATAATAACAACTTGTTTTTTAACTATGAAAACGGAACTACAGGCATTAAAAATTTAGATCTTTCATCAATTCTTGAAAAAGAATATGTATATCTGCCCTCCGAAGACGAACTTGAATCTTTTTATAGATTTACATCAAAAACATATAAACAAATTGAGCAACATAAGACTGAAAACAATAAGCTCAACGAATTAAAGCAACTCTACTTAAAAAAGTTCTTCGGTTGACACCGAGGAACTTTTTAAGTCTATTACCACGTAACAATCTTATCAACGATCTCTTGTTGTTCGTTGGCAGTTTTTCTTAGGTATATGCGAGTGGTTTCAATGCTTTCATGCCCCATTAAATCAGCAAGGAAAGCCAAATCATTATATTTTTCAAGGAAATTCTTTGCAAAACGATGTCTGAATGAGTGCGGATAAACAACTTTTGTGTCCATTCCGTATTCCGCTGCAAAGATTTTTAATTGATGGGCAACGCCTCGAGTTGTAATCTTTTCACCGAAACGATTTAAGAATAAATAACCGCTCTCAAGATTGTTACTGTCAAGCCATTTTAGAGTTTCTATTCGCAATGATTTAGGAATATAAATGCGACGGACTTTCCCGCCTTTGCCGTAAATATCTATGTATCCCTTGTGGACGTGTTCAATTTTGATTTGAACCAATTCTGATATTCTTGCTCCCGTTGCCGCGAGGTAGCGGACAATAAAATACCAGTTCAATCTTCCGTCTTTTTTCAATTTGTTCTTAAAGAATTTGTAGTCGGCATCGCTGATTACGTTCTCGAGATATGTTTTCTGTTGAACTTTAATCATTTTAAGCTTCAACTTGTCTAATTTGTTGAACTCAAGGTATTTGTTGATAGCCAAAATACGTAGATTTACCGTTTTCGGGGAATAGTTTTCAATCAAAAAGCCTTTGAAAGAAAGAAGATTCTTCTTTGTAAACACATTCTCATACATTTTGAGATACTGTTTCAAAGAGTGACAGTAGGACACAATTGTGTTGTCTGCCAAATTTGTTTGCCGAAGTTGCTTTTCGTAATCGTTTAACATAAAGTTAAACCTCCTATTAAAATATTGCCGTTTGGGGCTAATAATATTTTAACGGAGGCTTGCTTTTATATCTGCTTGTTATAGGGCTACTCAAAGAACTTTTTAAGGTAAAGTGCCTTTAATTCTCGTAACATGTTATTTTCTTCTTTTAAAGCAACAATTATATCAATTTTATTGTGCATTTCAAATTGCTGCATCTCGCTTTGAGGTATAAGTGGTATTTGGATATTTTTGATGTCAGTTTGAGTAATCAGAGGCTGAGTAGATCCTTTATTTAATGAATTATAGTCCAACTCGTTTAGTGCGCAATAACAGAATGTGTAATACTTAGAGCGTATTATAAGTGCGTTATCCGAAGGGTAAGATTTTCCAAAGATACTTTGAACAACTCCCAAGGTTCCAACCCTGCCTATAACCAAGATTGGTTCATTAAATAAATAATCGTTAGTATATCCCATTATTGAAGACGCCCCAATAATAGGAATATTAAAGCTACCATCAAGAGCCGCGGATTTATGTAAAGGTCGCTTACCGCTTTCAACACTTGCAATGTAACTTAAGACCGTTTTTTGCTCATATTTCATTGCTAAGTTGCGGAATTTTAATCTATACAATTTCAAAACATTTGAAATGATTTTCTCGTTGTTTTCTATCTTTTCATCGATACTTCCGAGAATATCAACTATGTGCAATTGATCTTCTATGTTTCTATCGGGAATTTCGTATGTCAACAAGGCATTTTTATCTCCTCGTGGCATTTTTGTCCCCTTTGAAGATGCTGAAAAGGAATCTATAAATTTGTCTGTGCAAAGAGCATAATACAAATACTTTGGAAGGCACTCTCTGTTTGCTACACGAAGACAGATTACGTCATTGGAGCAACCACCCGAACGAGTTGAAAACCACAATTTCTTAAAATACGGGCGTATGTTTGAAAGAAGTATATCGTTTTTATCAAAACTTGTAACCTTTCCGTTTGGAATAGATGAGCAATTTTCTATTCCCCCGCAATTAGGAAGCATACACTCTGTAGAAATGTAAGTGTGTGTGGTTAGAATACTTGCATCTATTTTTGTATTGACAATACTTGCAACATTACTTATTTTCATAAAGGATACCTATGAGATTATCAGATTTTACGGAAATCAATCCGTATGAAAAACTACCTAAAGGAACTATCGCGAAAAAAATTTCAATGGAACAACTGGAACCATATAAAAAATTTGTTTCAGGTTACTCCTTAGAGGCTTACTCCGGCGGTGCGAAATTTCGCAACGGCGACACCATTATGGCACGAATTACGCCATGCCTTGAAAATGGAAAGACTGCATTCGTTTCAACTTTAGAAAAAAACGAAGTCGGCTTTGGCTCTACAGAATATATAGTTTTTAGGGCGAAAGATGGAATTAGCCACCCGGATTTTGTTTATTATTTGGTGATCTCTTCCTTGGTAAGAGAACCTGCCATTAAATCAATGGTCGGGAGTTCTGGACGTCAACGAGTGCAACAAACTGTTATTGATGAGTTAGAAATTCCCAACTATTCACTTGCGGAACAACAACACATAGTTGATACCAAGTGTTAATCGTCACTGTTTAGTATCGCATAGATTTTTTCGTCAAGTTCTCTGCCTTTTTCCATCAATTCTTTTAATTCTTGCTTAACTCTTACTATCTCGGCTTTAACCTCCTCTTCAGACATTTTTCCGGAATCATCGATTCCAACATATCTTCCCGGAACGAGAGAATAGTCGGCATCTTTGATTTCATCTATTGTTGCGGACTTGCAGAAGCCCTTAACATCTTCGTAGCCTTCGCCTTTCAACCAAGCGTGATAAACAGCGGCAATACTTTCAATATCGCCTTTGTTTTCATCGCCATAGGTGGCAAGATTGTATGCTTTTACTTTTTCAATGAGTTCGTCATTGTCTTTATGACCGACCGTCACATCGTTGTAAGTCAACTCGCGAATTTTACGGTCAATCATAATTCCTTTTTCACGGCAATCTATAAACAGCGTTTTGCCTTTATTTCTGCAATCTTTACGCAAGAACCACAAACAAGCGGGAATCGTAACTGTGCTGAAAAGATTTGTCGGCAGTGCAATAATGCAATCAACTATTCCTTCTTCAAGCATCTTTTGACGAATATTGTATTCTTGCTTTGAAGAAGTTGAAAGCGAACCGTTAGCCAAGACAAAGCCTGCAACACCTTTCGGCGACAATTTGCTTATAATGTGCTGAATCCAAGCATAGTTTGCGTTACCTTGTGGGGGAATATCGTAAATCCAACGCGGATCTTCCAAAAGCGACGGCTGACCGTAATCGCTAATATTGAACGGGGGATTTGCCATAATGAAATCGGCACGCAACGTTTTGTGCTTGTCGTCGTGGAAAGTGTCGCCGTAAGAATCGCCCAAATCTGCCGTGATTCCGCGAATAGCCAAATTCATTTTAGCCATACGCCAAGTGTCGGGATTGAGTTCTTGTCCGTAAACGGAAATATTGTTGATATTTCCTTGATGCTGCTTAATGAAGTTTGCGGATTGAGAGAACATACCGCCGGAACCGCAACAAGGATCGTATACACGACCGTTGAACGGTTCAATCATATTGACGATAAGGTCAACGACACAACGCGGAGTGTAGAATTCACCACCTTTTTGTCCGAATTTCTTTGAGAACTCGCCCAAAAAGTATTCATAGCATTTGCCGAATAAATCGCCGGTCATATTCTCGGTGGAAAGATTGTTCGAAAACAAATCGACGAGTTCGCCCAAACGGCGTTTGTCTACGTCGCCTTTTGAATAAACTTTAGGCAATATACCGCGAAGTTCATCGTTTTCTTTTTCAATGTCGATAAGGGCTTGATCGAGAATAGTACCGATCTTTTCGTCTTTTACAAATTGCTTTATGTAACCCCAACGGGCGGTTTCGGGAATCCAGAAGACATTATCTTCGGCGTATGCGTCTTTTTCTTCTTCAAAACCGTCGCCTTCGGCAACTAATTGCTTATATTTTGCATCGAAACGGTCGGAAACGTACTTAAGGAAAATAAGTCCGAGAACCATTTTCATATAATCGTGCGGCATAACCGCGCCGATAAGTTTATCAGCCGCAGCCCACAAAGTTTTTTCAAGAGATTGAGATTTTTCCACTTTTTCTTTTGCCATGATTCACGCTCCAACTTCCTGATAATTGATATTATAAGAACTTTAATCGCTATTATTATAGCACAAATTCTAAAAGAAATCAACCCGAAATCCTATTTATAAATATTCCATCGAAAAATTTTTGCAACTTGTTGCACTTTTTCGTAATATGCTATTGACTTTTGCTTTTGGTACGTATATAATAGGAGCAGGAAATAAAAATGTGAATTGTTACATTTTTTCGTAACGGAGACAATATGGAAAGCATAAAAAGAGATGTTTACTTGAAAAGGCTGAAAGACAGAGAGCAAAATGGATTGGTTAAAATTATCACCGGTATTCGTCGGTGTGGAAAGTCGTATCTTCTCAACACGCTTTTTTACAATTATCTGAAAGAAAAGG
>ERZ1034844.1196-NODE-1196-length-12531-cov-4.464572_pt1 | contig 12531 bp, 9 predicted proteins | sample MGYA00520594_ERZ1034844 | MGnify/ENA primary metagenome ERZ1034844 (study PRJEB33766, sample SAMN09781733) | gut metagenome | biome: gut microbiome | host: Homo sapiens | place: Madagascar | study: EMG produced TPA metagenomics assembly of the PRJNA485056 data...
CTCTTTGGGATTCAGGGCATTCAGATTTCTGGATGTCCGCTTTCCTGCAGACCAAAGTTTCATCGGAGTCTTTCGCACTGTATTCTTTAAAGCAGTAACCCCGGTACTTTTCCCTTTAATCAGTTTCATATGATCATCCTACTTTTTGATACTGCAGCGTCCCTGTTTCCATAGACGCTTCCAAAAGTTTCTGGTCACAGAGATAATTCAAAAGTTTCTTTGCACTTTCCTCCGGAACAGACAGCACCGCCATGGCATCTTCCACCGTCAGCGGTGCCATGGATGCTGCATAAAGCAGCTTCGATATTTCTTTTTCCTGACGTTCTTTTTCTTTCTGGTCAGTTTTTTCCCCGCCTTCCTTTTCCTTCGCCTGTTCGGCTTTCTCATGGAAGTTTGTTGAGAATTTGTCATACAGCGGATTCTCTTTGTTCATATAGGCGTTGAATTTTATGATCTTATCACCCCAGACCATAAGCCCGCAGCCAGTAGAACTGTTATTGATCGAATTAAACTCATCGGTCGAAAGTTCCTGGATCTCTTCCAGTGTTCTTGCATCCTGGTTTTTAAGATTCAGGAAGCACTTGTACTCACAGTTCGAGAACATATCACGCAGATCCGGATTCTCCGCGATCCTGGTAAGGTTTTGGAGCGCCATCGTAACGATACCTCCGTATTTACGGAAAGTAATGATAGCGTGAAGCAGCCGGTCTGCTGACATTTTATTTTTGCAGACAACCTGTGCCTCATCTACGATCAGCCGGATAGCCTTGTGGTTTTCCTGATTATAATCTACCTGTACATCAAGATAGTGCATGATCGTAAGCATTACCGGTTCCCAAAGATTCTCTGGCACATTTTTCATTCCAAAGGCAACCAGTCTGCGCGAAATAGAAATATTAGAAAGGAACGCAAACATATCGTAGGATCCTTCAACATATTCCGAAAGCGAATTATATACTTCTTTCGTAATCTGCTTATCTTCCCCTGTCTGTGCCTCCACAAGATCTCCAAGCCTGCGATAAAATTCTTTCAAGCTCGGCTGTTTTTTCAAACGTTTCTGGGCAAACGCTTCTTCGTACATCTCCTGTATCACGCGGCAGATAAACTTGTAATGCAGTGAATTTGCATCCATACCGATCATGGTCGAGGAGCAAAATGACTTTGCATAATCCTTCTGTACCGCAATAAACTTCTGTTTTGTTCCATAGTCTGACTCAAATACCCCTACCGGGATCTCAAATGGATTCAAATGCATATCCGACTTTGGTGTGAAATCAAAGAACTGCCCACCATAATCCTCTACGATATCTGAGAACTCATTCTGCGGATCAATGATCCACACGTCATCATCCGTAGTAATCAATGTCTGCGAGATCTCCGTCATTTTAATAAGCATTGATTTTCCTTTTCCGGTCGGTGAAACGATCATTCCATGCGGACCATCCAGCTTTTTGCGGTTACCAATGATAAGTCTCTTGGTCGTCTCATTTAATCCATAGCAGATACCCCCAACCTCCTGAAGATCCTGCGCGTAATATGGATGAAATGCTACGATCGATGAGGTAAGCAGCGATCTCATACAGTTTACCTGCCGTCCGGCAAACGGCAGCGCCGTATTAAACGCTTTCAGCTGCTTGTGGTTGTAGGTATCCATTGTTACACCGGCAGTATCTCCAAGCGTCTGCACCCGTTCCACACGCTGCGAAAGTTCCTCTTCATCAAACGCAAATACAACAACCAGGAAACCAAGAAAGAATGCCTTCTCATCATTATCAGCTACCTGATCACGATATTCTTCCAGCTCATCCTTTCGTTTTCCTTTCATGTAAGATACGCCAGTTGTCAGCTGTCCATTATTCCGCTTGACATCAACCTCATCGGATATGGCTTTTTCATTGTTCATGTGGGCGGCTGACAGCTTGTTTTCCAGTACCGGCTTCTCAACCGGGGCATAATCCAGCGTTACGATATTTGGAAATGGCATGGTCAAAAACGTATGCATGAACTGCCCCTCATCCAATGAGGTTGCATAGCTTTTGCCATAAAGAACGGAAACATACAGCGTATCATCAAAGATCATGAAATTCTCATAGCTGTCAATCGTTCCAGGGAAGATATCATTCTTCCATTCTGTATTATTCCTGTTTACCGCCTGCTTCGGGACATGAAACTGTCCTTCCCGTTTCTGGTTCATGATCCGGTACAGGCAGCGCAAGCGTTCCCATCCACTCAGGCGGTATAACCGGCTCTTCCAGATTCCAAACATTGCATGGAGATGCGTGTCAAGTCCATTGAAATAAATTTTTGCATCCTCATAAGATCTGGCTCTGCAGCTGATCGTCAGATACATGATCTCCTTGATATCCTGATCTCCTTCATCCGCTTTTTCATTGATCCATTGCCCGATTCCCTCCTGTATATCAGGATATTTACCGCCATTTTTGTCAATAAAGATTTCCTTGATAAACTGTTTCACATCCTGCCGCTCCGCAACAGCCGTGACCTTAAACTCAACTTTCATGGAGTTTAACCACGCCGCAAGCTGGAGAAGGGTTCTTTCTTTCACATCCTCATCCTGATTGATATAATTAATATCCTCAAAAATGTAACAGCGGTCATACAGGCAGAGTCCATTGCCCGGCTCTATTTTAAAGATTCCGTTCTGCTCCGCACTGTCAATGTTAAAAGCGTCCCTTACACATCCCGGTACCTTTTTTATCATCTGTGTTTTATTTTTGGCGGCGGAAAACGCCTTGTTCGCGTTCAATACCATCTTGTTTTATTCCCCCTTCTTTTTATGCTTTTTTAAAGCATTCATTGAAAATATGCGTGCCTCATGTTCATCAAACTCTCCCGCATCAAATATAAGGTGTCTTATCTTTCGTTCAAACGAAAGTTCTTTCAAATATTCTTCTAAATACATTTCCTGTGTCTGTTTAAAACCAACATATAAGATGCCTGCCATGACAGGCATTCCCGCATAAACACAGTAATTCGGTGGTATTTCAGTAAGTTTCCATACCAATGCCCCGGTTCCAATGGCACACGCTGCAGCAAATATGATCGTGATCACCTGCCTTGCCGTGAATCCGCGCCAGACATCATCCGGATATTCCACTTCAAAATCTTTATTCAGCTTTATGTTCATCTTTTTTCTCCCTCCTTACAATGCAAGCATCCGGTGCATCAGCGTATCTGTTCCCTTGACCGTCCCCGCCAGAACGACCATTGTAAACATAGCCTGAGCCGACCTTGCCGCTCCATTTAAGACAGAACTAAGACCATCGAACATTCCCCAGTTCATCCCACCGATGATCTTACCGGCGATCGACAGTTCGAGCGCTATGACCACGATTTCAAAGGTATATGCCAGAAAACTCTTGATCCACGCATATGCGGTATTTTCAAGACCCATACCGCCTGCCAGCGTAGATACCGCAACCGGTCCGATACAAACGGCCACATAAAGCTTCAGATATCTGCCATATACCGCCAGAAAGATCATGGCTGCTGAAACAACCGCTACGATCATGTATATCGCGCCATATATAGACTGGAAGAAAAGCATATCCTCTACACTGACACCTGTTGCCGTATAAGACGGCGGCTGGAAAAAGATCTGTGCTGACAGCCCCGCCGACATCGTAAAAAAAGTCTGGATAATATCAAGCCCACTTGTCAACAGGACGTTAGCCATAATAACCTTTACGAGTAATGAAACCAGTATTTCCGTGGTCATATTTTCTTTTATATTTGCAGTCTGCCTGAAAAATCCGATCATGAAAAAGAGATTAAGAAGCACAGACGCTATGCCCATTGACCATGGATACACCGTCCCGGACACATAATTCCACGCATCTGCCGAATATCCCTGCGGTGTGGTCGTCATTGCTCCAAACACATAAAACATGATCGTATCCCAGATCATGTTGCCCATATCGAAAAAAGGGCCGTAAAGCAGGCCCTTTATCATTTCAAGAATCTTTGCAGTTGTCATATATTTGTCCTCATCCGTATTAACCGATCATTGATGTAACAATCTGTGGTGCGATCGTCTGTACCAGACCGCCTCCAATTCTACGAACCGACATGGACTGCATCATGCCATCCTGGGTGTTGGTGGCATTGCCCCACTCAAATACTCCCCAGAGCACCTGAATGCCGCCGTATGATGAAACAAATGCCGCGATAATGGAAAACAACAGGGAAATGCTGTTGTTTACAAGATCTGCCCCCGCTGTAGAACTTGTCTGTGAAGCAAAAACCGGATTGATAAACATGGAAATATTAACTGCCATCATTGCCAGTGCAAAGGCTGTTTTTGCATGCTGCAGTCTTCTCTTAACCGCCGCTTTCTTTTCTTCTTTTTTATCTGTATTCTCTGTTACTAAAACCTCTTTTACTTTTTTCATCTGCATATTTTTGTCCTCCTGATTATTTTAATTTACTTGCAATCTTACCAGCTGCATATTCTGCCAAAGTTCCAACGAGCAGTGCTGTTACTACGCAAGCCAAACCACTGAAACGAGCAAATCTTGATGCGTGGACAAAATACCACACAAGTCCTGCCACGGCTAACGTAGGGATCAACGCCAGGACAAACGCCACCTTCTGCTTTCCAGATGCTCTACTGATATCCATTCTTCCATTCTTTCTTCTGCCTTTCATTGCCATAAAAATTTTCCTCCTTTAATGAATGTGTGTGCCGAAATTCGGCACGTTTAGGTACAAAAAAAGAGCTGCATACTCTGCAACTCTACCTGTTGATCAATATTCTATTGTTTCATCGGCAAACGCATCCGCTTACCAATCTCTTTTAAGATGATCCCTGCAAACAGTTCTTTTATCTCATCTGATCCATCCGAAAGATAATGATACAGGGTTGTTTCATAATCTTTATACCGGCTGTTCAAAAGATAGTCTTTCGCGTTCCGGATCTTTTCCGCGGTCTGCCCTTCCGGGTATCGCTGCTCCAGCCTCTGCAGCATGCCAAGGATGCTGCCTTCCTCTTTATAGGCGTCCTGTACTGCATCCGCAAATCCTTCCGGCAGCTCTTCTTCCCGCGAACCGGTATTTTTCCTCTTTGGAATCCGGGTCTTTAATTTCTGATCCTTATCTGTTTTTTTGTGCCGAAATTCGGCACAAAAAAGATAAATAAAGATTGCCAGAAAAGCTGCTGCGAGTATCACAAACAGGACAGGCATCAAATTACCATCCATGTGTTTCCTCCTCCATATCGCCGGCTAACAGTGATACTTCTTTTAACAGATCCTCCGCCTGCATGCTGCGCAGGAAAAATCCCGTTGCACGCAGTTCACCGTCTTCATATGCGAAAGTGATATCCCGGTACTCTTTTTTCAGCAGTTCGATAATTGCATCCAGCCGTTTCCCGGCTTTTCTTGTGATCACAAGATCAAAATAAGGGGGTTCTGCAAAAACAAAGTAACACTTTACTTTCCCTATAATGGTCTCCACAAGATCACCGTTTTCCGCATGACGGATCTGCGGCGGCGCAAATCTGGTAACATCCAGAATGGTGCCTTTTAAGCTGTCCACAGTAAGATCCCTGGTAGCCTCTGTTGTCTGCTCTTCCTCTACTGGCTCATTCTGTTTTTCTGGCTCTGACTCCGTTTCCGTATCTTCACCGGCGTCCTCCATGCCATAAAGGATTCCTTCCACCTGTTCTTTCGGAGAACTGATCTTGCTCTCTTCACTTCCTCTTCCAAACATCTTCCGGAAAAGCTCTGTCTTAGCCTGCTGTAACGCTTTCACCGTCTGTTCCAGCTCCTCGATCTGCGCCTCATGATCGGAGCGAGGAACATAACCAGCCTCCACTTCCTGTTTGGACAGGTAATGCTCCCTAACCTCGGCTTTCGGAATATAATCACTCAGATCCTGTTTTACGACCTCAACCCCGATATTTCCCATTTCTTTCTGATATTCCAGGTCTTCTGCCTGACGGCGGACACGCAGCCGCTCATTTTTCAGTTCTTCTTCTTCCAGTTTTACACGCAGATAAGCCTGATTTTTTTCTGTCTCAAAATCCAGTATTTGCTTTTTCAGCTGTTCTTCCCGAGCATTGATCTTTTTCTCCCGCTCATCCAGTTCTGCGATTTTTTTCTGGTATGCTTCGTCGCGCTCACAATGCATTTGGGTCAGTCTTTCTTCCTCAGCAGCATTCTTCTTTTCGCGTTCCTCAATCTCTGCTCTCTGGGCAGATAAGCGCGCCTCCAATGTGGCAAATGCTTCCCTGCGCTTTTTAAACTCTTCCTCACGCTCATTATACTGCCGCTCACGTTCGTCAAAGATCGCCTGCATCCGGGCAAAACTGTCCTCTGTATTATTCATTAAACTTCCCATTTCCGTATCATTCCTCCGTAACCGCTTCAGGCAGTGTTTCCGTATCCGTATTTTCTACCGTACAGGTAACGCTTTTCGCATACTGATTTCCGTCCGCATCCGCGTAATAATATGTGATCGGATATTCTCCGGGTTTACTGGTATCCACTTCGGACGCATCCACCATCACATTGGATACGGAATCTGACTGTTTAATGTCCTCCGTAAGATCCGGCAGCTCATCGCCCGCTGAGATCAGCACGTCTGTTACCTGTATATCCGCTTTTTCCTGTTTGCCGCTGCCAAATACCAGATAACCAGCGATCAGACAGCACAGAACGCCAAAGACTGCGCATGCGCTCATAATTTTTTTCCTGCTCATTTTACCTCCTTCTCTGATTGTGCCGAAATTCGGCACAATCAGAAATCTGTGATCAACATGTTTCTTCTCGTGACTAATAAATTCCTTCCCTGTTTTGGGCAAAGAAAAAAAGAGGTATCCCTCTTTAAAAAATTCAATGTTATATGATTCAGATCCTATTTTTTCTTTCTCTTCCGGTAAAAATATACCGCAAATCCAATTCCTGCCGCGATAAATCCTGCTCCTAAGATCGCATAGATCCTGATGTGGTCATGCAGACCTGTCTGCGGCGCGCTGGATTTCTTTGTTGTATCTGCCGGTGCTCCCGCTGTCGTATTCTCCTGTGTCGGCTGTGTATTGGTTACCGTCTGCGCATCCGCGGCTTTAACAGCAACGACCTGTTCTGCAGTCTTTTCATCTGTCTGATCCGCTTTTACCACAACGGTGTTTTTCACCGATCCGCCTGCCAACGACTCCGCATAAGTCACCTGATAAGTCAGAACGTATGCTTTTCCATAAGAAAGCTCCTGACCGACCTTAATCCTGAATCCGTTATTTCCGGTAAAAATGCCTTTGACACCATTCACCTTGTTTCCATCCTGATCTACCAGGCGGAAAGATGTTTTCACATAAGAACCACCTGCATCAAGTGTATCACGGATCACGATTTTCTTAGCTGTTGCGCCTTCTTTCGTCTGTTTTACCGTGATCGTATAAGTGTTGGTTTCTCCGGCTCTCACCTCAGCACGCTCTGCTGTCTTTGTAACAGACAGCTCCGGATCATCGTCCAGAATATCTACCGGAGCCTCCCCCGGCACTTCCTTTCCATTTCCCGGCTGTACTGCAACCGTATTCTTCACTGTTTTTCCGGCAAGCGCTGTATCCGTATATTTAACCTGATACGTCAGCGTAAGAGTTTCCATGTAGCCCAGATCCTTCCCGGTCTTCATCACAAAACTATTCCCCGAGAAAACTATCTGGGTTCCTTCCACTTTATTTCCGGCTTTATCTGCCAGCCGGAAAGAATCCTTGACATACTCCACACCTTCCGTATTCAGGGAATCGCGGATCATTACTGCCTTGGCTGTCTCGCCCTCCTTCGTCTGTTTTACCGTGATTGTATACATGTTGGTTTCTCCGACTCTCACTTCCGTACGCTCTGCTGTCTTTGTAACAGACAGCTCCGGATCATCGTCCAGAATATCTACCGGAGCCTCCCCCGGCACTTCCTTTCCATTTCCCGGCTGTACTGCAACCGTATTCTTCACTGTTTTTCCGGCAAGCGCTGTATCCGTATATTTAACCTGATACGTCAGTGTAAGAGTTTCCATGTAGCCCAGATTCTTCCCAGTCTCCATCACAAAACTATTCCCTGAGAAAACTATCTGGGTTCCTTCCACTTCATTTCCGGCTTTATCTGTCAGCCGGAAGGAATCCTTGACATACTCCACGCCTTCCGTATTCAGGGAATCGCGGATCACTACTGCCTTGGCTGTCTCGTCTTCTTTCGTCTGTTTTACCGTGATCGTATAAGTGTTGGTTTCTCCGACTCTCACTTCCGTACGCTCTGCTGTTTTTTTCACCACAAGTTCCGGATCATCCGTTCGAACCTTAACCTCTGCGTAAGTCGCAGCTTCTTCGGTATTATCCGATGTCGCGGCTGCCTGGTTCATCACGGTCTGCCCGGCAAGGGAAGCATCGGTATACTCCATATCATAGGTAATCTTGAAAAATTCATTATAGCCCAGATCGCGTTTCGTATCGATCCGGAAACCATGCTCCGTATAGGTAATAATGACATCCTTTGTAATATCTTTACCCTGACTGTCTAAGATCTTCATCGTACCTCTGACATATGAAGCCCCAGGCTTATCAAACGAATCCTGGATCACAACGTTTTTTGCAGACACATAATGGCTGTCCTGTGTGACCTTGATCTCAAAAGAATCTGTATCACCGACTTTCACCTCTTCTTTTGCCGCTTTTTTTGTTATGATAAGTTCCGGCTTTTCACCTGAATCCGCAGTGATCTCATTCCTGTCCTTAGCTTCTGCCGTATTACTGCCTTTTGCGATCGCAACGTTAGCATATGTATTGCCAGCTGTGACACCATCGAACGTAACATCATAGCGGATCACCAGCTTATCCGTGTCTGTTATGTCTTTTCCCGTCTTTATCGTAAATCCATTTTTCGTCTCATTTACTTCCACAGATTCCGATTCAAACGCCTCTCCATTTAATTCTGTGACAATACTGTCTGGGGCAATCGTCATCCCTGTATCTGTGAAAGCATCCGTAATGATTACCGCTTTGGCAGTCAATGCCTCACGGGTCTCACGCACGGTCAGCTTATAATGACCGGTTGTACCAACCTCATAGTTTTCTTTGTCCGAAGTTTTTCTCAAATCTAACACCGGACCATTGACCGGAACCGACGCTTCATCTTCATCTGATGTTCCCTCATCACAGGTAACCGTTGCCTTATTTTCCAGCATTCCTCCTTCTTCTACCTTTTTGGTGGCTGATGCCTGGTATTCAACCGTAAAGGCTTTCTCCTTATCCACGCCTTCCGGATTAGGCTTTCCACCATCCGAATCACCCTTTTCCTTATCGAGCACTTCATAATTTCCATCCGTGCAGATCATGGTTTTTCCAGTTTCGATCCGGAAAGAATTGTCTTTTACTGTGATCTTCGCGTCCTTGATCGGATTTCCATCCGCATCCAGCAGCACGATAGAATTTTTCTGCAGCTTCAAGCCCTCTGTCTCGATCGTATCCGTGATCACGATATTCCGGGCAAGTGTTCCGATCGTTTCATTATCGATGCTCAATGTATAACCGATCACATCCCCCGGTTTTGCGTAGCTCTTATCGCAGTCTTTCTCAATATGTACGCCAGGGCTGTTGACATAGATCTTTGCATTCGCGGACAGCGGTGCTTTTACGTTATCCGCCTGTGCTTTCGCAGTATTTACGATCTCTTTTCCATTTACGGAATCCTTGGCTACACACTTTACTTTTATCGTTGCAGTGCCTTTTTCCAGACGATCGAGTGTTACTTCAAACCCGCCATCTTTCTGGCCGCTCTCTACCACAGTCGATTTTACAGCCCCTGTTTCCGGCTCTGTCCAGCTTTTGGGAGCGTCAACCGTGATCCAGTCCGCCATTTCCGGCTGGATCTCAAGTCCGTCCGGCAGGGTAAGGTCTTTGATCCTGACATTTCTTGCCTGGCATCCATCAATGGTCTGGCTGATCTTGATCGTGTATTCGACCGTATCTCCAACACGCCATTCATACTTGGATACCGTTTTTTCCATGTTAAGCTTCGGACTGTTGATAAATACTCTTGCCTGATCCTTTACTGCAGTCTTCACGTTGTCAGCCTGCGCAGTTACCGTATTCGTGATCTTTTTACCATTTACAGAATCCTTTGCCACGCATTTGACCTTGATCGTAACCGGCGCGTTATAATTCAATCCATCCAGTGTAGTTACAAAGCCGGTTCCCTGTCTTTTCGTGGATACCGCTGTCTGGTGTGCCGTACCGCCGACATCCGTCCAGTTTTTCGGGGCATCCACTGTCACCGCGTCTGCCGCATCCGATACTGCAAGTCCTTCCGGCAGTGATGTATCCTGGATCTTCACATTTCTTGCCACACAGTTCTGTGCTGTCTGGCTCACCTGGATCGTATACTCGATCGTGTCACCAACCTGCCATTCGTATTTTGGCACCTGCTTATGGATCGCAAGCTTAGGGCTGTTGATAAACACCTTTGCATTCGCGGAAACAGGCGTTTTTACGTTATCAGCCTGCGCAGTTACCGTATTCTTTACTTCTTTTCCATTTACAGCATCCTTTGCAGTACACTTGACCTTGATCGTGACCGGCGCATTATAATTTAACCCATCCACAGTCGTCACAAAACCATTGCCCTGCTTTTTCGTGGATACCGCCGTCTGGTGTGTCCCACCGGATGCATCCGTCCAGGTCTGCGGCGCGTTTACCGTCACCGCGTCTGCCGCGTCCGATACCGCGAGCCCTTCCGGCAGCGATGTATCCTGGATCTTTACATTCTGTGCCACCGCATCTGCTACCGTCTGATTTACCTTGATCGTATACTCAACGGTATCTCCGACCTGGTACTCATACTTTGGCACAGTCTTTTCAATGCTCAGTGCCGGTTCGGAATGACGCGGTTCAATCTCCACCTTTTTAAACGATGACATCGTATTATTGATGATCGTATAACCCTGATTCACAAATTTGCTGCTGTTTGCCGCATTCGCGTTCACCTGCGCCGCAACGTGAAGATGGTAAGTTTCACCGGCATACCTCATCCCGTTCTGCAGATAATCGGACGTAAACTCCGCTATGACCTGGTTATAACTGTTTACTGTGATGTTCACCTGGCTGGAATTCAGCATATTTCCATTTTCATCCGTCACATTTGCAGAAGAATAAGTCAGCTCCTGCGGCAGTGTATCAATAATCTGGAACTGCTGGTATTTTACCGATCCTGTAACCGTCAGGTATTCCACCTTCTGGCTCACATCGAACATCAGCGTATCCCCAACATTTACATTCTGGAATTTATCTACCTGCACTCCCGCGCTCGTAACGCCTACCTTGTTAGGCTGTTCCGGTATCGTTGCACCAAGTGGGGATACATTGAATGTATGCCAGTAATCGCAGCCATTTGACGTCATAAAAAATTTGGGATCATCTGTACATAACTGGAAACATACGGAATTCTTCGTATAATCCGCTTCCCTTGGATCATCTGGAAAATCATCACTTCTGCCTATCCATGAACCAAATCCCTGATTTTTTAATTGATGGTCTGTACGGAGAAAGGTATTTAGATTTCCATCATTCTGTCCCTCAGTGTTGTATGTAATCCCCTCTCCGTCATTTAAGGAACTTGCTGTCAGGTATGCACCCTTACAGGAAATCCCTTCCCCTGTATCCGTAAAATACAGATGATATTCTTCACCCATCGCATAAATATCATGTTGCGAAAATCCATGCCAGAAACACTTATTAAGCGCAACACCGCTTTTTTCCATATCCACACATCCACGGATATCATTATAGGTGCTGCAATGATCTCCCCATTCTGCACTGAGCGCATGGGTATCTTTTTTCCCATAAAAGTTACGAAATGTTACCTGTACAGAAACACTCCGTCCTCCGATTGTTCCTACATTGTCATAAGTCGCCCGAATCCATGATGTTGTATCAGGGTAAGCAAGAATTCCAGGTGCCTCCATGTATATGAGCGTCCCCGTATCAGATTTCTGCGTAAAACCTCCGGTTTCCACCGTTGTTAAATTCATAGTTTCATAGACATTATCCCAACTTTGTGTTACATTCCAAAGATTTTGAGCTGTTTTTAAGTCGATTCCTGTGATATTTTCTGCCGCCTGCACCGGCTCTCTGGCTGAATTTAATCCTACAATACAGCCTACAATAGCAAGCAGAAACGTAAATACTCTTTTTCCTTTCTTTTTTTTCATTATCACTTTCTCCTTATGCGTGTGCCGAATTTCGGCACATGATTTTCACTTTTCTTACATATGCCTCCTTCGGCGGTCCTCGTTCCACTTACATCTCTCCTTTTAAGGTGCAAAAAAAGCGCAACCATCAGGTTACGCTTTTATACATTTATATGCTAGTAACATTCCTTTCTTCTTACCACCATTGTAATTCAGTATTCAGAAAATTAATAACATTTCTTGCTTTGTCCGAAATCGGAACTCCTGTATTATCCTGCCAGCTATCCATTGAAAACTGCCCCAGATAGTGTCCGTCTGTCTCATCCATGCTGTAAT
>ERZ1034844.1202-NODE-1202-length-12476-cov-3.862410_pt1 | contig 12476 bp, 21 predicted proteins | sample MGYA00520594_ERZ1034844 | MGnify/ENA primary metagenome ERZ1034844 (study PRJEB33766, sample SAMN09781733) | gut metagenome | biome: gut microbiome | host: Homo sapiens | place: Madagascar | study: EMG produced TPA metagenomics assembly of the PRJNA485056 data...
CATCCGCCCCATGGCCCGCCGCAGATAGCCCCACGCCCGGTGGGATAGCCGGGCGAATTCCCGGGTTTCCACCGTGGCGCCCTCCCGGCCTTGTCCATGAATGGATACGTAATATCTCCCCGCCATCCGGTAAATAATCAGCGTCACCGCTCCCGCGCCTCCTCCCGCATTGCCTTCAGCGGCGGGGCCGGGGCCTTCCCGTCCCATTCCCCCCGCGCAAGCATGCGCATGTAATCCCTGTCCACAATCTCCTGGGCCACCTGCCGGGCCCGTTCCATCCGCCGGGCGTGCTCCTCCGGGCTGATCCCCAGGTAAGCGTCGTTGCGAATCAGCACCCGCGCCCCCCGGATCCGCATCTCCATCACCACGCCCTTGTCCTGCCGCTCCATGTTCCGGCTGATAATCTCCGGCATGCTCCTCGCCCCCTTCGCCCACCACGGTATGCGCCCCGCGCCCGCCCTTATTCCTCCTTTTCAAGCTCCGCCAGCCGCTCCTTCATCCTTTCCATTTTCGCTTTCTGCCTGCCCGCCCACACCACATCCAGGGCTATAAGTATCGCCGCAACCGCCGTGAGCCACATCGTTTCCATTTTCCCTCGCCTCCTGTTCCGCCAGCCACTCCCAAAGGATTGTCAGCAATAGTCCGTTCAGCGTTCCGCCACGCCGCCCAACCTGTGCCATAAGACGGTTTCTCATTTCTTCCGGGTAACGCAAAGTGAATGTTTTTATCATGCTCGCCTCCTAAGTGAATTCACTGGATTCTCCTTAAATATAGCACGTGGATTCACCGAAGTCAATATGAATCTTGAAATTCTTTTCCAAATTTCGTATCATGAATTCATAATGACTGAAAGGAGTTTTGCATCATGGCTACCGATAAACGCCAGTTCACCCTCCGCGTCCAGGATAAAACCTATGAAAAAATGCGCTTTCTGGCCTACGCCGAGCGCCGCTCCATCGCCATGGAGATCGAGCACGCTATGGCGGAATACATTGCCCGGTATGAAGCGAAGCACGGCGAAATCAAGATTCCCGATGAAGCCCTCGAAGAATTAAATTCGTAAGCAATTGATTCGTACTTATGCCCATTTCCTGCGCCTGTCGCCGAAGCTGTTCCAGCAGTTCCAGCGGCAGGCGTAGCGTTATTTGCGCCTTTTCCACGGCTCCCCCTCCTCTTTTTACGCCTTTTCGCCCTTCGCCAGCTGCTCCGCCTCCACCATGCTCTTCAGCTGCCCCAGCAGAATGTATTTCTCCTTGCTCTCCGGCAGCGCGCTGAATTCCTTAATGATCTGCTCCACTTCTTTGCTCATTGTTTTTTCTCCCTTCCGTGTTATAATCTCTTCGAGGTGATTTTTTTTATGAAGGATGAATACGCTCTCCTGCTCTCCTGCGCGCATTCCCCGGCCCACATCGTTTCTCTTTCCGCGTTCTTCCCCCTCGCCGATATACAGACGGCTGAATCCCTCGGCTTCCTCCGCCGCGATCCGGCGCAGGGCCGCCAGTTCTATTCTCTCACCCCCGCTGGCCGCGCACGGCTTCAGGCCCTCCACCAGGCGCGGGAATCATCCGCCCTTCAGGCCCTTCAGGAGGCTGATAATCGCGCCCGCCAGAAAGAAAATCAGCGCGTCGCGCTTCAGCGTCAGCAGGAAGCTTCCCGCAGAGAGGCCCTTCGCTCCTGGCTTCAGCACCTTTTCCGCGCCCTGTTCGATCTCTTTGTCTTCTTCCTCGGCGCCTATATCAATGATAAAACCCAGCTTCTTCAGCGCCTTTTTGATCTTTTTCACTACCCCCCCGCCTCCTTTCGATTTGTTTTAATGCGTTGCAGTATTATTTTACTTGACCTCAGTATTTTTGTCAATACTTTTTCTAAAATTTTATTGCGTCTCCGTATTTTTTGAGTTATAATACAAACGCGCCGTAGAAAACACCTTTAAGGAGGACAGCAATGAAAGATCGAATTAGAGAGATCAGAAAGCGACTCGGTCTCAATCAAACCGAATTCGGGCAAAAAGTCGGTTTATCTCAAGGAGCGATCACCGGCTATGAAAAGGGAATTCACGCGCCGTCCGACGCAATCCTGAAGCTGATCTGCACCACCTACAATGTGGATTATAAGTGGCTGAAATATGGGAATGGCTACGGCCCCTTCGTTCAGCCGCAAAACATTGAAAAGCAGATAGATCAGTTAATGCCCCAGCAAAGCAAGATTGCGAAAATCATCATGGCTGAGGCCTGCCGCGTGCTTGATGATCATGCCTGGGAAAAGTTCGGGGAAATGATTCGCGCTGTGGCCCAGCGCCTGAAGGAAGAGGACGAAAAAGAAGCAAAAGAAGAGGAGGGCGAGTAATCGCCCCCTCCTCTTTATTATGCCCTCCTCGCCATGCTCGTCACCAGCATGTTGTATATCAGGTGCAGCAGATCAATATCTCCCTCTTCCTCCAGCATCTCCCGAATCCACCGCCGAAATTCCTCCGCCGTCGCTTCCCGCTTCATGTCTTGCTCCTCCTTTTCCTGTTTGTATATTTCAATCCCAATTTAGCAATTTACTTCCATGCAATATTCTGGTATGATAATTAAAAGTTATTTGAAAGGTGGTTTTCATATGGTTTATCCCCTTTGGTTTTCCATGCTCCTTCTTTCGCTGGATTTCATCCCGCCCTGCATTGCCTTGGAGTGGCCCTTCTGGGTAGGCCCGGCCCTCTTCCTTGCGGCGCTCATCCTTACCTTCTTTTCCAGCACGCTCATTGGCTATATCCGCTTGCTTTGGTGGATCGCCTGGGGCTTCGCGCTTTACCGGGTGTTCACCGTCGCCTTCCCCTCCTGGGTTGTCGTTTTCGTCGTCTGCTGCGCAATTCTCAAGCTCGTTATGCCCCTGATTAACCGCTGGTATCTCCGCCGCTGTTTTCGTGATTCCTGATTCTCATTCCTCCAGCGCAGCTTGCTTCCGATCGTCATAAATTTCCTTCTTCGTCCTGGGGGTTCTGGGCGGTCGTCTGCGCGGGTGATTCCTTCGCGGCATTTCCGGGGCCTCCTTTTTCTTTTTTTGTCGCTTCCATCCTTGCACAAATCCCGGCGCAAGACAACCCACAGAAAAGCAAAAACGGCGATATTTTCGCAATAATCCATGCAAATTTGCAAAGGGGCGATTTTTTTATGCTGACATCCGCCGATGTTTCCATCTATTTGCAGTATCTCCAGCGCCGCAGCGGCCTCTCCCAGCAGCAATGGGCCGAGGCCTCCGGCGTTCCCGCCTACACCGTTTCGCGCCTTCTTTCCGGCTCCATTTATTCCCCGCCCCTTCCCGCCGTGGCCGCGCTGGTCCTGGCCGCCAACGGCTCTCTGGACGAAATGGCCGGTATCGATTTCACCCATCCCGCCTCCCCGCCCAACGCGCAGGATACCATCGATCGGCAGGATACCTCCATCGTTTATTTAAAGGATCAAATTACCTTTCTGCAAACGGCTTCCGCCGAAAAGGACGCGCGCCTGGAAAAGCTCCGCCGCCGCCTTTCCATCCGAAATTTTTTAATCGGTCTGCTGGTTTTGCTTCTGGGCGCGCTCGCCGCCATTGATTTGTTGGATTCCAGCTATGGCTTTTTGTATCGCGTGGTCGATATCGCCCCCCGCGAAGGCGCTCTTTTTCTGCGAAAGGGGTAATCCGCATGGCTTATTGTATGTATCTCCGCAAATCCCGCCAGGATCTGGAGGCGGAGGCCCACGGCGAGGGAGAAACGCTCCTGCGCCATGAGAAAATGCTGCTGGAGATGTGCGCCCGTATGCAGCTCGATCTCGCGCCGGAGGGCGTTTTCCGTGAAATCGTCTCCGGCGATACCATCGCCGCCCGCCCCGAAATCCAGCGCATGCTCCAAAATATTCAGGATGGCAAATACGAGGGCTGCGTCTGCACCGAGATTTCCCGCCTCGCCCGGGGCGATTCCATCGATCAGGGCATCGTCATGCAAACCTTTAAATACGCCCGGGCAAAAATCATCGTGTATCCCGGCCAGGTCTACAACCCCGAAAATGATTTCGACGAGACCGCCCTGGAAATGTCCCTGTTTTTGTCCCGCCAGGAATATAAGGTCATGCGCCGCCGCATGCAGGCGGGCCGCGCCGCCTCCGTCCGCGAGGGCCATTATGTGGGCGGCAAGCGCCCCTTTGGCTACCAGGTGGTTAAAATCAAGGGGAATAAGGGCTACACCCTCCAGCAAATCCCCGACGAGGCGCGCATCGTCCGCCAGGCCTTTGATTGGTATCTTTCCGGCCAGGCGGGCGCGTCCGAAATCGCCAACCGATTAAACGCCCTGGGCAGCCGCACCTATAACGGCAATATCTGGGATTCCGGCTCCGTCCGCCATATGCTCTTTAGCCCCGTCTACGCCGGGTTTGTGCAGTGGTATCAGCGCGAACAGCGCCCCGCCATCATCGACGGGCGCAAAATAAAAACGCGCCCCGTATCGGAGCGCTATATCCGCGCCAAGGGCCTCCACGAGCCCATCGTCACCGAGGCCGAATTCTCCCGCGTGGCCGAAATCGCCGATCAGAATCTCACCCGCCCCCGGGGCACAAGCAATGCCATTCAATCCCCGCTCGCCGGGCTCATCAAGTGCGCCCTCTGCGGCAAGGCCATGATCCGGCGGCCCCACTCGCGCCGCGTCACCTTTTGCGCCTGCCGCACGCCCGGCTGCCCCTGCTCCAGCGCGCCTTATTCCGCCGTCGTTGATTTGGTGCTGGACGCGCTTCGCGGCTGGGTGCTGGCCTTCGGCGATTCCCCCGCCCCGGCTCCCGCCGCGCCCGCTCCCGCGTCCGATGCAGCCGCCATCGCCCAAAGCACCCTTGATTCCGCCCGCCGCCAGCTTGCCGTCGCCCAGTCCATGCTGGAAAGAGAGGTTTACTCCATCGACGAGTATCTCTCCCGCAAGCACGTTATCATGCAAAAGATTTCCTCCGCCGAGGCCGAATTGCAGCGCCTTCGCGCCTCCGCGTCCCCGCTTACCACCGAGGATGCTATCCGCGCCATCCTTCCCCGCGTCCGCGCCGTCCTGGACGCTTGGCCCCACGCCTCCACGCCCCAGGAGCAAAACGCCCTCCTCCGCTCCGTCCTCTTTCGTATCGACTACGCCAAAACCCACGCCTGTAAGCGCAACGAATCCGCCACCGAGCATATCACTTTATCCTTGTATCCTTTGGTGACACCTCCGAGTAAACAATGAATTGTTTACCCCATAGTGTCGCTAAACCTCCAGCCTCATTTTCTTCGAATCATGCTACATTCATTGTAAAAAAACAAGGCGCATTTTCTGCGCCCTGTTTTTTATATCCGATACATATCCAGCAGCCGCCGCACGTTGGCCGCGTCCTCGATCTGGCGCTCGTGCTCGTACTCCCAAATTGCTTTCATGGAGGCGGGCGCCTCTGCCCCCTCCCGCTTTTTTTCTTCGATCATGGATACTGCCTGCTTGTGCAGCGCGTCCGCGTGCCCCATATCGTCCTTGGCGATCTGTGCGTATACCGACGCTAACTCCGGGTATTCGTGCTTGTGCTTTACGGCCTCCTTGGCGTAGCCCTCAGCGCATTCAAGCTCCGCTTCAATGTCCCGGATGATTTCTTTTAGCTCTTTCATTTTTATTCCTTCCTTTCCTGCCCGTTAATGGCCTGGTACAAGTCGCGCAAATCCTGCTCGTCAAAGGCAAATGTGCCCATAAATGGGATATCAATAGATAGCTTCCCTTGCGCTTTTAGCTGCGCATGCGCCGCCTCGAAAAGCGTTCCCAGGTCAATCTCCCCGTTATCCTGGATCACGCCCAGCGCGCGAAGCATGGGGGTTTTCGCCGCCTGTTCCAGCAGCGCATCCATTTTCGCGGCCCCCAGGCCGTACACTGTCCCCAGTAAAAATTGGCGCAGGTTATCCAGTTTCGGCATCATTTTTTGTTGCAAATAATCGCCGATTCCCGCCTTGATCTGATCCGCCGTTACCATGCATTCACTCCCCCTTCTTAAGCGGGCCCCTATTTCGGGGCCCGCCGTTTACCGCGTTTAGCCGTTTTTGCAGCAGCCTCCGCAGTTGGGGATGGGGTTGTAGGTGCTCTGCGCCGTGGTGTTGGTGCCGGTGGTAACGTCGGCGACCATTTTGGTGTAAAAGGTGGCGTTGGTGTACGTCACAATGGCGTTGTCCGCGCAGCAGCGACGCTCGGCCTCCATCTTGATATCCCCCTTGAGCTCCGCCTTTACCGCCGCCAGATCGGCCTGGGCCAGGGCAAACGAATCCTGCGTCCGCTGGTTCTGCACCTTCTGGGCCGCGTTTTCCGCTTCCACTTCGCGCAGACGCCCGTCCACATACTTATACAGTTCCAGCATTTTTTGGTCGGTGTAGGTGTTCGAGTCGCGCAGATTTACTTTGCTCTCCAGCTCCGCAATTCGCGCGGCCTGGGCCGCCTCATAGCGGCTCACAGGCTGATTTTCGGCGCATTCAACGATTGTGGTAGTCGCCGCCTGCTCTTTACCCTTCATCGCGGCGGCCAACGCCGGGCCTCCGGCCACAGCCAGCCCGCCCAGCGCCGTGCCGATGATGCTCATCGCCGTTGTTCCCCTCTTGGCTACATAATCCATGCTTCTTTTCCCTCTTTCTTTTTTGATCTGTAGCGCGCTCTACGGCTTAAATTTTGGCATAAAAAAAGACCCCAGAGGGGTCAAATAGGGGCCAAATACAGGCCAAATAGGGGTCAAAAAGAGGTCAATCCGTTATTTTTTCCATCTCCCTTTCTTTTTTCCGTTTCCTGCACTTCTCAATTTCCATTGCATTTTTTGTTCTGTTTTCCGATCGGTATTCGCATTTTGTATATGGCATGTATGCGTCGTAAACCTTTTTACTTATTTTAAGCTCTTCGCAAATCTCTTCTTTTGTTTTCCCCTGGTTGGATAGCCGCTGGACAGCCGCAGAAGTTTCATTCGGGCAAATACCGTTTGATACAAGGATTTTTGTTACCTTCTGCCAGCCAATGCCAATTTTATTTCCAATAGTCCTTATGCTCCTTCCCTTTTTGTATTGATATAAGATTTTATCTTGCAGGCTTCTTTTCTTTTTTGTGCGCTTTTCACTTTTTATCCACTTTCCCTTCAGCGCGTTCGCCGCATCAAATTTTTCCCAAAGTTCCGGCGGCGGCGATCCATAGATTTTTATCATTTGTTCTATAAGTTTCTTGCTCGGAATAGATGCTCCTCTCTCTATGCTAGCTAAACAACTTTTTGATAGCCCCAAAGCGTCGTTGGCTCTTTTTAGCCCTCCATGCACGCTATATTCCGCTGTTTCTTCGCGCCATTTTTTAACCAAAAGGCCAATTTCCGCATATCTAAGCGCTTTTTTCGGCTTGTCATCTATTCCATAGTCTGCCAGGGACACGCCGCACGCTTTTGCCACCCGTCTCATCAAATATAGGCTTACGGATGCATTCGCGTCCTTTTCCGCAACGGATACAGACGAGAAACTCGTTGTATTTCCGATCCTACGCGCAATTTCGCTGTAGCTTAGCCCCGCGTCCGTTCGCATTTTCCGGAGGATTTTTCCTCTTTCCGTGGGTTTTCCGTTTTTGTGTTTGCTTACCTGGCACCCTTCCGGCAAAAAGCCGAGAATTTCTTCGATTTTCGCCGAAAATTTATACCCCGGCGCTTTCTTCCCGTTCATCCAGCCATAAACCACTTGGTTGTATGTACCGAGTTTTTTCGCAAATTCTTTCGGAGTAATCCCCGCTTCCCGCAGCGCTTTTTTTATGGGCGGTTCTCCATCTTGCTCCTGCTCTTGCGTTTGCTCTCGCTCTCGCCGCACCACTGGACAAAATCCGAGAATTTCTTCAATTTTTTTTGCAGATTTACAAGACGGCGCTTTCTTCTCATTCAGCCAATTATAAACAGAGCCGTCGGTTACTCCGAGTTTTTTCGCGAATTCTCGCGGAGAAATGCCCGCTTCCAGCAGCGCTTTTTTCATGGGCGTTTCGTCCTCTTGCGCTTGCTGCACTATTGGACAAAATCCAAGTACCTCCGTTATTTTTTTTATGTTTTTTTCATTTGGAGTTACTTCCCCGCTGCACCATCCCATAACGCTTCCGTATTTAACGCCGATCTTTTCCGCAAATTCTGTTTTTGTAAATCCTGCGTCCTGCAGCGCTTTTTCCAGTTCAGTTCGTGGATTGCTTCTTTTCATTTCCGCATGCCCTCCCAGATCGATTATTGCATTACACAAAAAAGCCCTTTGATGGGCTTTTCTGTTTTCCGGGCATTTTCTTTTCAATCCACAGCGGGTTTCCCCGCTGACAACAGCAGGTTGCCCCGCCGACGTATTTATCTTATCATTCCGCAGCCGGTTTGTCAATCCCTATTTTAAAAAAATCTTTGCATCAAAAAAAGCCCCCATTCGGGGGCTACAGGTTATTGAGTTTTCGCGCCACGCTGGCCCGGTGGCGCTTGACGGTTCTTTCACCCATGCCCAGCGCCATGCTGATTGCAACCACGCTCTTCCCGCGCCGGGAGAGGGCAAGCACGTCGCGCTCGTCGTCGGTCAGCACAAATTCCGCGTCCGCCGCATCGATGCGGCTCTTGGGGATGCCGTTAAACCGCATGCAGCGTCACCGCCTTACTCTTCGGGTTGCTTTACCACTGCGGTTGCGTTTTCCGGTGCATCCTCTTCTGTTTTTCCGGCGTTGGCCGCGTCCGCCAGGCCCTCGCCGATGATATAGGCCACCACGGCGGCCCCCGCCATAATCAGCGCCGTGATCTGCGTAGCGGTTTCCTCCGCGCCGCCGAAGGCCGTAATCATCATGGCCACAAAGCCAGCAATGGCCGTCCAAAACTTCCTCGAGGTGAGTTTTCGTTTCCAATCGATCTTCATATTCATTCCCCTTTCTTTTGCCGGTTTCTTCCCGCCGCCGTCTCGATTAGCCAGGCGTTAATGGCTTCGCTTGCCGCCTTCATTTGGTCTGCGTTTCCGTTGTGCAATGCGTGATCCAGCAGCGCCCGCACGCCCGCGCACAGGTGCGTCTGCCCGGCGCAAAGGCCGTCGATGGCCCGGTCGTGCTCGTCCAGTCTGGCCATGTCGTTTCGCAGCTTTTCCTTGTTTTTGGCGATTGCCGCTCCCTGCTCCGCGTCCCGCTTTTCCTGGGGCGCGCGCCAGGAGCGCACCGCGTCCACCGTCTTTGTGATCGTCACCAGCAGCCCGCAAAAGGCGATCACCACGCCCACCGCCGCCGCTACCCCCTCGAAAGTAATCCCTTCCATTCGTTTTTTATCCTTCCGTTTTTATATTGCGCTGTCCATCGCCGCCGCCAGCTTGTCCAGGCTCTCCTGGGCCGTCTGCAATGCCGCCCGGGCGTTGTTGATCTCCCGCTCCATGGCGTTCAGGCACGCCCGCGTTTCCGCACGCTGCCGCTTCACCGCCTCCGCCGTGTCCAGCGCCGCCCAGGCCGCCGCGTCCATTACCCCCGTTTCGTCCAGCCCGGCCCCCGCCTGCAGCGCCCGCACGGCGGCCTCCGTCTCCGCGCCAAAGCTCCCGTCCGCGCCGTATTGGTACAGGTTCAGGCCGATACTCAGCAGCCGCGTTTGCAGCGCCCGCACGGCCTCGCCCTTATCGCCCCGGCGCAGTGCCGCGCTTTGGCCCGCATTGGCTCCGTTTTCCGCGTTTTCGTCTGGCAAGGTATTTCTCCTTTCCCTGGTTCTCGCCCTCCTGGCCCTCGTTCCGGCCTTCCTGGGCGGCGTACAGGCCCGCCGGAACGCCCCAATGGGTAAACCTGGCCTCGCCCAGCTTCTGCCGGATCACCCCCCAGGCGTGCCCCTTTGCGTGCACCACCGTGCCGTCCCCCAGATACAGCCCCACATGGCCCATTTTCCCGGGCGCGTCCTGGCGGAATACCAGGCAGAGCTTTTCTCCGGGCAGGCTGTCAATTTCGCCCTTTTCCGCCCAGGCCGTGCGCGTCCATTGGCTGGTGGCCCCGGATACCAGCTTAATTCTCACCGCGTCCATGCACCAGCGGGTAAGCTGGGCGCAGTCGTAGGCCCGCTTGCCCGTGCCCGCCGTGTCGTCATACCAGCGGCAGCCCCTGCAGCTGGTTGCGCTGCCTTGCATGCGCTGGCAGTTCTCCCGTATTTTCGCCGCGCTGCCCGTGTATTGCGCCGCCCGGGCCTTGCGATAGGCCACCGTGCAAAATTGCCCCGTTCCGCCCATAATGTAAGGGCACCCCACCCGGGAAAGCGCCCATTCCCGGGCCTTTTCCGCCTTGTCCACGTTTATCCCCCCTTCTGCGCCAGCAGCGCCGCTACTTGGGCCTCCAGCGCTGACAACCTTTCAGCCGCGCTCTGCTCAAGCGCAACGGCGCTGTCCGCAATCCCCATCCGCTCCCGCGCCGCTGCCTGCTGCGCCGCCGTCCAGGCCGGGCCTTTACCGTCGCACATGGCGGCTGTGACGGCGTAGTCGATGTTAGTCGGTGCAATGGCTGTGGAGGATACCCGATTATCGATGTGCGTTTGCGTTGCCTTAAAAAGTCCAATCCGGCCAGCGCTGTCAATTTTTGTGCCATCCCAGCTATAAGGTCGTACAACCCCCGCCGCTGCTTCGCTTGCGGATGGGATAACCGCCACCCCATTTGCCAGCACGCTTTTTCCAGCTAATTGCACGTCCTTGACGGGCGCGTATCCCAGCGCGGATTGGATATTTTCTGCCGTGACGTTCGCGTCGCTGCCGTCCTTGCCCGGGTCGCCCTTATCGCCCTTGAATTCCCCGGCCTCCAGCCTTGCCTTTACATCATCGGCCACGGCCTGGGCGGCAGAAGCGGCCGCGCTGGCCTCCTTTGCCCGCGCCTCCAGGTTGTTGATGGTATCCGCCACCGGGTTCCCCGGCGCGTCCCCCTGACCGGACAGGCCGCGCTCGATGCGCCCTACGTATACGGCGGATTTGCGGATCGCGTCCGCCTCCACCGCACGCAGCTCGATCATCAGGCTCCCCGGCGCGGCCACGTCGGCGGCGGAAAGCGTCAGCATCCGCTTTTTGCCCTCCGCCGTCAGTTCCTTGGCGTAGGCCTCCGCGTCGCAGGCCCGGCGCAGGGCGCAGACGATCCCCGCGCCGGGAAATTCACCCAGCACGGCCTCGCAGTCGAATACAATGCTCCGGGATGCGTTTTCTCCCGTGCGCCCCACCAGGCCCAGGTTTTGGCCCTCCTGGCCAAATGCCGCGTTGATCTCCAGCACGGCGCGTCACCCCCCTTTTTTTACGCCGTCGCTCCCGTCACTTCTATCCACAGCGCTTCCGCGCCGAAGGTGTCCGGCTCCCATACGTTTTCGCCCTCAAAAGCGCTCTCCCAGATTTTCCCGTGGTGCGTCACCCGGTCGCCCTTTTGATAGCCGCTGCCCGGGATCCCCGTCCAGGCGTGCCAGGCGGGGACGGCTTCCCCGGGCGTATCGCCGCCCACTTCGCCCGCGCCGCCGCTCTCCAGCGCCGCCACCCGGGCCTCCAGCGCCGTCAAGCGCCCGGTCATGGCCGCCTCCAGCCGCGCCATGGCCTCCAGCACCTCGGGCCGCTGATTCTCGGCGGTCAAATGCTGATCCCGCAGCGCCAGCAGCGCCGACCGCTCTTCTGCGGTATACGCGCCCTCGGCGTACCCCGTCTCAATCAACTCCGTGGCCCGGGCCAGATCAAATTTCCCGCTTTTGATGACGTTCTCCAGGATGCTCTTTGCAATTGCCATGTTCATTCCCCTTTCACTTTTTCTGCGTTCGCGGATTTCAGTTCTGCGTTCGCAGATTTTTTCTGTTTTGTTGGCGGAGAATCCCGCCGTTTTCTTTCTTCCTGCCCTTACCCATTCGGCTTTCTTTGGAGGGCGCGGGAGGGGGTTCTTTGTCCTACAAAGAACCTCCTCCCGCAAATCCTTCCGTTCTCCTCCCCTTTACGGTATCCAGTACGCCTCCAGGGCCTGCACGCCGCCGGCCGCCACGGTGCGGTTGCTGATCTCCAGCTGAATGGTGGTGTCCGACTGTACGAAGAGCTTCTGACCGTCGCCGTTGGTAACGTCGAGGGTCAGGGTGATGGGCGTGCCCGGGGCCGCCCCCAGGTTGATTGCGCTTTCCCCCTCCAGGGTCAGCACGTTGAGCCCTAAAATGCTGATGGTCTGCGCCCCCAGCGCCACCTCCCCCGAAATCCCCGATTTGCTCAGCTTGGGCGCCACCACCACGCCCTCCAGCCGCGAAAGCGCGTACAGGGGCAGCGTCAGCTTGTAATGAATGGTGCCCCCGGGCAATACATCCGTGGTTTTCGCCGCGATGGATTCAATCACCCGCGTGCCCTCCAGCCACCAGCTGCGGGTGCTGGGCGTGGCCCGCTGGTATTGCACGGTGGCAACGCTGTTGGGCTTCAGCCACAAAATGCCGTTGCCGCTGGGCTGGGCCGAGGCCACCACAATGTTGCCCCCCAGCGCCGCCGCAGGGTTTCCCCCCACCAGC
>ERZ1034844.1204-NODE-1204-length-12465-cov-5.699597_pt1 | contig 12465 bp, 10 predicted proteins | sample MGYA00520594_ERZ1034844 | MGnify/ENA primary metagenome ERZ1034844 (study PRJEB33766, sample SAMN09781733) | gut metagenome | biome: gut microbiome | host: Homo sapiens | place: Madagascar | study: EMG produced TPA metagenomics assembly of the PRJNA485056 data...
GGATGATGAACTGGCCGGGCTCGGCCTTCTTTGCCACCATCGGCGCCTCGATCTCGTAGAGGGTCACGGTGGGCTTGAGCGCTTCTTTCTTCACGATGCGATACATGAATGATTCTCCTTTTTGTTGAGATTCAGCGCCGTGCCGTCCGGGGAGAACGGCAGGCGGGATTCCTGGACGCAGCGCCGGGAATATGGAATGATGCTATATTTATATCATGAAAGTTTTCTTGCGTCAATGAATATCAAAATTCTGACAATGCAGGAAAACTTGCATTTACGAAAAATACTTGCAAAAAACTAAAGCAGCGTCACGCTGCGGCCCTCGGTGCTGATGAGGTCCTCCTCGCGCATCTTGCGCATCTCGCGCATCATGGCGCTGCGGTCGGCGCTGATGTAGTCGGCAAGCATGCTGAGGGAAAACGGCAGGGGGAACGTCCGGCTGCCGTGCTCGTCGGCGAGCTGCTCGAAAAAGCACAGCAGCTTTTCGCGGATGGAGCGGCAGGCGAGCACCTCGATCCGGCGGCTCAGATGCAGAGACTTTTTCGAGAGCAGTTGGAAGAGGTTCGTTACGACCTGACTGTGGCAGGCGCAGGCGTTTTCGCAGCGCTTTGTGATCTGGTCATAGCGCATGAAGATGACGCGGCAGTCCTCGCGGCACTCGATGAGCGCGCTGCCGTCGCGAAAGCCGGTGAACGCCAGCTCCTCGCCAAAGACGCTGCCCTCGTCCATGCTTTCAAGCACGGTGCGGTTGCCGTCGGCGTGCAGGCGCAGAAGCGCCGCGCTGCCCGAGAGCAGCACGCCGATCATATCCTGCTGCTGCCCGCAGGTGAGGATGGTCTGTCCTGCGCTGAAGCGCTGCTCGTAAGCGCTGAAGCAGCGCAGCATATTTTCGCACGATGCTTCGTCCACGCCTGTAAACAGCGCGGAATCGCGGCAGTCCATCGCTTTCCCTCCCGTAAGGCCTGCTGCTTTACCGGTGCAGCGCAGCCGTTGACCTATTGCATTATCATATACCAGAGAGGAAAAAAAGTAAATGACAATTTCGCGAAAAAATCGGGTAAAAAATCGAGCGATCCCTGTAAAAAAGCATCCGCCTTATTTGGCGGATGCTTTGTCCTTGGTTTTGCGCGCATAGTCGTAAAACACCTGCGCAATGGGCGATAAAATGCTGTTTTTGTGCTTGACGATATAGAGCTGGCGGCGGAAGCGCGAGTCGGGGAAGGGGAAGGCGAGAAGCTTTCCGAACTGAACATAGTCCTGCGCGGCGCTCTGCGCGATGAGACCGACGCCGAGACCCTCGCTGACCATCTGCTTGACGCTCTCGGTCGAGCGGATCTCGACCGCGGTGCGCAGCTGGGCGATGTCGATGCCGAGCTCATTTAAGAGTTCCTTGCCCGCCTGATACGTGCCGCTGCCCTTTTCGCGGCTGATGAACGTCTCTTCCTTGAGCTGCTCGATGGGGAAGGGCTTGCCCGCAAGGGACTGATACTTTTCGGTGTTCGGCGTGATGAGCACCATCGGGTCGTTGGCAAAATCCTGATAGACGCATTTGTGGCTCGCCACCATCGTGCCGCAGAAGCCGATCTCTACGCTGCGCGTGGCGACGAGCTCCACGACCTTGGGACTGTCCTCCATCTGGATATTGAAGGTGATGTCCGGATAGCGGGCGCGGAAGTCCTGCAAAAGGTGCGGCAGATAATACTGGCTGGGCACCGTGGAGGCCGCGATGGAGATCGTACCCTTCATCTCCTGCGAGAAGTTGCGCAGCGCGATGGCCGCATTCTCGCGCACCTGCAGGATCTCCTTGGCGTATTTGTAGAGGAGCTTGCCCGCGTCGGAGGGGTAGGTCTCCTTCGTGGTGCGGACGATGAGCTTGATATTCAGTTTTCTCTCCAGTGCGGAGACGTGCGAGCTGATGGTCGGCTGCGTCAGGTGCAGCAGCTCCGCGGCGCGGGAAAAGCTGCAGTTTTCCACCACGTAGACGAACGCTTCGAGCTCTTTGATATCCATATCAATGTCCATGAAGTTCCCCCGTCAGACCGGCAAAAGCAAAATGTTTTGCGTTGATAGTGCGTTGAATGCTTATTTTTTAACAGTATACACAGTTTAGCGCCGTTTGTCCAGAGAGGGAAACGGCATTTTGCAGGATTTTATGCATTTTTTGCCCGTGCGATGCACCGCGCGGGCAAAAAATGACGACTTACTGCTTGTCCTGCGCCAGCGCCTCGCCCAGCGCGATGGCGAGCTGATCGGGGCAGGAGGTATTCTTGAAGCCGCAGCGGATGCCGCGCATGCGCGCGATGGCATCCTCGGCCTTCATGCCTTCGACCAGGCGTGAAATGCCCTGAAGGTTGCCGTTGCAGCCGCCGATGACCTCTACGCTCTTGATGGTGTGGTCGTCGTTCAGCTCAATGTGCATTTCCTTGGAGCAAACGCCCTTGGTGCGGTAGTTATAAGTCATTTCTATCTCTCCTTTTCTGATAGTCCGCGCCAATCATAGCACATTCGCCCTGCGTTCGCAAGGGATGCACCGAAAAAGGAAAGAAAAAGAAGATGCGGCAATTCGGGGTGGTATTCCGCGAACAAGCGTGCTATAATTATCCTGTTAGAATATTGCCATTACAGAACAAAACGCAAAAGGAGTTGTTTTTTATGTCAGTTTTGACCGCCGTTGTTCTCGGCCTTGTGCAGGGGATCGCGGAATTTTTACCGATCTCGTCCTCCGGCCATCTCGCCATCGCGGAGCATTTACTAAGCATCCAGGGCGCGAGCAACGTGCCCGACTTTTTCGACGTGCTGCTCCACCTCGGCACGCTCGTGGCGGTGTTTGCCGCTTACTGGGATGATATCCGTGATATGATCGTGGAGTTTTTCACCGGCATCGGCGACCTTGCCCATCATCGCACGCCGAACCCCGTGCCGCCTGCGCGCCGCCTTATTCTGCTCATCATTGTGGGCACGCTGCCGCTTTTCGTCATGGTGCCGTTTCGCCATTTTTTCACTGGCCTGAGTGATAACATGTACTTTATCGGCGGCGCGCTGATCGTCACGGGCATCCTGCTCTTCGCGAGCGACCGCGTGCGCCATGGCCGCAAGACGGAAAAGACCGCCACGCTGCTCGACGCGCTGCTCGTCGGCATCGGTCAGGCCATCGCGCTGTGCCCGGGCATCTCCCGCTCCGGCATGACGATCACGGCGGGCTGCTTCACGGGCTTTGAGCGCAAGTTCGCTGTGCGCTTTGCATTCCTGCTCTCCATCCCCGCGGTGTTGGGGGCGAACATCCTGACACTCAAAGACGCGATCGACGCGGGCATCGACTTCTCCAGCGTGCCCGTGTACCTCGTCGGTGTCGTCGTCGCGGCGGTGTCGGGCTATGCGAGCATCCGCCTGCTGCGCTATGTTGCCGACAAGGGCCGTTTCGGCGCGTTTGCCTATTACTGCTGGGCCGCCGGCGTGCTGACGCTGGTGCTCACGATCCTGCACTAATTTTTGATTCTGAGGTGAATCATGGCACAACAGAAGAAAAAAACCACCACAACGAAAAAGAAAACGACGGGTTCGTCCCGCTCCTCGTCTTCCGGCAAGCGCACGGCGAAGAAGAATCAAAAGCGCCCCATCCGCCGCGAGGTCGCGGGCGCGATCCTGCTGGTGCTGGCGCTGTGCCTGGGCTTTAGCTATTTCCAGTCGGGCGCGTGGCTGCTCGATCAGCCGGCGAAGCTGTGCCGGTCGCTCTTTGGCTGGGGCTATTACCTCGTCGCGCCCGCACTGCTGCTGGGGAGCTATATCCTGCTCTTCCACCGTGGGCGGAACGTCGCGTCCTGCCTTGTCGGCACGGCGCTGCTGCCGGTCGTGTTCGGCGCGATCATGCACATCGCCCTCTGCAAAGAGAAGTATGTCAACATGGATGGCATCTTGAAGCTTCTGTGGACGAGCGGCAACGCGCTCGAGTCCGGCGGCGCGGTGTCTGCATCGCTTGCGATCATGCTGGTGCTGCTGGTGAAAAAGGTGCTGGCGATGGTCCTGCTCGTTGTGCTGTTCGTCGCGTTTTTGATGATGGCGTTCCGCTTGACGCCTGCCGCCGTGATCGAGGCCGTGCGCTCGCACGAGCGCGTGCCCTATGAGCCGGTGGAGGAAGAGGACCTTCCGCCGCAGCACACCCATGTGCCGCGCCGCAGTGCGCCGGTCCATACGCCGGACGCCGCCATCGACATTCCGCTCGACGGCGAGGAGCGCGTCATCAAGAAAAATCCCACGGGCGGCTTCTTCCGCAAGAAGTCCGATAATATCAAGAGCCCCGACGAGCTGTTAGCGGGCGGAAGTGCCGCGGAGACAAAGATCGCTGCACCCGTTTCGCCTGCCGCCGCGCCGTCCGCACCCGTTAAGCCTGTGACGGTGGAGGCCGACGACTTCGACCTGCCGCCGTTTGATACAGCGCCGAGCGCGCCCGCGCCAGTCGTCCCGGCACCCGCACCTGTGATGCACACGCCGTTTGCCGCGCCCGCGCCGAGCGTGCAGAGCGCACCCGTCGCCGCAGCCGCAGCAGCAACGACGGTTCCCGCCGTGCTGACCGACAAGCAGGAGGACAAGCTCCGCCGCGCCGAGGTCGATGCCGCGCGCGAGGAGGTCACGCGCGAGATCGAGGGCAGCGACGCGCAGCCCCAGCCGCCTGCATATCAGTATCCACCCATCACGCTCTTAAAAGAGGGCAGCGTGACGAACGCCGCTGAGGCGGGCGCGGAGCTGCGCAACAACTCCCGCCGCTTGGCGCAGACGCTCACGAGCTTCGGCGTGGACGCCCAGCCGGGCGATGTGGTGCGCGGCCCGTCGGTCACGCGCTATGAGTTTACGCTCAGTCAGGGCGTGAAGCTCTCGAAGATCACAAATTTGCAGGACGATATCGCCCTTGCGCTGGGCGCGAGCGGCGTGCGCATCGCGCCCATCCCCGACAAGATCTCCGTCGTGGGTGTCGAGGTGCCGAACAAGCTTGTTTCGCCCGTCAGCATCCGCACGGTGCTCGAATCCACGGAGTTCACCACCCATCCTTCCACCACGGCCTTCGCCGTCGGCAAGGACATCAGCGGCAAGAACATCGTCGGGAATATCTCGAAGCTTCCGCACGTGCTCATCGCCGGTACGACAGGCTCCGGTAAGTCCGTGTGCACGAACTCGCTGATCGTCTCGATGCTCTATAAGTCGACGCCCGAAGAGGTCCGCTTCATCATGGTCGACCCGAAGATGGTCGAGCTTGCGCCCTACAACGGCATCCCGCACCTGCTCATCCCCGTCGTCACCGACCCGAAAAAGGCTGCGGGCGCGCTGCAATGGGCCGTGTACGAGATGATGAAGCGCTACAAGATGTTCTCCGAGCACAACGTCAAGGACCTTGCCTCCTACAATAAGGTGGCGGAGACGGACGAAACGCTCAAAAAGCTGCCGAGCGTCGTTGTCGTCATCGACGAGCTGGCCGACTTGATGCTCGTCGCGGCGAAGGAGGTCGAAGAGTCGATCTGCCGCGTGGCGCAGATGGGCCGCGCCGCGGGCATGCACCTGGTTATCGCGACGCAGCGTCCGTCCGCGGACGTCATCACGGGCCTGATGAAGGCCAACATCCCGAGCCGCATCGCCTTCGCGGTCGCGTCCTCGCTCGAATCCCGCATCATTCTCGATACCACCGGCGCGGAAAAGCTCGTCGGCCGCGGCGATATGCTCTACGCCCCGCTCGGCGAGGGCAAGCCCCGCCGCGTGCAGGGCTGCTTCATCTCCGCCGAGGAGATCGACCGCGTGGTCGGCTTCGTCAAGGCGAACGGCGCCGCGCAGTACGATGAGAGCGTGATCGACAAGATCGAGCAGGCGGTCGCCGAGAGGGAAAAGGGCGGCAAGGGCGCACCCTCCGGCGCGGCTCCCGAGCCGGTCGCCGACGAGGGCGACGAGCTGCTCCCCGCCGCCATCGACGTGGTGATGGAGACCGGACAGGCGTCCGTTTCCATGCTCCAGCGGCGCTTGAAGCTCGGCTATTCCCGTGCCGCGCGCATCGTCGACGAGATGGAGCAGCGCGGCATCGTGGGGCCGTTCGAGGGCTCCAAGCCGCGGCAGCTCCTCATCACCCGCGAAAAGTGGGAGGAGATCAAGATGCGCGGCGGTCTCGGCGCGATGAGTTCTGCGGCGATGGCCGCGCAGGACGCGGCGGCGGAAAACCCGCCGGTCGAGGAAGAGATCCCATAAAACAAAAAACAGCGCCTCACGGAGCTTCCGTGGGGCGCTGTCGTTCTCGGCCGGGGGCTTTTTTCGTCCTCGCACTATAAGCTTTGACGAAAAGCGCGGAAAAAAGTTCCCGCATTTTCAAAAAAATTTTCACGCGGACGCGCGCCGGCGCATAGGCTGAGATGAACAAAACAGCAGGCAAGGAGGCGAGGCGATGGCCTACTCCGACCGCGAGCTGCTGGCGCGGCTCATCGAGTGCGAGGCGGGCGGCGAGGGGGAGAACGGCATGAAGGCGGTGGCGAGCGTCGTGATGAACCGCGTGACCGCCTCGGGCGGCGAATACGCCCGCGTGGGGCAGGGCAGCATCCGAAAGATCATCATGCAGCCGGGGCAGTTCGTCTGTGCGAGCGAGACGGAGCGGGGGGCCTACAATCCGCAGAACATCTACAATATGCGCCCGACGGACGTCCACTACTCCATCGCGGATTGGGCGATGGCGGGCAACCGTCTGACAGGACTCGGGGACGCGCTGTGGTTTTTCAATCCCTTTTCGGATACCTGCCGCCAGAATTTTCCCTCGCAGGTCGGGGTGTTCCGCGTGCGCATCGGCGACCACTGCTTCTACGACCCCACGGAAGCCTACTACGATACATAGGAGACGAAATCCAAGGCTCTGAAAGGAATGGACGCTATGATCGAGCTCACGCGCTGCGGCGCGCCGGACAACGACCGCTATCTTCCCGCCGTGATGACGCAGGGAGACGCGAGCACATACCAGACCATGATCGACAACAGCACCATGCAGACAAGGTCGCAGGAGATGGTGGGCCGCGCCTTCGGCTCCGCGCAGGGCGGCACAACGCAGAACGGCCAGCAGCAGGGCATGGCGCCAAGCGCGGTGCAGGGAGGAGCGCCGCCGGCCGCGCCCGACGCTGTGATGGGGGCGCAGCAGATCGTACCCGGTCTTGGCCCGCTGCCTGCCGCTCCGAACGGCATGAGCGTGGCGGAGCAGATCCTCCACAGCTCGTGGAAGAGCCTGATGGCGCGCAACGTGGGCCGCAGCGTGATCGTGAGCTTTTTGATCGGCACGCAGAACACCATCGTCACCCACGGCATCCTCTACGAGGTCGGCAACGACTACATCGCGCTTTACCAGCCCGACGAGCAGAGCTACATCAGCGCGGACCTCTACTCCATCCGCTTCGTGGAATTTCTGCCCGAGATCAGTCAGACCAATTCCCAGCAGCAACAGCAGCCGTAAGGAAAAGCGGGAGAAGCGCGGCGCGCTTCTCCCGCTTTCCTTATTGCCTGCACTCAGATGCGCGTGGCGAGGGCGCGGAGCGTGCCCGTGAGCCGTACCTCGCCGCTGCCGGCGGGGAGAAAGAGGCTGTCGCCCTTCTTCGCCCTGACGGTCTCACCGCCGCAGCGGACCTCGCCCTCGCCGTCAAGGATCAGCAGCGAGAGGAAGGACTCCGCGCCGCACGGCGCCGCCTGCGGCGCGGCGAGCAGATCGACAGTGAAATAGTCACAGCGGGCAAGGTGTCCGCCGAAGTCCGGCGTGGGAACGCCGGCGGTCCGGCGCGTCACGTCCAGCGCCTGCGCGATGTGCAGGGCGCGGGGCTTTCCGTCGGGACCGAGGCGGCCGTAGTCGCACACGCGGTAGGTCACGTTGCTGCTCTGCTGCACCTCTGCCACCACGATGCCGCGGCAGATGGCGTGGATGGTGCCCGCGGGGATGAACACCGTGTCGCCCGCCTTGACGTTCACGCGGCGCAGGACCTCGGGCAGTGTGTTGTCTGCGATGCGGCGCTTTAGCTCGTCCCGGGAAATATCGCGCGAAAAGCCGCAGTAGAGAAAGGCGTCCGGCTCGGCGGAGAGGACGTACCACATCTCCGTTTTGCCGTTCTGTCCCTCGTGCGCGCGGGCGTAGGCGTCGTCGGGATGGACCTGAATGGAGAGATCCTTCGCCGCGTCGATGAGCTTGATGAGCACCGGAAGCTCCGCGAATTTCCGCCCGTGCTCCCCCAGCGCCCCGGGGTGCGCGGCGAGATATTCCGCGAGCGTTTTGCCCGCGTCGGGACCGGACGCGAGCACGGAGGGACCGTCGGGATGACCGCTCAGCTCCCACGTTTCCGCGAGACGCGCGCCGTCATACCGCTTGCCGTAATCGGTGATGAGCTTTGTTCCGCCCCAGAGATAGTCCTTACAGGCGGGGGCGAGCTTGAGAATGGACATGGAAACGATCTCCTTTCAAGGCGAACGCGCGGGATCAGAGGATCCCGCGCGCTTTGAGTTCTTCGCGCAGCTGACCGGCGTCGTGGAACACGATGCCCTGCATACCGGCGTTTTCCGCCGCCTCGATGTTCGGCGGGAAATCGTCGACGAACAGGCAGCTCGACGCCGTGAGGTCAAATTTGTCGAACAGCGCCTGATAGATAGCGGCCTCGGGCTTGAGCAGGTGAACGTCCGCCGAGATCAGCGTGCCGGAAAAGCACTCGCTGCCCGGAATGTCGTGCCAGTAGGTGTGCTGGCGGCGGGCGGCGTTGGAGAGCAGATAGAGCGTATAGCCCCTTGCCTTCAGCTCGCGCACCACGTCCGCCGTGCCCGTGATGGGCACGATCGGCTCGTTCCAATGGTAGATGATATACTCTGCCGCGGCGTGCAGCTCCGCGGGGAGCCTGGCGCAGGCGTGGGCATAGACCTCCTCCTCGGTGATGGTGCCGCGGTCGAGCCGCACCCAGTCGGTCGTGCACAGCAGGTGCTGCCTGAGGAGCGCTTCGCCCTCCGCGCCGACGTGCAGGCGGCGGGAAAACAGCTCCGCGCCGAAGTCCAGCAGCACGCCGCCCATATCAAAAACAATGGTATTGATCTTCATTACAGCTTTTCTCCCGGCTCGTCGGGGACAGCGGCGGCGACCGCCGCTTCCTCCGCTTCCGCCGCCACGGCGGCGGGCTCCTTTTTGAACAGTCCCGTCAGCTTTGCCACGCGTCTGCGGCGGCGCTCCATGGCCTCCAGCCGCTCACCGAGATCGCGCGCGCCCACGCCGTAGACCAGATAGAGGATCACGCCGGACACCAGCATGATGAACACGGTCGAAGCGCAGCGGCGGCCCGAGGCGTTGACGTTGTAGCCGTACAGTCCCTCCTCCGCACACATGGCCTGAATGACCATGGCGTAGCTCGTGCCGTAGGAGCTGGCAAAGGTGGCGGACATATCGTACTCGGTAAAGAGCGCGTTGAAGTTCAGCGCGAACACCGCCAGCACGCTCGGCAGGATGATGGGCAGCTTGACCCTGAGGAAGGTCGTCAGGCCGCTCGCGCCCATGTTGCGCGCGGCGTCCTCCAGCTCCTCGTCGATGGCGTAAAACGCCGCCTTGATCATGCGCAGCGAGAACGGCAGCTTGACCACCGTGTAGGCCAGCACGAGCAGGATGCGGACGTGCTCGGCGAAGTAGAGGTTCACATTGCCGACGTACCAGATGTTCTCGGCGTTGAAGTAGGTGCGGTAGGAATAGCAGATGAGAATGGTCGGCAGCAGCCACGGGAAAAGCAGGCAGTATTCCAGCACCACGCCGGACTTCTTGCTGCGGTTTTTGAAGATGTAGTTGCAGGCGATCACGACGATCAGGCACGCGAGCGCCGCGGCGAGGATGGAGAGCACGAAGCTCATCTTGATGCCGCCGAGGGTCGCCTCGTTGGCGAACAGACCGGAGATGGAGCCCTTGCGCACCTTGTAGGTGCCGCGCGAGGTGAGGTACTGGTAGTCCTGCGTGCCGAAGAAGTTGATGAGCGTCCAGTTGGAAAGGTCGAGCTTCTTCATGCGGATGGCGCTGTAGGTCTGGAACGAGAAAATGACGATCATCACCACGGGGATCATGTAGATGATGAAGAGGACATAGGCATAGATGTGCGCGAGGGTATTCCAGACGGGATTTGTGATCTTCTGTTTTTGCAGCCGCGCCTTGGTCTTGGAGACGGAGAGGTAGTGGCCCTTGCGCTCGTAGGCGGAGAGCACGGTGAGCAGCACGATGGTGAACATCGCGAGAATGATGGACAGCAGCGCGGCGCGCGCCTGCGGGAAGGCCTCGTCCGCTGTGGACGAGCCGGCGAGACGCACGATCTCGGGGTTGATGGAGTCGTAGCCGAGCAGCGTGGGGGCGGACATGGCGCACAGACCCGTGATGAAGGTCATGACCGTCAGCGAGAACATGGTGGGCACGAGCGTCGGGAAAACGACCTTCCAAAGCACCTTGAAGGGCTTCGCGCCCATGTTGCGCGCGGCCTCGACGGTGTTGTAGTCGATGCCGCGGATGGCGTTGCGCAGGAAGAGCGCGTGGTTGCTCGTGCAGGCGAAGGTCATGGTGAAGAGCACCGCGTTGAAGCCCGAGAACCAGTTTGGATCAAAGCTCGGGAAGGCGTTGACGAGCGCGGTGGTGAGAATGCCGTCGGAGGCGTAGAGGAACAGATAGCCCGTGACCAGCGCGACGCCGGAGTAGATCATCGTGGTCATGTAGCCGAGGCGCAGGATGTTCGCGCCCTTGATGTCGAAATACTCCGTCAGCAGCACGATGGACACGCCCACCACATTGACCGTGACGACCAGGCAGATGGCGAGCTTGAGGGAGTTCCAGACGTAGCGGCCCATGCTGCCCGCGAAGAAGAAGCGGATGACCGCGAAGGGATCGCGCACGCCCTCGGCGTTCGTGGTGGTGAAAATGCTCGTGAGCGTATTGAGGCACGGCAGGAGCATGAAGCCGAAGAAGAAGTAGGCAAAGAGCACGATGCCGATCATGCGCACCACAAACGCCGCGTCGAAGCGGGACTTAGCAAGAGAGCCGCCCATCACTCCACCTCCTCCGCGGAGGGCGCGTAGGCCATGATGTCGTTCGGATTCAGGATGACCTTGACGCGCTGGCCTGGGTCGTAGATGTTCACGCCGTCGTTCTTCTCAATGACCTTGAGGCTCTGCGTGCCGACGTGGATGTAATACTTGATGTAGAGCCCGTAGTATTCGCAGCTCTCCACCGTGCCGTCGAGCGCGATCTCGCCGCCGCGCGGGGCGACGTTGACGTGCAGGCGCTCGAGACGGATGTAGTTGTGCTTGCTTGCGTCCACCTCCGCACCGGCAGCGCGGAGGGCGGACACGGTATCGTCATTCAGTCGGTTGATGTCACCGATGAAATTGCAGACAAATTCGGTTTGCGAGTGGTTGTAGACCTCATTGGGCGTGCCGATCTGCTCGATGAAGCCCTTGTTGAACACCGCGATGCGGTCGGAGAGCGTCAGCGCCTCCTCCTGATCGTGGGTGACGTAGATGGTGGTGATGCCGAAGTCCTTCTGCATCTTCTTCAGCTCGTTGCGCAGCTGCACGCGCAGCTTGGCGTCGAGGTTGCTCAGCGGCTCGTCCATGCAGATGATGGCGGGGCCGGTGACGAGGGCGCGGGCGATGGCCACGCGCTGCTGCTGACCGCCGGAGAGCTGCGAGACCGCCTTTTTGAGCTGCTCGTCGGAAAGGTCGACCTTGCGCGCGATCTCGCGCACCTTGCGGTCGATCTCGTCCTTCTTTGCCTTCTTGACCCTGAGGCCGAAGGCGATGTTGTCGTATACGGTCATCGTCGGGAAGAGCGCGTAGCTCTGGAACACGATGCCGATGTTGCGGTCCTCGATGGGGACGCGCGTGATGTCGCGGCCCTTGACCACGACGGAGCCCTCCGCCGGCTCGATGAAGCCCGTGATGGTGCGGAGCGTGGTGGTCTTGCCGCAGCCGGAGGGGCCGAGGAAGGTAAAGAATTCGCCCTCCTTCACATGGACGTTGATGCTGTGCAGGGCGGTGAAGTCGCCGAACTTCACAACGATGTCATTGAGCCGGATCATAATGGATTCTCCTCTTTTTGTATTCGGAATAAAGAGATCAGGCGAGCCGGAGAGATCCCGGCTCGCCTGAAAACACACAACAGTCGGTATCCCGCTGAGCCTCTCCGCGGGACGCGGTGCGCGGGGCTTGCCTTACGCGGCCTTCTGGGTCAGGGTCGCCCAGTCGAGGTTGGCCCAGTCGGGCTCCGCCACGGCGGCGGAGGCGTCGGCCCAGTAGAAGCCGAGGTTGGTCATGATGTTGGTCCACTCGCTGGAGTGCTCGGCAACGTACTCGGCATAAGTCATGTCGGTGCCGTCGACCTTGGTCAGAGCGAAATTCTTGAGGGTGTAGATGGCAGGGATGCCGTCGGGATAGAGGATGTCAGCCGCGGCGGTGTTGCAGGGATAGGAG
>ERZ1034844.1213-NODE-1213-length-12406-cov-3.854749_pt1 | contig 12406 bp, 8 predicted proteins | sample MGYA00520594_ERZ1034844 | MGnify/ENA primary metagenome ERZ1034844 (study PRJEB33766, sample SAMN09781733) | gut metagenome | biome: gut microbiome | host: Homo sapiens | place: Madagascar | study: EMG produced TPA metagenomics assembly of the PRJNA485056 data...
AATCGAATCAAAAGTAAAGGCTATTATCGTTGACAAACTCGGTGTAGATGAGGCAGACGTTAAGCCAGAAGCAAGCTTCACAAACGACCTCGGTGCAGACTCTCTCGACACAGTTGAGCTCATCATGGAGTTCGAGAAGGAGTTTGGCGTAAACATCCCTGACGATCAGGCAGAGAAAATCTCTACAGTTGGCGACGCTATCGCTTACATCGAGAACGCAAAATAAATAAACCGATGGTTTATAGTTTATGGTATGCACAACCATAACAAACATTCTTTGTTATAATTCCATTGCGCGCCATAAACCATAAACCATTTTTTTTGACATTTTTCAGTTACATGGAATTAAAAAGAGTAGTAGTAACAGGTCTTGGCGCAGTAACTCCGATTGGCAATAATCCAGAAGAAACATGGAACAACATGCTCAACGGCGTAAGTGGCGCAGCACCTATTACATTGTTTGACGCTTCTTCGTTCAAGACACAATTCGCTTGCGAAGTGAAAAACCTTAAGGTCAACGACTACATCGACCGCAAGGAAGCACGCAAGATGGACCGCTACGCACAGCTCGCTATCATCGCAGCTATGCAGGCAATGCAGGACAGCGGTTTAAATCTCGACGAAGAAGATAAGAACCGCATCGGCGTAATCTACGGCGTAGGCATCGGTGGTATCAAGACCTTCGAGGAAGAGGTGGGCTACTGGGCAACACACCAGGAGCTCGGTCCGAAATTCAATCCCTTCTTCATTCCGAAGATGATTGCCGACATCGCAGCCGGACACATCTCTATTATGTACGGTCTTCACGGCCCCAACTTTGCCACCACATCGGCTTGCGCATCTTCTACAAACGCACTAGCCGACGCATTCAACCTCATCCGCTTGGGTAAGGCAAACGTAATCGTAAGCGGTGGTGCAGAGGCTGCCATCACACCTAGCGGCGTAGGCGGCTTCAACGCAATGCACGCCCTCTCTACACGCAACGACGACCCAGAGCACGCTTCACGTCCGTTCAGCGCATCACGCGACGGCTTCATCATGGGCGAAGGTGCTGGCTGCCTCATCCTCGAGGAGCTGGAGCACGCTAAGGCACGCGGAGCGAAGATATACGCCGAGATGGTTGGCGAAGGCATGTCTGCCGACGCACACCACATCACAGCATCACACCCAGAAGGACTCGGTGCTTGCCTCGTTATGCAGAACGCACTCGAGGACGCAGGCATGAAGCCAGAGGATATCGACTACATCAACGTACACGGTACATCAACACCTGTAGGCGACATCTCTGAGGCAAAGGCAATCAAGCAGGTGTTCGGCGAAGCAGCTTACAAGCTCAACATCAGTTCAACAAAATCAATGACTGGTCACCTCCTCGGTGCTGCCGGAGCTGTCGAGGCACTCGCATCAGTGCTCGCAGTGAAGAACGACATCATCCCGCCAACTATCAACCACGTTGAAGGCGACGAGGACCCAGAAATCGACTATACACTCAACTACACGTTCAACAAGGCTGAGAAGCGCGAGGTACGTGCAGCACTGAGCAACACGTTCGGTTTCGGTGGACACAACGCATGTGTAATATTCAAGAAATATGCTGAGTAATCTCATCGACAGAATGAAGCTCCCTTTCCGCAAGGACAAGGAGCTTTATTTGTCTTTACGCAAAATCATAGGCTTCTACCCACACGACATTAGCTATTACAAACTCGCGCTGATGCACAAGAGCATGTACAAGCGCAATGCGAAGGGCAAGCCCGTGAACAACGAGCGACTGGAGTTTCTCGGCGATGCCGTGCTCGACGCTACCGTTGGCGACATTGTCTACCGCCACTTCCCTGGCAAACGCGAGGGCTTCCTCACCAACACTCGCTCAAAACTCGTACAGCGCGACACACTCAACCGACTGGCACAGGAGATGGGCATCAACCAACTCATCCTCTCAAGCGGACGCTCACAATCGCACAACTCATACATGGGTGGCAACGCTTTCGAGGCTCTCGTAGGAGCCATATACCTCGACCGCGGCTATGATGCCTGCATGAAGTTCATGCGCAAACGAATACTGACACAAATGATAAACATCGACAAGGTTGCTTATAAGGAAGTGAACTTCAAGAGCAAGCTCATCGAATGGAGTCAGAAGAACCGTGTGCGCATCGACTTCAAGTCGATTCTGGAGGAGAAAGATAAGACAGGTTCACCCGTGTTCATCTATCGTGTGATGCTCGAAGGCGTGGAAGGCTGCGACGGCAAGGGATATAGTAAGAAGGAAAGCCAGCAGCTCGCCTCTAAGCTCACACTGGAGAAGCTCCGCCGCGAACCGCAGTTCATCGACCAAGTGTTCGCTGCTAAGACCAATCGCACAAAGATGGAGGAGGAACCAGTGGAGAACGTACCGTCGACAGAACAACCAGACGATTTTATCATAGTAAGCTCAGGAATGGAGGTAGAGGCAGAAGGCTCTGGTGCTTCAAATGGTTCTAATTCAGATAGTGATTATAGAGGTTCTATAAGTTCTAGTGATTCTAGAAATTCTAGTGATTCTAGAAACTCTAGAGATTCTAGAGATTCTAATGACTCTAATAATCCCAAGGCTAAGCGCAACCGCCGCTCACCTATGTACCGCAAAGATGAAGCAGTCGAAGCAGCTACAGCCACGAAAAAAGAGGCAACAAAATCCGTAGAGCCCGTTTCTTCAAAACTGACTTCAGCCGACCTCAACCTCTCTGACGAAGACTTCGACCTCAGCCATATCTCGGCTAAGGAACAGACTCGAGAGGAAATCATCGCTGCTGCAGAAGCGGCAGCGTTCGGAGATACCTAACAATAAAGTTTGGTGCAGTTATCTCAACTGCACCAAACTATTTACCCCTATACACCTAACAACTACTATGAACCGATTTAAGACCCAACTTCTTGCCCTCGCCACCTTATTCTTCCCATTCACTGCGAGCGCACAATACACCATTTATCCCATTCCGCACACACAGACTGCGGGCAAGGGCAGCAAGGTAGCGTTCACAAAGAACGTAAATATAGTATGCGACGATGCAATTGACACATACACACGTCAGCGTGCTCAGACCATTCTCGCAGAGCATGGCTTCACAGCTACCATCTCAACCACCGAATCGAACACTCTCTCGAACATATACCTCGGCGTAGCTTCAGGCAACGGCTTGACAAAAGCGGCTGCTACAAAGCTCCAACTCAACCTCAGCGTACTCACCAAGAGCGGCAAGTTCGACCGCCACGTGCTCTCGCTCACCAATGCACACGACGGAGTAGCTCAGCTCATCATCATCGGCGAGAATACCGATGCCACATTCATGGGTCTCGCCTCGCTCGAACAGATGCTCGATGCCGAAACAAAGCAGATGCCCACCGTCACTATCAGCGACTACGCCGACCTTAAGGAGCGTGGCATCATCGAAGGTTTTTATGGAAAGCCATACTCCAGCGAGGTGCGCAAGGACTTACTGCGCTTTATGATGCGCAACAAGATGAACTGCTACGTATACGGACCAAAGAGCGACGTATACCACTCAGGCAAATGGACAGAGGCATATCCTACAGAGCTAACAGAAGCACAACGCAAGTCGGGCTTCGTGACACAGCAGGATTTGCGCGAATTCACCGACGTGGCACACCAAACCAAGGTGAGCGTGGTGTGGGCGATACACCCAGGCGACGACTTGCTCAACGACAACGGTGTAGTAGAGAAGATAATGGGTAAGTTCGCGAAGATGCACACCTTAGGTTTCCGCCAGTTTGCAGTCTTTGCCGACGACGTGAACAGACCCGAGAATCAGAACGACATGAACCTCACCGCCTCACGCATCGCTGACATACAGCGCAGCATAGAGAGCCGATGGAACACCAATAGCACCAGCCCTACCGACATCGTAAAACCACTGCGCTTCACGCCACAAATCTACTGTCGCAACTACGCTGCATCACAATGGCAGTTCAATCAGTTCTTCAAAGCACTCTCCAGCATCCCGAAGGATGTCACCATCTATTACACTGGTGGCGGCGTATGGTCGGTGCCCAACAACTACGATCTGAATACTGTACAGTATCAGTTCGGACGTAACGTCATTTGGTGGTGGAACTACCCATGCAACGACAACGGCAGCGGACCAAGCGAGATATACCCGCTCGATATGCGCTCCAACTTCTTCGACATGCCGAACGTAGACAACAACGCATGCCTGGAAACCGAGCTAACAGCAAGCAATCAGGGCATCCTCTGCAACCCTATGGAGCAGGGATCGGCAGCACGCACCGCTGTGTTCTCGGCAGGCGACTACAGTTGGAACAACCGCGGTTTCGACAACAACGCTTCATGGGAAGCATCGTTCAGAGCCCTCTTTCCAGGTCGCACCGAACTACAGAATGCCTATCGCTTCCTCGCTCCATATCTGAGCAAGAACGACCCAACGGCACTCAACACAGCGATAGAAGCATATAAGCGCGACCCGAAGAACGACCAACTGACTGCGCTGATGACACAGATTGTGGACAACTGCGACGTGCTCACCACTATGGAGCACTCGAAAGTGACGAGCGACAGTCTGCTCTACGTCGACATACGCCCATGGGTACTGCGTCTGCGCGCCATGGCAGCTGCCACAAAGGGCTTCATAGCATCGCAGAAAGCCGACAACATCATAGAGGCATGGGCCGATTACCTGCCCAGCGTGAAACTTGCAAACACGCTCACCTCGTCGCCCGACTACATGACAAACCACATGTCGGGTTTTGGTAGCGACGGAATCAGCACCGACCAGCGACTCACTCACGCCTCATGGCGCTATCTCACACCCTTTGTTACCACCTACCTCAGCAAGCACATATCCAATCAACTCTTCCCTACCACAACCAATAAGAACACCGTCCTGACCAACGCCGAGAGCACACAACTCAACCTGAGCCAGAGCGACGAGTGTATATCACTAAAGGGATCAGCTACGCTCCCCGAAGGCGGCTACGCCGGTATAGCACTTGCCCAGCCCGTGCAGCTCAAACAGATAACCATTGCCTCTAAACTCTTCGCCGATACCGACTATAAGTTCATGTATAGCACCGACGGCAAGACATGGAATGAGATGGAGACAAATAACGTTACAACCGACGAGTACGTACACTACATAGTGGTGCTCAACGTGAGCAACAAACAGAAAAACCTGACGCTCGACGCTGCATCCGTACAACTCTTCGTCTACAACAACACGCCAGAGGAAGTGAGAAGCATAACTCCACCAGCCTACAACTATTGGAACAACCACACGGCACAACTGATGACCGACGGCGATTACACCACCTATACCTGCCTGAACCGCGACATGGTGGTAGGTGACACCTATACACTCGAACTCTACGAACCAACAACCATAGAGAACGTACGCATCTGCATGGGCACCACCAACGGCGATTATCCCAAGACAGCACTCCTCAGTGTGTCGACAGACAACCACAACTGGACCGACCTCACCGTCAAGGGAACTCAAACACATGAGTACGACATGTCGCTACAGCAGAACTTCTATGTGGCTACAGAGCCAGAGGCAGGCACCGACGTGATGGCACTCGACTTTGTGCCCACCGACCACAACTTCAACCCGATAAAAATAGAAGCAAAATACGTACGCCTGAAGATTACAGCCATCTGGGGACAACCCAAGTGGATGCGCCTGCACGAGATAGAAATCAACGGACTACCTGCACCGGTACTCACACCGATGAGCGACGCTGAGGGCAATAATGTAGAGGCAGCAACCGATGCCGACGCCACCACCTTCACCAGCACCAACCTCCCTACAACCGCCGACGGCAGCAAGTTCGTATATCGCTTCCTCAACGTGGCAAAAGCCAAGAGCCTCACACTCTTCTGCGACGACACAACGATGCAAAACGCAACCTACTCGCTCACACAGAACGGCAACACATGGAAGCCCATTACTCCTGAAAGCAAAAACGGTGTAGTGACATTCAGCTTCGATGCCAACACAAAGCCGGTAGCTCTACAGATAGCATGGACGGGCAACACAACACCAGCCATCTACGAAGCTATAGAAGATGCCGACGAGAGTGCGGGCAAACCCGTTATAACCGACGTTCACACCATAGCTGACAATAGCAATAAGGCAGTAGTGCTCACCCTGGAGAACGGTGCTCTCATCGCACGCTCCGACATAGGTATCAACACCATACATATCAGTACCATCAACGGACGCAACATATTTAGTCAGCAGCTCAGTGGAAAACGCGAAGCATACATACCTGTATTTACTACCAACACGCAAGCGGTAGTGGTAAATATAAAACTAACAAACGGCAAGAGCACCACATATAAACTCATAAACAAGTAGAAAAACAAAAAGGTGTGTGTGTTTCAAAATGCCACTTTTATACAAAATTAACCCTTGTAATGCACATGCAAAAGGGTTTTTATTTAATTTTGCAACAAAATACTTACGACTATGAAGAAATTATTACTTGCAACACTGCTTTTGCTTGGTATCGTTACCACAGCAAGCGCACAGCTGCCGAAAGTGATGCTTAAGAGCATCGACGGCAAGTCAGTGTCTACCGACACACTCTCAAACAACGGCAAGCCGTTCATCATCGACTTCTTTGCTACATGGTGCAAGCCTTGCAACCGCGAGCTCACAGCCATCAGCGAGGTGTACGAGGAATGGCAGGAGGAGACTGGCGTGAAGGTAATAGCCGTATCTATCGACCAGGCTCAGAATATTAACAAGGTGAAGCCACTCGTTGACAACCACGGCTGGCAGTACGAGGTGCTCCTCGACCCGAATAGCGACTTCAAGCGCGCACTCGGCATTCAGACCATCCCTTACGTAATCGTATGCGACGGCAACGGCAAGATTGTGTCTAAGCACAACGGCTATACCGAGGGTGCTGAGGAAGAGCTCATCGAGGAAGTACGCAAGCTTGTAAACAAGTAAACGAGTTGACATGTTAATATGTTGACATGTTGACGAGTTAGCAGTTATCACTCTCACCGACAACCCTAACAACATTAATATGAACAAAAAGCTTACGCTCGCTCTCGCTGCCCTCACTCTGTCGGCAGCCACAGCGAGCGCACAAACAATAAAGGTCACTAAGGACTACGACGTACAGATTACGGGTAGCTTGCAGACCGACTTCCTCGTTCCGCAGGAAGACAACAAGATTGGTACGGGAACCTATGACGATAAAGTGCTCAACAACACCTACGCCGAGGTTCACGCCCTCTCCAAGTATGTAGACGCCGGTGTGCGTCTCGAATATCTCGACCATCCGCTCCCAGGCTTTGACAAGGACTTCAAAGGCTGGGGTGTGCCGTTTTATTACATCAAGGGCAAACTGAAGAACGCCGAACTCACACTCGGCAACTTCTACGAGCAGTTCGGCTCGGGCTTCATCCTCCGCACATACGAGGAGCGTTCGCTCGGCATCGACAACTCGCTGCTCGGTGGCCGCGTAATGGTGCGCCCGTTCAAGGGCGTGCAGGCAAAGGTGATCGTAGGCACACAGCGTCGCTACTGGGACACACAGTCGCTCATCGGTGGTGCCGACCTCGAACTCAGCGTGTCTGAGTGGTCGCAGAAGATGCAGCAGTCGGGCACAAACCTCACGCTCGGTGCATCATGGGTTGTAAACCACCAGCACCAGAAGGAGGATGTTTTTGCCGATGCCACACACAAGTTGCGCTTCGTTGAGAACACCAACGCCTTCGACGTGCGTGCCAACTTCCAAAAGGGCGGCTTCAGCGTGCTCGGCGAGTATGCACAGAAGACTGAAGACCCTACGTTCGACAAGAACTTCCCGTATATCTACCGCAAGGGCTACGTGACGATGCTCTCTACATCCTACTCGCAGCGCGGCATGAGTATCCTCTTGCAGGCAAAGCGTTCGGACAACATGAACTTCCGATCACGCCGCACAGAAAGCGGTACGGCAGGCTTCATCAACCACCTGCCGGCGTTCGCCATGCAGCAGACATACGCTCTGGCTTCGCTCTATCCTTACGCCACACAGCCTAACGGTGAGTGGGCATATCAGGCAGAGCTCGGCTATAAGTTCAACCGCAAGACATTCCTCGGCGGCAAGTACGGTACAAGCGTGAAGCTCAACTTCTCGCATATCCGCGCCATCGAGAAGAACGTACACAACGGTGGCACACCGGGCACAGACGGATACGGCTCGCCTTTCTGGAAGAGCGGCGAGAAGTACTACCAGGACATCAACGTGCAGATTGAGAAGAAGCTCACCAAAGACTTCAAACTCAACCTCATGTATATGAACCAGTATTACAACAAGACCGTTGTTGAGGGCGAGGGCGGCATGATTCATTCTGACATCTTCGTGGCAGAAGGCAAGTACCGCTTCAACAAGAAGATCACACTGCGCGGCGAGGCTCAGTATCTGAACACAAAGGACGACCAGGGCGACTGGTGGTTCGGTCTGCTCGAGCTTTCTGTTCTGCCTAACTTCATGTTCACCATCAGCGACCAGTATAACGGTGCGGAGCACTACTATACATCTACCGGCTCCATCGACGAGACAAAGGGCACACATGCCGAGCACTACATCAACGGCTCCGTAACCTTCACTCACGGTGCACACCGTCTGCAGGTTGGCTACGGCAAGACACGCGCAGGCTACAACTGCTCGGGTGGCGTATGCCGCTACGTGCCGGCAAGCAAGGGTGTAACAGTATCTTACAACTATAACTTCTAAAGCCACTATTATGAAACTGAAGAATATATTGTTAGGCGCAGCAAGCGCCATCGCCATTTTCGCAACAGTGGCATGTCAGGAAGTAGACCCCAACGACCGACTCATCTATGTGAAGCCGGCTGAGGTGGGACGCGCAGTGCTCATCGAGGACTACACCGGCCAGGAGTGTATCAACTGCCCTAACGGCACAAACGCCATCAACAATATCGTTGAGACTTACGGCGAGAAGAACGTAATCGCAGTGGGCATACACAGCGGTCCGCTCGCATCAAAGGGCAAGACCTCGTTGGCAACCGAAATAGGCGATGAGTACTACAAGCACTGGGACAGCCAGAGCAAACTCGGACAGCCGTGGGCACTCTTCAACCGCGCCACAGCTCCTAACCAGGACTATAACACATGGGCAAAATACGTAGGTGTGCTCATCTCAAAGAAGGCTACGCTCTCGCTCAGCGTCAACAACGTTTACGACGCTGCGTCGCGCAAGCTCACCATCGACGTAAAGGCTTTCGGCACCGACGGCACAACAACAGGCAAGCTGCAGGTGTGGCTCATTGAGGACGGTATCGTGGCTAAACAGAAGATGCCCAATGGCAAAATCAACAAAGAGTATGTACACAACCACGTATTCCGCGATGTTGTCAACGGCACTTGGGGCGAGGACGTAACCGTGAACGAGGGCGAGACCACAGAAAAGCAGTACGACTACACGCTGCCTGAGAAGTGGAACGCTGAGAAGGTATCGGTAGTGGCTTTCGTTTACGACAACAACGAGGTACAGCAGGTTACTAAGAAGGCTGTCTTCGCAGAAACCGCTGCCGAATAGCATTTTTTGAGACTGTGTGCATGCGTCGGTCGCACACACAGCCTCATACTTCTTTCAATACAGTATTACCCCTAAACGCTAATTTTAAAATAGAATCATATGAAGAAAATCTTTACACTTTGTGTTGCTCTTTTCGCTGCAGTGTCAATGTTTGCGCAGGAGACTAAGGGCATGTTTGAATTCGCTACAGCAGACGGTACAGTTGTACCAAGCGGATCGGTTATAACAAAATCGGACGTCGAAGACTTTACAGATCCTGAAGATGGATATGATACCAAGCAAATCTCAACAGGTCTGTTCGTAAAACCTATTAAGACAGACTTGAACGGAGAGAAGCTCTGCGTCAAGCTGCGTGTTGACGTAGAAGAGATTGACCACGGCAGCATCGCCTTCTGTCTGCTTGGCAACTGTAGCAGCGCAATAAAGAAAGGCACATACGAGTCTAACGGCGGTTTCGTAGACCAACTCGACGACCTTGCAACCGAATGGATGATTGGCTATGACGAAGAAACCGGAAAGGCAAAGTACGGTGAGGCAACAGCCAAGCTCACATTGGTAGTTTGCCGCAAGGTATCTCAGGGCAATGACCAATTCGGCATTGAGCATTTCAAATACGAGGATGTAGGCGAGAGCTCAACCGTAACAGTAAAGTTCGTGTATAACGAGAAGTCTACCGGCATCAACGGCATCAGCAACGCAGAAGCTACGGTAGTGGCACGCTACGCAGCAGACGGCACACGCCTTTCAGCTCCACAGAAGGGCTTGAACATCGTGAAGCTCTCTAACGGCAAGACCGTGAAATACATCAAATAAAAAAATAAGTTTTACATTTTTCAGAAAGGGAAATCATTATGAAGAAAATCTTGCTTTCTGCTTTTGCGATGCTGTTAGCAGTGACTGCTAACGCGCAAAACCTCACCGTAGAAAAGTTACAGAGCCCGCTCGGTGTTCAGACAGAGGCTTTCGGTGCACACAAGGCTCCTGCAAAGGCAAACCTTGCAGCCAACCAGCGACTCGTAGGCTACTTCAACACTGACGATTGCGACAACTACTTAGGTGCAACATCTATCACCGGCAACAACAAGGTAGCCATAGTGCTTACAGCAAACGACCTCGTTCCCTATTACGGCAAGAAGATTGTCGGTGTGCGCTTCAACCTGGGACAGGGCGAAACATCTACCGGTGTATTTGTAGAGAATGTGAAGATAAATAATGGTACAATCACTGAAAACACCGCCATTGTAACTTCAGACAAGAGCGTCACATCTGCAGCAGGTGCAAAAAACACAGGCGAATGGCATGAGGTGATGTTCGACAACAAGGTGGAGATTAACTCGTCGTTTGAAGCACTGCTCGTAGGCTACTGCTACAAGCAGAAGAGCAACAACTACCCTATCGGCGTAAACTCTAAGGTTGACGGTCCGTTTTACGTATTCGCCAACATCCCCGCTTCAAATGGCGGCAATGGCGAAAACTGGTATCAGATAAATAGCGATGGCTACGGCCTCTCTATCCAGCTCATCGTGGAGGGCGACTTCGCGCCAAACGCTGTACAGCCTCTCGACTTCGGCAAGTTTATGGTCGTTAAAGGCAAATCAAAGAACGTAGCGGTAAGCCTCTTCAACCTCGGTTCAAAGCTCAGCAGCATCGACTACACCATCGCTCTTGACGGCAAGGCAGGCGCTGAGCAGCACCTCGACTTCGGCAAGGACTACGGCGTAGGCGGCACACACACTGTAGAGATTCCGTTCGCAGCAGACTCTAAGATTGGAACAAGCACTGTTACACTCACCGTCACAAAGGTAAACGGCGTAGAGAACGCAAACGCAACAAAGACAGCTACCGGCACACTCTATACAGTAGAAAGAGAGTTCGTGAAGAGATCTGTAGTAGAAGAGGGCACCGGCACTGATTGCGGATACTGTCCAAGAGGTCACGTTGTTATGCATAACATGCATAATCTTTATGGCGACCAGTTCATCGGCATCGCTCTGCACCAGCGTAGCACAACGGACCCGATGTACAACAATTCATACTATTTGGGTTTCAAGAATTTTCCACAATGTATGGTAAACCGTTCAAATGGTTTTTGTGATCCATACGATGAAATGCCAGCAGTGCTCAAGGCTTCTCTGAACGAAATTGCTCTGGCAGAAGTAACCGTTGCCGGTACATTCGCAGATGAGGACACAAAGGTCAACGCAACAGCCTCAGTAGAGTCGTTGGTAGCAGGCGACTACGATATTGCATTCATGCTTACAGCAGATGGTCTAACCGGCAAGACAACCTCATGGAAGCAGCAAAACTACTTCTCCAAGGGACATTCAGGAAATCCATACAGGTCAAAGTCAAGTATGCCTGAGGACATCCAGTTCCTGTGGGATAAGGGTTCATCATATTACGAGACATACAACGATGTGCTCATTGCAAGCTCTTACGTAAGCGACAAAAACAAGGCGACCCTGCCTACACTCGTCGCAAACGGCACAGTAAACTCAGAGTACACACTCAAGATGCCTACAAAAACAAGTCTGAAGAAGGCTCTCAAGCTTGATCAGGTTTATGTTGTTGCAGTGCTTCTCGACAAGAAGACCGGCGCTATCGTCAATGCTGGCAGAGCTCGCGTCACTGGTTCTACCGGTATCGAGGACGTAACAACTGGCACTGAGGCTACAGTTGTGGCTCGCTACACAGTGAACGGTGTTCAGGTTTCGGCTCCTGTGAAGGGCGTGAACATCCTGAAGATGTCTGACGGCACAACACGCAAGGTGCTCGTTAAGTAATCGACGAAACAGTTACAAAGCAACAGAATAGCTTATATAAATG
>ERZ1034844.1224-NODE-1224-length-12308-cov-3.461030_pt1 | contig 12308 bp, 9 predicted proteins | sample MGYA00520594_ERZ1034844 | MGnify/ENA primary metagenome ERZ1034844 (study PRJEB33766, sample SAMN09781733) | gut metagenome | biome: gut microbiome | host: Homo sapiens | place: Madagascar | study: EMG produced TPA metagenomics assembly of the PRJNA485056 data...
TACGGGGAGCTGGCAAACCGAAGGTTTGACTGAGGGGTTGGCGATACCCAGCGAAGCGACTTTCTTTTTCAACCCCTCCGTCAATTCGCTAACGCTCATTGACACCTCCCCTTTCAGGGCAGGCTAACTCCCTCTAACCCCTTTCACACATCTGCGTCCCTTGCGTCCCTATCGTCCCTAAGCCGCTATTTGCCTAGGTTTTTTCAGGGACGATGGCAGGGACGCAAGATTTTATCGTCCCTGAGTGGGGCTGACGTGCTACCGCCAACTAAAAGCTGTCCCCGTTTACGGGGAAAGTGGCATGGCGAAGCCATGACGAAAGGGGAACGGCTTAAAGCTGCCAAGTGCTTTTACTATTCCCCCTCAGACAATCCGCCTTACGGCGTATTGCCAGCTCCCCCGCAAGCGGTGGCGCCTTTTGGTAACTGTACTATTCAGTTTTCACTTGCATATTTTCTATGATTTGCGTATAATATAACCGAAGAATGACGCCAGCCGGTGAACGGTTGGCCAAAGTTTGTTTACTTAAGAATAGTAACCGTTACTTTGCACGATGACGGTTACTTTTCTTTTTACCGAAAGTTAGTGCGAATTGCAATACCTTCAGGAAAAGCCTGAAAAGTGCTACAATGAATGTCAAAAATGCAAAGAATTCTGACCATGTCATCATAGGGCCACCTCCTTTCCCTGAATTATAAAAAACAGAGGAGTGCGGCCAACCATCTACCGACCAGACGGACTAGCGTCAATTTTATTATAATTTAGAATACTGTCAAAATGCAATAGAAAAAGCAATATTTCACCCGTTCGAAGAACGGATTTCACTGCGTAAGCTTCAGGGACGCAAGGGGCGATAGTGTGTGAAAGGGATTAGGGCGGTTTAACTCCGCATCTCAAATATTATTGCGCATAAACGCACAAAGCATGGTATAATAAGCATATGTATAAGATTATGATTGTTGAGGACGACGCGGTCATTGCCGCCGAAATACGGGATTATCTGTGCCGGTGGGATATGCAGGGGCATATCGCGCACAGGCTGGACGACATTGTGGGAGAATATATCCGCATAAAACCGCAGCTTATTATAATGGACATCGCGCTGCCGTTCTATAACGGCTTCTATTGGTGCCAGCAGCTGCGGCAGTTTTACGATACGCCCATAATGTTCCTTTCTTCACGTGCGGACAATATGGACATTGTTATGGCCGTGAACATGGGCGCGGACGATTATCTCGTCAAGCCCGTATCCATGGAGGTATTGGTCGCCAAGGCGCAGGCCATGCTCAGACGGACGTATGACTACCGTACACCACTGCTGCCAACGGTGCAGGGCGCGCGGTACGACTCCGCGGCGCTGTATATCGAAAAGGACGGCGTGCGCGTAAAGCTTACGCCCAACGAAGGTAAGCTGCTTTCCTGCCTTATATCAAAGCGCGGCAAGGTTGTTTCGCGGGAGGAGCTTATGATATCCCTTTGGGACAGCAACGAGTTCGTTGACGACAATACGCTGAGCGTGAACATGAACAGGCTAAGAAGAAAGTTTGAAGAAGTGGGCGTGAAGAACTGCATAGTGACGCACCGTGCGCGGGGGTATGCGCTGGATGGCTAAGGCGCGGGGCTATATACGGCACCGTGCGCCGTTCGTTGCAATGTATGCAATAAGCATGCTTTGCGTTATCGGGATAGCCTTCTTTGCGGGGGAAGATATGAGCGTTGCGCTGTATACGGCGCTTATAATAAGCTTCTTTTTCGCGTGCATAGCCGTTGTTGATATTGACCGCTATGCAAAAAAGCTGAAAACGCTTGACGAGCTCTGCGGCACCATAACGCATCTGAGCCGCGCCCTGCCGCGGGGCGAAGGCGGGCTTGAAAAGGCGTATGCGCACGTGCTTGAAGAACTTTGCAATGAATACGATGCCCTGAGCGCGTCCGAAACGGCGCGTAAGCAGGAATCGCTTGATTACTATACCCTTTGGATACATCAGATAAAAACGCCCATAGCGGCGATGAGGCTCCTTTTGGAGCAGGACGGCGACCGCGCCGTGATGCGGCAGGAGCTTTTCAAAATTGAACAATACGCCATGATGGCGCTAAGGTTCATAAAGCTTGAAAGCATATCGAGCGACATTGTGCTTGCCCCGTGCAGGCTGGATTCCGCCGTTAAGGAGCAGGTGCGCAGCCATTCGATACCCTTTGTTTATAAGGGACTGAGCGTAAGCGTAAACGTTAGCGGGCAAAGCATAATGACGGACAAGAAGTGGCTTGGATTCATAATAGAGCAGCTTATTTCAAACGCCGTTAAATATACCAGCAAGGGCGGCGTGACAATATGCGGGGACGCTAAATCGCTCAGCATTGAGGATACCGGCATAGGCATAATGCCCGAGGACCTGCCCAGAATATTTGAAAAAGGATACACGGGCTATAACGGCCGCATAGACGACCGCTCAAGCGGAATAGGGCTTTATATGGCAAAGCGGGCGGCGGACGCGCTGAGCATACGCATAGGCGTTGAATCAAGGCTTGGCAGGGGGACACGGTTCACGCTTTACTTTCCGGACTGCGAAAGAGAAATATATAAGTGACAAAACTGTAAGATTACACGGCCCATCTGTAAGCTGACGCTATGGCAGATGGGTTTTGTTATGCGGTAAAATAAGTGCATGACAAACGGAGGAATGAAAATGGAACTGTTAAAGGTATCAAATATTACCAAGGTATATAACACCGGCAAAGGCATGCGCCAGTTTAAGGCGCTAAACGGAGTTTCCTTCGACGTGCACGAAGGCGAATTCGTGGCCATAATGGGCCCCAGCGGCAGCGGCAAAACCACCCTGCTGAACATATTGGCAACGCTTGATAAGCCCACCTGCGGCGAGGTGTTGCTCGATGGGCACAGCTTCAACCGCGTTAAGGACAGCGAAAGCGCGCGCTTCAGGCGGGAGCATCTTGGCTTCGTATTCCAGGACTTCAATCTGCTGGACAGCTTTAACCTGAAGGACAACATACTGCTGCCGCTTGTGCTTTCCCGCATGGATGTGAACGAGATGGAGCGCAGGCTTTCGCCCATAGCGAAAATGCTCGGCATAGAGGAACTGCTGACAAAGTTCCCTTATGAGGTTAGCGGCGGCGAAAAGCAGCGCGCGGCGGTGGCAAGGGCAATAATCACCGATCCGCGCATACTCCTTGCGGACGAACCCACAGGCGCACTCGATTCAAAGAGCAGCAAGCGCCTGCTCGATAACTTTGCCCGGCTTAATTCCCAGGGCAAAACAATACTCATGGTTACGCACAGCGCATTTGCCGCAAGCTATGCTTCCCGCGTGCTGTTCATACGCGACGGCGGCATCTTCAGCCAGATATACCGCGCGGAGGAGAGCAACGCCGCGTTTTTCGACCGCATAGTATCAAATCTTAGCGTGCTTTCGGAAGGAGGCAACGGCCTTGTTTAATGCCTTTTATGCAAAGCTTGCCCTTGCAAATATCCGCAGGGATAAGCGCACATATGTGCCGCACATAATTGCCACGGCGGTGATAAGCGGCGTGTATCTTTTGATAGCGGGGCTTATGTTTTCCTACGGCCTTGCCAATTTGACCAGCGGGAAAACCACGCAGGCCATGTTCTCCTTCGGCATGGTGGTTTTCAGCATATTCGCGTTTTTCTTCATGCTGTATGTGAACAACTTCCTTATAGGCCGCAGGAAGCGGGAATTCGGCCTGTATGCGGTGCTGGGGCTTGAAAAGCGGCATGTGGGCCGCGTGCTTAGGTGGGAAAACCTGTTCACGCTGGGCCTGGGGCTTATATTGGGCATAGTCTGCGCGCTCATATTCGGCCAGCTTGCGTTCTGGATACTGCTCAAGCTTATCGATTGCGTGGACGGCAGCCGCTTCGTTATAAGCGCAAAGGCGTACGCTATAACGCTTGTGTTCTTCGGCGGCATATTTATAGTGACAAGCGTATATAACACGCTGCGCGTGCGCATTGCGAACCCCATGGAGCTTATACGCGCCCCCAAGAAGGGCGAAAAGGATTCAAAAATGCTTTGGCCGCTGGCGATACTTGGCGTAATAATGCTTGCGGGGGCATACATCGTGGCATGGAAGATAGACAATTCCGCCGTTGCGCTGGGCATATTCTTCCCGCTGGTAATAGTTGTAATAATTGCAACGTACATCGTTATGGAATACGGCAGCATTGCCTTCCTGCGCGCCGTTAAGGCCAACAAGCGCATATATTACCGCCCGTCAAGCTTCATTGCCATATCGGGCATGATACAGCGCATGCGCCAAAACGCGCGCTCCCTTGCCACAATATGCATACTGTCCACAATGCTTGTTGTTACCGTATCGGGCACGCTGTCCCTTTACGCCGGGCGGGAGGAGATGCTGCGCGAGCTCAATCCGCACGACGTGGAGATTTCCATCCACTTTGTGGATAAGGACAACGGCTATCCCTTGCCCGATAAGGCGGAGCAGGAAAGAATAATAGGCGACATAGAGCAGCTTTTGATAAACAGCGCGGCGAAGCACGGCGTTAAAATATCCAAGGAACGTTTCGTTGCGGGCTATGATGACTCGCAGTATTACGACGCGGCGATAGACATGCCGGAGGTTGACCAGCGCACGGGATTAGCCATAATGGAGGATTTTTACGATGCGCTTGACGCTTATCACGATGCATATAACCGCGGCAGCGCATGCTGCCTTGTGCGTGGCTCGAAGGATATATACAATGAGCGCGCGCTAAACTACGCCATGTATGGCGGGCTGCTGTTCCTGGGCGTGTTCTTCGGAATGCTGTTCCTTGCGGTAACGGTGCTTATAATTTACTTCAAGCAGATTTCCGAAGGCTATGACGACAAGGCGCAGTTCGATATTCTGCAAAAGGTTGGCATGGACGACAGGCAGGTCAAAGCCACCATCAATTCGCAGGTGCTGTGGGTGTTCTTCATCCCGCTGGGCATGACGCTTCTGCATATGCTTTTCGCGTCCAAGATAATGAGCTGCATGCTCGGCACGTTCCTGCTGAATGATTACGGGCTGATACTTCGCTGCATCGGCGCAACATGCGCGGCGTTCATGCTGCTTTACCTAATTGTATACAAGCTGACCGCGCGGGTGTATTACAAAATAGTCCGCTGGTGAGCAAATGCCGCAGGGGCGATATGTCTTTGCGGCTTTTTTACATATGTGAACAAAATGTGAACAGTTGCCGCGGCAGCGCAAGCCGGGCAATGCCATTGCCGTGATTGTAAATTATGCAAATTGCATAAAAACATTAGAGCGAGTGAATAAGGCTGTATAAAAATAAACGGCTTCTTCGATAAAATGCCTAAATACCTGAAATTTTCGGGGGGGGGGGGTACTTTGTAAAAATACATAAAACATGAAAATAAATTAATTGCCGCGAAAAGGTTGAAAAAATCTTTGCTTATGGTAAAATTATTATAAGCTTAGCCGGGTGCGTTGCGCACATTGAGCGGCTGACAAGTTGGTCAAGTGGCTCGGGCTTATGCCGGAGCTTTTTATTTTCCGTGCCGGCGGGAGGGGGCTTGCACAGCGGGCGCGGCGTATTCGGTTAAGCGGGGAAAAAACACAGAAGAACTTAATAAGGAGGAGGGAATTGCATGAACAAAACCAAACGAGTGCTGTCGGTGGTTCTGGCGGTACTCATGCTGTCTTCGCTGATAGCGGCGCTGGCGATAGCGGATGGTCAACATACCGTTATCATCAACTACGTTTTCGAGAATGGTAAGCAGGCCGCACCTTCGTGGACTGCTACTCTGGCAGAAGGCAGCAATCTCGAACAGACAGTAACGAGCCCGACGGTTGTGGGCTACGAGCCTGACCAGGCAACCTTTAATGTTTCCGTTAACAACATAACCGAGAACAAGACTTATACAGTAATCTACCATCCGGCGAACGTAGGCTTTACTGTTAACCACTATTTGCAGAACGTTGCGGACAACAACTATACGTTAAACGTATCGGAACGCCATGACGGCTTCACCGAGAGAGAAGTAGGCGATGGCCTTGCCGAAACATATCCCGGCTTTGCAGCACTGCTGTATAATACCAAAGCCAAGGTGGCGGCGGACGGCAGCACGGTAGTTGAGATAAAGTATGACCGCAATTACTACATGATGAGCTTTAACCTTGACGGCGGCTTCGGCGTAGAACCCATCTATGCCCGCTATGGCGCGTCCGTAAAGGTTGAAAATCCCACTAAGCCCGGTTATACGTTTAACGGTTGGGACCCCGCTGTGCCCACAACCGTTCCGGCAGAAAACACAACCTATAAGGCGAAGTGGACACCCGGCGAGTCCGGCTTTACTGTCGTATTCTGGTACGAGAATGCCAACGATGACGGCTACAGCTATGCAGGAAGCATTAAGCCCGCTAACGTTGCTCCAGGCACGCAGAAGAGCAGCGGCGATTATAAGAATGCAGCCTTCACCGGCCGTGATGACACTCATTTTACCTATAACACAGCTAAGGCCGAAACCGTGACCGTAAAGGGTGACGGCTCCACCGTGCTGAATGTGTATTTCACGAGGAATACATATACGCTAACCTTCAAGGGTGGCAAAGTTGAGGTTATCTGTGGCAAGGAAGAACATGAGCACACACATGACGGATGGTATTATAAGGCGTTTGATGGCACTTATTATTATGGTGGATGCTATCCTGCTGGCTCCTACAATGGAATTGGGACAGGAACCGGCGGTGCTAAGTCTCCCACGTGTGGAAAGAGCGAGCATACGCATATAAATAGTTGCTACAAAATCTCCGACTTGATCATTACTGCAAAGTATGGTGCTGATATTCATAATAATTTCCCGATAAAAGATGGTGATAAAACCATTTGGTGGAAAGTACCACAGAATACTAAAACCTATGGGCAGTGGGATAATCAGCCATATCTCGGTAGTATTGACACTATGCCCGGCGAGAACATCACGTTTACAAAAAACGATTCTGAGTCTGGAGCAAAAATCTACTACTATGTGGAAACGTTAAATGGTGAAGCGGGAGATACCAAATACCCAGAGACGGGTGCGAATGCGAAGAACTATAAGCTATATAAGACGATAGATCTTGAATATAGTAGCGACACCAATTTGACTTATAAAGAGGAGTTCCACCCAATTACAGGCTTCACGCAGGGTGAATCCAAGCCGTATCTCCCTAAAGACGGGAAAGTAAAGATGCAGCAGAATAACTACCTTTACTACACCCGCAACAGCTACAAGCTGGAGTTCTTCAACCACAATGGCTTTGTAACGGATGAAGAACAGAACGTTCAGTATGAAGCACCGCTGAAGGGTAAAGACTTTACGCCTGCTTATCCTGCTGGCCTTGAAGCAAACGCTTATGAGTTCGCTGGATGGTATACCACCGAGGGCTGCTACGATGGTTCCGAGGTTGATTGGGATACCGCAAAGATGCCCGCGGGTGTCGTTGTTGTCTACGCCAAATGGGCGCCCAAGAACCACACGGTCACGACTTTCCTAACAAAGGAAAAGATAGAGGAAGGCGTATTCTTAGAAACCTACCACGTTCCCCACGGCACGGCGGTAACGAACACGCCCGCAGATCCCCCAAACGGCTCATATGTATTCGTTGGCTGGTTCTATGAAGAAAACGGCGTTGAAAAGGCGTTCGACTTCTCCATGCCCATTGTAAAGGATTTGAACCTTTACGCCAAGTGGAGCAGCAATACGCTGGTCGCTTATACTATCAAGTATACGCTTGAAAACGGCACCGTGATAGCAGACGAGACCACCGGCAGCGCGCTTGCGGGCACCACCCTGACATTCGAAGCCAAAACCGGAGACGAACTGAACGAAGGTTATCAGAGCGGTTACTTCCCCGAGACCGGCAGCCACTCCCTGACCATGGATATCAATGGCAATAACGAATTTACGTTCGTGTATGTGGCAAAGGAGAAGGTTGGCTACACCGTAAGGTATCTTGAAAAGGGTACGGAGAAGGTGCTGCATGAGGAAAAGACTGCTGAAACCAGCAACGCTATAATTACGGAGAAGTTCGTGCAGATGAGCGGCTACGCGCCCGATGCTTACCAGAAGCGCCTTGTGCTCAGCGCAACCGAAGCCGAAAACGTGATTACGTTCTGGTACACCAAGGACGATGTTCACGCGCCCGTGCAGATAGTGCATTGGACACAGAACATAGCGGGCGAGGGCTATACAGAGTATCAGAGCAGCACGAACCTAAACGGTGAGATAGGCCAAACCTATACGGGAACTCCGCTGACCATACCCGGATTTACCTATAATGCGGAAAAGAGCAATGCCAGCGGCGAGCTTACGGCAGAAGGCCTTGAGCTGAACCTGTACTATGATAGGGTAAAATATTCGTACACGGTTCGTTATGTCGATGCGGCCGACAACAACAAGGATATCGACCCCGAGGCAAACGTAACAGGTGAAGGACTGTTTGGCGCACAGGTGATAGGTTCCCAGAAGGAATTCAATGGCTATATGCCTGCGGATAACGAGCCTAAGCAGAAGTCCATCATAATCGGCACGGGCACGGATGAGATAATATTCTACTATTATCCCTGCTACTATATCGGCCATGTGCAGAGCGGCAGCTTAAACAATACCGACACCATCCGCCTGATCGGCAGCAAGGCGAACCTCACCGCAGAGGTCACCCCCGGCTACCTCTACGGCGGCGCGTTTGACGATGCGAAATGCGAAACCGTGCATAACTTCGGTCAAGAGAACGCCATCAACTTCACACCCGTAAAGGGCAAGACGTACTACATTTGGGAGGTAAGTGAAACTTATCTGAAGCCGAGAGCGTATGTTGTATCGCGGCATGACCCCGCCCATGAAGGCAAGTGGAACGTTGTTGGGCTGTATCTGACCAGCTCCGTTGACCGCAATATGTACAGCGAAGTTGGCTTTACCGTTGATGGAACAAACTTCGCAAGCGATGGCGGCAAGGTATATGACAAGGTTCAGGCTGTTTATACCGATGGCAGCGGAGTCAAGGAAGAGATGTATGTTACGGCTGAGGGTGTGTGGGATGTGCAAGCACAAGCTCCTGCTCCTGCTTCACGCGGCGGCTATGTAAGCATATGCACCGTAAGCATGAATACCTTCTATAAAAAGAGCGCTGAAAGCCCGCTGTCCTATCAGCCCTATTGGGTAACGCTGGACGGCATAAAGGTTACCGGCGCCTATGAAGCAAGGACTTGCTATTATCAGGGCGTTGGCAATGGCGATATAGGGATCTCCAATTGCGTTGACAGCAATTCTGCGGTGAGCATCTATAGGGCTGCTACCACCAATACCATAGGCGTTGAGAGCGTTGCCGTGCTGAGCGCTGCGCCCGAAACCGTGCAGCCCGAGGTACCCGCAACTCCCGAAATTCCGGAAGTACCCGAAGCGCCGGATATGACGCTCAACAGCGACGCTATGTATCTGCGCGCGCAGTACACCTACGAGATGATGACCAACACCGTCAGGTTCATTTCCGCAATAGATGTGAACGAGTGCACCGAATACGGCTTCGTGATAAACGGCGAGGTTGTTAAGTGCGAAGAAGCTGCCGAGACCGTTGATGGTTACGACGCGAACTATCTCTTCGGCGGCAGCGTGAACGGCGCAATGCTGATGAGCTGCAATATGCTGCTGGACGGCCTTGTGGACGGCATGACGCTCAATGTTACCCCGTACTATGTGGCGCTTGACGGCACCACCGTTGTGTACGGCGAGACCCGCACGCTGGTATACCGCCAGTGGGTCGGCCTTGAAGGTTAAGAAAGGGGGACAGCAGAATGAAGAAGTTTGGCTTTGTAATGCCTGATGTTGCAAGCCCCTTGCCTACACCCGGCGAGACGCAGGTACCCGTTTATCGCTCCGGCGAAACACATGTTCACAGCATAGGCCCGGGCATAAGCGAGATAATGCTGCCCGACGGCACGATAGTGAACGTTGACCCCCAGGGCAACATACTTAAGGACATAGTGGACTAACCCAATGAGAATCAGCGGAGGGGTCTGACGGATCTCTCCGCTGTGTTTTAGTATTATGGAAATTAGTGTAAGACTTGGCGGCGTGCCGCTGCTGCTTAGCTGCGCGCATAATGAATATATGCTCACGTATATGCCGTTCGCGTGCTGCGATATGCCGCTGGCGCGCGTTGGCGTGAGCGCGGCGGAGGTGGAACGGCTGCTGCCGCTGTATGAAGAGGGCAGCACCGCGCCGTATGTGGAGCACATGGAGCTGTGTACCCGCGCGTGCGATGCGCTGCTGCCGTTTGAGCGGGCCATATTCCATGGCGTGGCGTTCATATGGCGCGGGCAGGCATGGCTGCTGACGGCGCTCAGCGGCACGGGCAAAACCACGCATTATATCCAATGGAAACGCCAATATGGCAGCGAGATAAGCATAATAAACGGCGATAAACCCGTGCTTGACTTTTCGGAGGAGGGCATAAGCGTGCATCCTTCGCCCTGGCGCGGCAAGGAGAACATGGGCAGTATGCGCTCCGCCCCGCTGGGCGGTATAATAATGCTTAAACAGGGGCAGGAAAACGCCATGCGCCGCGTTGAGCCGCAGGAAGCCGTTGCGGAACTATTCATGCAGTTCCTGTTCACGCGGTCCACCCCGCTTGACGTGCGGCGGGTTTGCGCGCTGGAAGAGCGGCTGCTGCAAACCGTGCCGGTGTGGCAGCTTGTCAACCGCGGAGATGAAGCATCCGCCCGGCTGTGCCACGATACGCTTGCAAAGGAGATGTACAACGCATGAAGTATACCATTCTGCCCGGAATAGTGCGCACGGAGGTGTGCGGCGAAACAATGCTGGTGGCCTGCGGCAGCGCCCGCGGCAAAGCGCCGTATGCCCGCACGCTGAACGAAACGGCTGCGTTTTTGTGGAAACAGCTTGAGCTTGAGCGCGACGAAGCGGCAATAATCGCCGCGCTGACGGAAGAATACGACATAGATGAGCAAACGGCTCGGGCAGCGTATTCCTCCTTCGCCCAAAAGCTTAAAGAAAGCGGATACCTGCTGGAAGAATAAGGCGACAATATAAAAACAGACTCACCGTGCTTGGTGGGCCTGTTTTGGTTTAATTTGAATTTAATATAATTGCCCGTCCATGATTTCCTTGACTATTTCTATGGCGCGCTTGGCATAGGGCGTGAGAACCTTGCCCTTCATGTTAACGGCGCAGAAGTCTATGCGTTTCATCTCATTGCCGACGGAGAACAGGTGCAGCGGCTGCGAAAGGGAAACAAAGCTGCGGTAACTGTCTGCGCAGAAGCCAACGCCCTGCCCACGGGAGACCAACTCCATTATGGTTTCCACTTTATCGAGCGTAATTATGTGCTTTGGCGAAACGTGCGCAGATTCGAGTATTTGATCCGTAAACGCGCGCAGGCTGCCGCCGCTGCGGCTGAGGAAAAAGCGCTCGTTTTCAAACAGCTTCAGGCTTATCCACGGGTAGCCTTCGTCCGCAGTGGTGGCCAGGGGATAGGCCGAGGCTATCGGGTGGTCAACGCCCGTCATGAACAGCACGGAGTCTCGATATATAGGGTGATACTCATATTCGGACTTCTTCGTTGGGCAGTTGCAGAAGAAAATATCTATCGTGTTGTCCGAAAGCATGGATTCAAGCCGCGATACGGTATCCTCTACAAAGCTGAACTCAACATGCGGATATTCTTCCGAAAATGCGGATACCAGCGGCGGTATCAGGCGGGAAGAACGGAAATACTGAAAGCCCATTCTCAGCCGCCCGCTGATGTTTTCAACAATGCTGGAAATTTCGGCGTCGAATTCCTCCTTAAGGCGTATCATCTTCTGCGCCTTGGCAACGTATAACTCACCCGCGTATGTAAGGCGGAATTGCTTGCCAATCCTGTCGAACAGCTTGATGTTTAGCGAGCGTTCAAGGTTGCTTAGGAACAGGCTCAGATTAGGCTGGGATGTATTCAATATTTTGGCCGCCGCGGTAAGGCTGCCGGTTTTTGCGATTGCGCACACATATAGCTGCTCGCGTAGGTTCATGGTAGACCTCCTTTCAGCCGCGTTTGCAAAATAAATCAAATCAAATAGCAAGATAAAATTTCATGATACTGATTTTATGCAGATTATATCAGCAAATTTGGCAAAAAGTCAAGTATTTTAACATAAATTAATAGGAGAATTTTGCATAAAAATAAATTTGGCGGCCTGAATAATTTTAACCGACTGCAACGATGATAATAAATACAAAACATAGTTATAAAATATATGTACTTTACAAATGATGCGAATGCGGTTATAT
>ERZ1034844.1225-NODE-1225-length-12304-cov-4.695975_pt1 | contig 12304 bp, 9 predicted proteins | sample MGYA00520594_ERZ1034844 | MGnify/ENA primary metagenome ERZ1034844 (study PRJEB33766, sample SAMN09781733) | gut metagenome | biome: gut microbiome | host: Homo sapiens | place: Madagascar | study: EMG produced TPA metagenomics assembly of the PRJNA485056 data...
ACGGGTTGAAATCCGGCATTATTTTTGTATTTTCATGTCCCTAAGAATTGCACGAAAAAATGTCAGATATTCCGTGAAAGACTATAGCAGGGCCCCGGGCGCGTCAGACCGCAGAGGTGTATTCCCCGCCGGGGACTGTGTAAAAAGAACTCTGCTTTGGGCTTACATTTTTTCAGGTTCTGGATAGTCCACGCCAAAGGTGTCAACTGTCATGGATTTGATGCGTTGATCCTCCAAGGGTCTGTCAGAGTAATCTGTCGGTGTCTCAGCGATTTTATTCACAATGTCCATTCCTTCGGTGATCTTTCCAAATGCAGCATAGGCTCCGTCAAGATGAGGAGAGGTCTTGTGCATGATAAAGAACTGACTGCCTTCGGTATGCTTTAAGTCATTTTGAAAACCGTTCTGTGCAAACTCACCCTTGATAGAATAACCGGGGCCGCCCATTCCGGTGCCCTGAGGACATCCGCCCTGGATCATAAAGCCACGGATGACTCTGTGGAAAATCAGGCCATCGTAATAGCCTTTGCTGATCAGACTGATAAAGTTGTTGACAGAAATCGGAGCAATGTCGGGATATAATTCTGCCTTCATGACATCGCCGTTTTCCATAGTAATGGTTACAATTGGATTTTGTGCCATTTTTAAACCTCCTGTTTGTTTCTTTGTCTGGAATCATATATAATGATAATAAACTAATCTCATTCTAACGAAAAATGAAATGGATGTAAAGGAACAGACCATGTATGAGGTTGAAATCACACATATTTTTTTGATATTTACAAAAGCGGTGCCTGATGAGCAGGTGGCTTTGTTAAAAAAAATACTGGCTCCGCAGTCTGGCATCCGACTAACGCTTAAGTGGATAGATGATGCGGCGGGCATGGAGCTGGCCGGCGGTATGGATGTAGTCATGCAGGCGGATACAGTCGAGAACAGGTGTCCGGTTGATTCTGCAAAATCAGTCGATAAAGACAACCATCCGGCAGATTTCTGCATCACAGATATTCCGAAGCTCTGCCGGCAGGCTGCCACAGAGCAGATACCCTCCCTTTTATTTTTACATGAAGGCAATAAAAATGCTCCCATGCAGCAGATTCCTTATGCGGTTATGGATTTTGAAGGAATTGACTATGCATATCTGTGTGATATTTATAAAAGATTTTTCCATATTCCATGGACCATACTGGAGACAGAGCGTTGTGTGCTCCGGGAGATGACACCGAAGGATCTGGACGCTTTATATGAGGTGTATGCGGATCCGGAAATCAGCAGATATACGGAAGCTTTATATGAGGACCGTGAGCAGGAGCTTGCTTATATGAAAGATTATATTGAGCATGTTTACCGTTTTTGCGGACTGGGCATCTGGGTCATTGTGGAAAAGCAGATAAACAGACTGATCGGACGAGCCGGACTTGCATTCAGGGACGGATATGATACACCGGAAATCGGATTTATAATAGGAAAAGAGTATCAGAGAAGGGGCTATGCATATGAGGTATGCAGAGCTATTTTAAAGTATTGCAAAGGTCTGGATATGAAAACGATCCGGGTCATATATCAAAAGGAAAACCGGGCATCGGAGGAATTGTGCAAAAAGCTGGGATTTGTGATAACCGGGGCTTTTTCAGAAGACGGTAAGGATATGGTCACAGGAGAAATAACCCTATGAAAAAAGAGAATAAGTATTCATCAAAAAAATTTTATACTGTCACACCGGTTCTTCTATTGGTTCTGATGGTTTTCGTCAGCTTTCTGGGAGTTCATATTTTCCGGGTGCAGTACGATAAAAACAATCTGCAGGAAGAGATACAGGATTATAAAAATTATGGCAAGTATTATGCCATGATCACAACAGATGACAGTGCTGATTTTTGGCAGTCTGTTTATAGCGGTGCAAAAGAGGAAGGTGAAAACTCAGATGCATATGTGGAACTGTTTGCCGGAAATGTAGGCACCAATTACAGCATAGAAGAGCGGCTGGATATTGCAATCGCTTCAGATGTGGACGGTATTATTTTAGAGGGCGAGGATGGAGAAGGAATCCGGCAGAGGCTGGAGAAGGCTGCTGAGAACGGGATTCCGGTTGTTATGGTTTCGCAGGATGTTTCTGACAGTGAGCGTATCAGCTTTGTCGGAATCAGCAGATACAATCTGGGGCAGACATACGGAAAGGAAATTACCACGCTGGTCGGTCAGATGCTTTCGCAGAATGACAATTTATACAATGGCGGTACACCGTTATCGGTTATGGTACTGATTGGAAATGAGGATGACAGCACCGGGCAAAATCTTTTGTTGTCCGGCATCAAGGAAGAAATTGCCAAAAACAAATCTTTTGCAGACCGCATTTCTATTGAAACCTATTCGGTGGATGACTCGGGTGCGTTTACAGCAGAGGAATCCATCCGGGATATTTTTATGGGACAAAAATCTGTGCCGGATATTCTGGTCTGTCTCAATGAAATCCACACCAACTGTGTTTATCAGGCGGTTATCGACTACAATCGTGTCGGTAGGACCAATATTATCGGATACTATGATTCGGATTCCATTTTAAATGCTGTCAGAAAGGATATTGTTTTTTCAACGATATCAATGGATACGGCACAGATGGGACGGTATTGTGTGACGGCTCTCAATGATTATCTGGATGACGGCTATGTCAATGATTATTATACCGTTGACACGTATGTAGTGCGCCGGGACAATGTGGATTCTTATATGGAAGGAGAGAGTGAATGAGACTTCGTCGGAAAATAAATGATCTTTCCATTCAGAAAAAGCTGATGCTGGTATTTTTTGTTACGACAATCCTGGTACTGGCTGTGAATCTGTTTATGTATATCGATATCAACGCCATGATGCGCCGGCTGGATCAGATTTATGTCAGCAATATCAATTTGAATTCCCTGTCTGATATGCTGGATAAGGTACAGAATGATATGGACAATTATCTCAATACCAAGACAACCGATTCCATGGATGCCTATTACAAATCCTATCAGGAGTACAGCTCCAGTCTGGAGGATCTGTCCGATCAGATCACCGGAAGTGAGGTGCAGCGCATGGAACGCAACATTCGCAATATGTCAGAAAAATATCTGGGATATACGGAGCTTGCGATTGAGGCAAAGCGCGGCAGGAATGTCGAAAAATACCGGTATTACAATGAAGAGGCGACGACGATATACAATTATCTGAAAGCCTACATCGGAAGCCTTAATATGTCACAGTTTAAATATAATTCCACCAATTATACGGCTTTGTCCAAGGCACTCCGTTACGTGGAGGTTGTCAACATGATCGTATTTTTGTTTGTGGCATTTGCCAACGTATTTTTAGTTCTGATGGTCGTCAGGGATATTACAAGACCTTTGACATCCTTATCGGAAGTGGCCAATGAAGTGGCAGCCGGCAATCTGGATGTTGATATGCTTGCAGTTACGTCCAAGGATGAGATCGGTGTGGTAAGCAGTGCTTTCAATCAAATGGTGGTCAGTATCCGCAACTATATCGGAAGACTTCGCACGAGTATGGACAATGAGCGTGCGCTCAAGGAAAAGGAACTCAGGATGGAGACCCATCTGAAGGATGCACAGCTAAAGTATCTGCAGGCGCAGATCAATCCGCATTTTCTGTTTAATACATTAAATGCGGGAGCCCAGCTTGCCATGATGGAGGACGCGGACCGTACCTATGAATATGTCCAGAATGTTGCACATTTTTTCCGCTATAATATAAAGAAAAATCATGACACGGTGACTTTGCGTGAGGAACTGGAACTGATCGATACCTATATTTATATTCTGAATGTGCGTTTCTCGGGTGAAATACATTATGAAAAGGATATTGATGAATCGCTGACGGATCTTGTCATTCCGAGCATGATTTTACAGCCTGTCATAGAAAACAGTGTTAATTACGGTATTCGCGGGATTCCCTGGGAAGGTATCATCCGGGTTGAATTATATGAAAAGGATGATCGTGAAACTGTATGCCTTGTGATTGAGGACAATGGTGTGGGAATATCAGACGATGCCGTTGCAAAGATTATGTCGGATCAGGAATTTGAAAATAATACGAGAGAGGATTCAAATGGCATCGGACTACAGAATGTGATCAGCAGACTGCGGTTGTTTTATGATGTCGATGATATATTTGAAATTTATTCATTGGGAAAAAATAAGGGAACACGGGTCGTTATTTCGATTCCGCTTTCAAAGGAAGAGGAGGAAGTCCATGTATAAAATTATGCTGGCCGATGATGAGGGGATTGTGATCGATTCCCTGCGGTTTATCATTGAAAAGGAATTTAAGGAAAGCTGTCAGATAGAATCTGCCAAAACCGGGAGAAATGTGATTGAGCTGGCGGAGCATTTCCGCCCGGATATTGCCTTTATGGATATTCAGATGCCGGGCATCAACGGAATTGAGGCCATGAAAGAGATCCGGCGGAATAATGCCAGTACAATTTTCATTGTTATGAGTGCATATGATAAATTTGATTATGCCAAGGAAGCTATCAACCTTGGTGTATTGGAGTATCTCAATAAGCCGGTCGAAAAGAGCAAGATCGTTGAAGTGCTGAAAAAGGCGATGTCCATGATTGACAAGGACCGGAAGAAGAGAAGCGAGGAGCTTATGATCCGTGAAAAAATGGAAACGGTCGTACCGATCATTGAAAACGGACTTATTTATAACCTGCTGTTTCAGGAATATTTTGTGGATGATATTGAAAATTTCAAGACACTTCTGGAGTTCAAAGCAGATTACTGCTATATGTCGGCGCTCGTATTTGGACAGGATCAGGTGGGAAATCATATGACCAATGCAGTCGGAACCTCGGTAAGAGTGCAGGATCATTACAATGAGGTACGCGAGATTGTAAAAGGATATTTTCCGTGCATCATGGGATCGGTCATGGCAAATAAAATCGCTATTTTGATTCCGGCCGAAAAGGAAAATCTTAATTATAATGAAAGAATAGCTCTGATCGATAAAGCAAGAGAGCTTGTAAGAAAGCTGAGAAAGAGGACGGACGTTTCCTTCCGCATGGGCTTCGGCTCCATTGGCAGACTGCAGGATTCCATGAAATCCTACAATGAAGCGCTGAAGGCCTTATTGCAGACCGACGGAAGCGTGGCGCATGTGGATGACGTTCCAATCACTTGTGATTATGAGGAAAACTATCCGGTTGAAACAGAGCATGAGATTTTTGAAGAGACTAAAAAGGGCAATGTTGATGCACTTTGCACAGTTGTCAACCGGTATTTTGACTGGATGATGGAAAACTATGGAAGCTGTGAATACGATATCAAACTGAAGGTTCTGGAATTTGTCCTGCGCGCGGAGACCATCAGCTACAATGCAGGTGGCAGAACCTATCGTTTCCGGTCAAGACAGGATTATCTGCCGGCAATTACGGGAATGACGGATATGGAAATGGTGCGGGGATGGTTTATCGATAAGATGAGTCAGGCCGCAAGAGAGGTATCTGACAATATGGCAACACAGTCCGGTGGTGTCATCAGTCAGGCCAAGGCATATATCCTTGCCAATTATCAAAAAGAGATATCTCTGGATGATGTATCAAGAGCTGTTGATATCAGTCCGTATTATTTCAGTAAAATATTTAAAGAAGAAACCGGACAGAACTTTATTGAATATCTGACGGCTATCCGTATGGAAAAAGCAAAAGAGCTTTTGACCGGATCCGGTCTGTCCATGAAGGAAATCTGTGCGCAGGTCGGTTATGCGGATCCCAATTATTTTAGCAGAACCTTTAAAAAGAACGTGGGGCTGACCCCGACAGAATATAAGGAGCAGCAGAATGGCTAAAGCATTTTTTAATAAACGAAATACATTTTTTGTACTGGTTCTTCTTGTGATGTGTCTTTTAAGCGGCTGCGGAGGACGGACGCAGAAAGAAGAGGCGGATAAACAGGAAGAGGACAAGCTACGGATTGGTTTCAGCTTTGATTCATTTTTGATCGAGAGATGGGAGCGGGACCGGGATATTTTTGTCACAATGGCAAAAGAGCTTGGTGCAGAAGTCAATGTTCAGAACGCCAACGGTGATGTTGAGGAACAGATTGCCCAGATTGAATACCTGATCGAAAAAAAGATGGATGCGATACTGATCGTAAGCGTTGATTCGGATGGTCTGTCCGAGGTTGTCAAAAAAGCAAAGGATGCGGGAATTATTGTGATTGCCTATGACCGTATGATCTACAATGCGGATGTGGATCTGTATATTTCATTTGACAATGAAGCTGTAGGGGAGCTGATGGGAGAAGCACTTGTTCAGAATGGGATAACAAATGGAAAGGTGCTGGTCCTTTCCGGTCCGACAACCGATAACAACGTATCCATGGTAAATGAAGGCTTTGCTAAAAAAATGCAGGAAAACGGCAATGAGATCGTGGATACCATGTATGCGGATAACTGGCGGCCGGAGTATGCGTCGGAATATATTTACAGTCATCCGGAGGTATTGGACGAGATCGATGCTATTATGTGCGGAAATGACAGCATTGCCACACAGGCGATCCGTGTTCTTGCCGAAAAAAGAAAGGCCGGAGAGATTCTGGTGACCGGACAGGATGCAGATCTGGAGGCATGCCAGCGCATTGTGGAGGGTACACAGCTTATGACTGTTTACAAGCCGGTAGAGGTACAGGCGCGGACAGCAGTGGAATGTACTATCGGACTGATTGAAGGAAATATGCCGGAGGGAATCAATGCCCATGTATCGGACGGAACCTACATCGTGCCCGGTATTGTGCTTGATCCGGTGTCTGTGACAGCCGCCAATATGGACGCTGTGATCATTGACAGCGGCTTCCATCTGAGAGAGGATGTGTATCTGAATGTGGGAGATGATGGCAACGAGACAGCTGTTGACAAGGATATGCCCTGATGGATGTGCTTGTATGAAAGATATCTGTAAACAAATTAGCATTTTGTTGCGAACTACATTCTTTTTTTACAAAAAAATGCTACATATCAAAAATTTGCCCGTGCACGCTCTGTGAAAAAATACAGAATTTCGCAAACATTTGCTATTGGTCCTGTGATATATTGATAAATGTAACAGGGAGACAGATCGTTTTCCTTGGGCGAAAAGTATATAATATATAAGGGAGGAATTTCAAACATGAAAAAGAAATTACTTAGTGCAGTTTTAAGTGTAGCTGTAGTTGCATCATTATTAGTTGGATGTGGTTCTTCAGATGCCGGAACAACAGGCAGTGATGCTTCAGCATCTTCAGAAGCTTCAGAATCTTCAGAAGCTTCAGCAAATGGTACAAGAGTTGGTGTATCAATGCCCACAAAAGACTTACAGAGATGGAATCAGGATGGTTCCAACATGGAAGCTGAATTAAAAGCAGCAGGATACGATGTAGACGTACAGTATGCATCAAACGATGTTCAGACACAGGTTTCACAGATCGAAAACATGATCTCAAGCGGTGCTGACGTATTGGTTATCGCAGCAATCGAAGGTTCTTCACTTGGTGAAGCATTAGACATGGCAAAAGATGCCAACATTCCTGTTATCGCATATGACCGTCTGTTAATGAATTCAGATGCTGTTTCATACTACGCAACATTCGATAACTACATGGTAGGTACCGTTCAGGGCCAGTACATCGTAGATACACTGGATCTTGACAATGCAGCAGGTCCTTTCAACCTTGAGATCACAGCCGGTGACCCTGGTGATAACAATGCAGGCTACTTCTTCAACGGTGCATACGATGTATTAAAACCTTACATCGAATCAGGCAAATTAAACGTTGTTTCAGGACAGAAGACATTTGACGAGTGTGCAACTCCTTTATGGGCAACAGAAACATCTCAGTCAAGAGCAGAAAACATCTTATCATCTAACTACTCAGATGGTACAAACGTAGATGTTTGGTTATGTTCAAATGACTCTACTGCACTTGGTGTAGAAAACGCATTAGCAGCTAACTACAACGGAACATACCCGATCGTAACCGGTCAGGACTGCGACGTTGAAAACGTAAAGAACATCATTGCCGGAAAACAGTCTATGTCAGTATTCAAAGATACTCGTACACTTGCAAGCCAGGTTGTTAAGATGGTTGGTCAGATCTTAAAAGGCGAAACCGTTGATGTAAACGATACAACAACATATGACAATGGATCAGGAGTTGTTCCGTCATACCTTTGCCAGCCTATATTCGCAGATGTAAACAACTACAAAGAATTATTAATTGACTCTGGATACTACACAGAGGATCAGTTACAGTAATATCGACCGAGATATTCAAAGTTTTATAACAGGCGGGTAATTAACCCGCCTGTTTATTCTAGTAAACGTATGACTTGATATTAAACACAAAAAAACTATGAGAAATTTCTTTGAAATGGAGGGATAAGTTTGGCAAAAGTATTACTTGAAATGAAAAACATTACCAAAACCTTCCCCGGTGTTAAAGCTTTAGACAATGTAAATTTGCAGGTTGAAGAGGGAGAAATCCACGCACTGGTAGGAGAGAATGGTGCGGGTAAATCCACACTTATGAATGTTCTGAGTGGTGTTTATCCATATGGAACCTACGAAGGCGACATCATCTACAATGGAGAGGTGTGCCAGTTCCATAAAATCAAAGATTCCGAACAAAAAGGAATTGTTATTATTCATCAGGAATTAGCTTTAGTTCCTCAGATGTCTATTGGAGAAAACATGTTTCTCGGAAATGAAAGAGGAAGAAAAAATGCGATCAACTGGAATGAAACCTACGGCGAGGCTGACAAATACCTCAAAATGGTAGGCCTTTCCGAATCATCCAGGACACTGATCAAAGAGATCGGTACCGGTAAACAGCAATTGGTTGAGATCGCAAAAGCACTTGCTAAAAAAGCAAAGCTGCTGATTTTGGATGAGCCGACCTCTTCTTTGAACGAAACAGACTCCAAGGCACTGCTTGACCTGATGTTAGAGTTTAAAAAGCAGGGCATGACGATGATCATCATCACACATAAATTAAACGAGGTTGTATATGTAGCTGATAAGATCACCGTTGTCCGTGATGGTTCCACTATCGAGACCATGAACTGTCATGAGATGGAAATCAACGAAGACCGTATCATCAAAGGAATGGTTGGTCGTGAGATCACTGACCGTTTCCCGAAACGCCACGATGTTAAGATCGGTGACATCAATATGGAAGTCAAAAACTGGACCGTACATCATCCGTTATACCCGGAGCGCAAGGTTGTGGACAATGTACATATGAATGTCAGAAAGGGTGAGGTTGTCGGTATTTACGGACTGATGGGAGCCGGACGTACCGAGCTTGCCATGAGTATCTTCGGACATTCCTACGGAGCTAATATTTCCGGTACTCTGACAATCAACGGCAAAGAGGTTGTATTGAAAAATCCCCGTGAAGCCATCAATGCAAAGCTTGCATATGTAACAGAAGACAGAAAAGGAAACGGACTGGTGCTGAGCAATCCGATCCGTGTCAATACTTCTCTTGCCAATATGTCAGGCGTCAGCAATCACAATATTATCGATGTAGATAAAGAGTATCAGGTTGCTGTTGAATATAAAGAGAAATTAAAAACCAAAACACCCTCTGTAGAACAGAATGTCGGCAATCTGTCCGGTGGTAACCAGCAGAAGGTATTGCTTGCAAAATGGATGTTTACCGATCCTGATATACTGATCCTTGATGAGCCTACCAGAGGTATTGACGTAGGTGCCAAATATGAGATTTACTGTATCATCAATGATCTGGTGGCTGCAGGCAAGTCGGTTATCATGATCTCATCCGAATTGCCTGAGGTAATCGGTATGAGTGACCGTATTTATATCATGAACGAGGCTAAGATCGTTGGTGAAATGAATGCCAGCGAAGCTACACAGGTTAATATTATGGCCAGTATTTTACAATCAGGAAGGAGCGAATAAAAATGGGTGGCGTAAAAATCACAGATATTTTAAAAAAATACACAATGGTAATTGCCCTTATTTTAGTAGTAGCTTTCTTCTATTGGAAAACGGGCGGTAAAATTTTACTTCCGCAGAACATCAACAACCTGATTTCACAGAATGCATATGTGTTTGTATTAGCAGCAGGTATGTTGTTGTGTATTCTGACCGGAGGTAATATCGATCTGGCATGTGGATCCGTAGTCTGCTTTATCGGTGGTATCGGGGCCGTGATCATGTCCAAAAACATCAATGTATGGGTTGCCGTTTTAGTTATGCTTGTCGGTGGTATTTTAGTGGGTATCTGGCAGGGCTTCTGGATTGCGTATGTCAAGGTTCCTCCGTTTATTGCGACATTAGCCGGTATGTATGCATTCCGTGGATTGTCCAATGTAGTATTACAGGGTATGACAGTCGGTATCGGCAACAGCACATTCTTAAATGTATTCGGTGGCGGTGCAGAGTGTTATGTTCCGGATCTATTCGGAAAAGGTTCGCTTAATGTTACCTGTCTTTTACTTGGAATTATCATTGCAGTGATCTATGTTGCATTTGTTCTGAAAAACAGGATCAGTGCAAAGACCAAAGATTATGCAACAGCTCCTCTGGCAACAGAGGTTATTAAGATGTTTATCGTATGTGCTGTTGTGATCTGGATATTCTACAAACTGGCACAGTACAAAGGTATCCCGACCTCCTTAATCTGGATCGCAGTTGTGCTTGTTGCATATGGATACATCACATCCAAGACTACCATGGGTCGTTACCTGTACGCAGTTGGTGGCAATGAAAAAGCAACCAAGCTTTCCGGTATTGATCCCAGAAAAGTATATTTCTTTGCATATGTCAATATGGGCCTCATGTCAGGTCTGGCAGGTATCCTTACCGTAGCAAGAGCCTGTGGTGCACAGCCGACATTCGGACAGGGCTATGAAATGGATGCTATCGCAGCCTGCTTCGTAGGTGGTGCTTCCGCATACGGCGGTGAAGGTAATGTATTTGGTGTTGTTATTGGTGCAACTTTGATGGGTGTTATCAACATGGGTATGAGTATCATGGGTGTTGAGGCCAACTACCAGAAGGTTGTTAAAGGTCTTGTACTTCTGATCGCGATTGTCTTTGACGTAATGTCCAAAAAGCAGAAGAAATAAAGGAGGAGGATGAATCATGAAAAATGCAGTGGCAGTATTAAGAAAAAATACGATGTTAATTGTCCTTGTTCTTGTGTTTCTTTTCTTCACGATAACAACAAAAGGACAGATGTTTGAGGCATTAAACTTTAATGCTCTGATTACACAGAATGCATATGTGTATATTCTTGCAACCGGTATGCTGATGTGTATGTTGACTGGTGGTAATATCGATTTGGCCTGCGGTTCTTTTGTATGCTTTATCGGTGCCGTCGGCGGTATCTTTATGGTAATCAGGGGAATGAACCCGTTACTGGCCGTTCTTTTGATGATGGTGATCGGTATTGTTTACGGAAGTGTCCTCGGATACCTGATCGCATACTTAAATGTTCCCCCGTGGATCGCTACACTGGCAGGTTATCTTGCTTTCCGTGGCTGGGGTACCGCACTTTTAAGTGCAAACAGCTCAACCGGTAGTATTGCTCCTTTCCCGAGCGGCTTTTTAAATGCTTTCTCCGGAAAAGTATTCAGCTCACCGATCGGACAGCTCAATGTTGTTTGTATAGCAGTTGGTGTTATTGCAAGTATTCTGGTTGTTGTGATCAATATCATGACCAGAAAGAATAAATTGAAAAAAGGTTATGAAGCAGACAGTATGACAGCTGTTATTATCAAATCCGTTTTATCAGTTGCAGTAATTATGTTATTTGCATACAAGCTTGCTTTGGCAGGTGGTATTCCCACTGTACTGATCTGGGTAGCAGCCATTGTACTGGTTTACAGCTTTATAACCTCCAAGACAACACTTGGACGTTATTTCTACACCATTGGCGGTAATGCCGAGGCAACCAGATTGTCCGGTATTGACACCAGAAAGATCATGTTTACCGCATACTTAAATATGGCTGTTCTGACAGTTATCAGCTCTTATATCGTTATCGCAAGATTCCAGGCTGCCAACTCTACAGCCGGAACCAACTACGAAATGGATGCGATCTCTGCATGTGTTGTAGGCGGTGTATCTGCTTACGGTGGATCCGGTACAGTATCGGGAATGGTTGTCGGTGCTACACTGATCGGTGTTATCAACCTCGGTATGTCCTTGATGGGTATCGATGCTAACTGGCAGAAGGTTGTAAAGGGTGTTGTACTTTTAGCAGCCGTTGTATTTGAAATCTTAAATAACAAAGATACATCT
>ERZ1034844.1226-NODE-1226-length-12302-cov-4.529028_pt1 | contig 12302 bp, 8 predicted proteins | sample MGYA00520594_ERZ1034844 | MGnify/ENA primary metagenome ERZ1034844 (study PRJEB33766, sample SAMN09781733) | gut metagenome | biome: gut microbiome | host: Homo sapiens | place: Madagascar | study: EMG produced TPA metagenomics assembly of the PRJNA485056 data...
TCCTCCAGCTCCTGGCCCTTGGCGGCAGAATGACCGAACAGGGTGCGGCCGGTGAGAATCAAATCCTCGCGCTGCTCATAGTCCTCCTTGCGGATCAGGAAATACTCCTGCTCGGGGCCGACGGTGGAGGTGACATGGGTGCAGGTCTTGCCAAAGAGCTTCAGAACCTTGCAGGCCTCGGTGGAGATGGCCTTCATGGAGCGGAGCAGGGGGGTCTTCTTATCCAGCGCCTCGCCGGTGTAGGAGCAGAAGGCGGTGGGGATGCACAGAACGTCATCCTTTACAAATGCATAGCTGGTGGGATCCCATGCGGTATAGCCGCGGGCCTCACAGGTGGCGCGCAGACCGCCGGAGGGGAAGGAGGATGCATCGGGCTCACCCTGAATGAGCTCCTTGCCCTTGAACTCCATAATGGCAGTGCCGTCGCTCATGGGAGATACAAAGCCGTCGTGCTTCTCGGAGGTGATGCCGGTGAGGGGCTGGAACCAGTGGGTATAATGGGTGGCGCCCTTTTCGATGGCCCAGTCCTTCATAACGCTGGCCACAACGTTTGCCACGTCCAGATCCAGGGGCTTGCCCTCGTCAATGGTTGCCTTCAGGCTCTTGTAGGTGGCGCTGGGAAGGCGCTCCTTCATAACGTGCTCGTTGAATACCATGGAGCCGTAGATTTCCTTGGTGTTTGCTGCCATATTGATCTACTCCTTTTCAAAAGATCTCCGCCGATGCGGAAGGTGTTTCCAAAAAAATAAGCGCCGTGAGGGGGTCCCTCACAGCGCCCTTGCTGTAATGACAACATTATAGCGCGTTTCCATCTCAGGGTCAACTGCATTTTTGCCGAATTTTACGGGAAATGCAATTTATTTTCGTACACTATGCAAAAGAGAGAAATGCTGCGGAATCGGGGGATTTTGCCGGGATTTGCAGGGGGCGGACGGGAGCGGTATTGTATTTTTGAAGGAATTGTGCTATTCTGCCGATAAGAACAGGAGGGATTTTTATGAAAAATCGTGTGATTGCAATGCTGCTGTGTCTTTTGTGCATGACGGAGCTGGCGGCCTGCGGGAAAACGCCTCAGGTCAGCGAGGCGTCGGCCACGGAAACGCCCCAGACCTTTGGCAATGCCCCGGTGGAATCGCCGGAGATGGCCCAGACGGTGCCGGAGGAGGACAGCACGGGCTGGCGGGTAAGCGCCCAGGCGGAAGACAGCGCCGTAAATCAGTCGGTGATGGCGGCGATTCTCTGCGCCCAGGACGGACTTACCTATGATCCCGAGGATCCGGTGTATTTCTGGCGGGCGGTGGGCTATCTCATTACCCTGCGGAGTATGGATGAGACCTTTACCAGCAGCGGGACGGACGGCACGCATTTGACTGCGGAGAATCTCCCGATTTTTGTTCAGGCAATGTTCGCAAACTACAGCGGAGAGGTTCCGTCCGTAACCGAGGAGGATCCCCTGGTGAGCCGGACGGAAGACGGCGGCTATCTGATCCACGGCCCGGAGGTGTCGCTGGAAATGGCGCTGGGGGAGATCACCCCCAACCAGGACGGCGGCTATACGGCTCAGGCGGAGCTGAAAAATCAGGGCGAAAACCAGGGCGTTTATCAGGTGAGCCTGGTGGATTATACCGGCCCCGAGGCGGGGAAGGCGCTGTTCCGCTACAGCCTTGCCGGTATCACAAAGCTCAGCTGAGGCGGAAGTAGAGCCCCAATCTCGTCCGCCAAAAGAAAAACGAAAAAATCTGGTTTCGCAGTTGACATAAAAAATCTTCTTTGATACAATCTAAGGTAGAATATAAGAAGGGATGTGCAGGTGCGATGAAGACCGTGCTGACCGTGCACGCGGACTATCGAAAGGCACAGATTCCCGCTGACGATATTGCCTATATTACGGTGGAAGACCGGAAAACAAAGATCACCCGGAGGGACGGAACGGTGCTTAGAACCAACCAGAGCCTGAAGGATGTCTTTGCACAGCTGCCGGAGGAGACGTTTCTCAATATCAATCGGGGAATTGTGGTATCCAAGCGATTTATCAAGGACGAGAAAAACGGCGAGATCACCATGACCGACGGAACCAGATTCCGGCGGCGGGTTCGGGCGGATCGGGCCCCCAAGCGGCAAAAGCAGCCGGCAGCGAGCCGAGCGGAAAAGCGGGAGGTTTGCCCGGCGGAGGTGCTGTCCCGCTGGCTGGATCCCATGCCCCTGCCCATGGTGGTGATGGAGCTGGTATATGGGGGCGGCGGCGTGGATTTTCTGGTTCGGTATCTGAGCCGGGAGATGGCGCAGCTGGAAAGCGTAACCGTGGAAGAAATCCTCAACCAGTCCGTGCTGAAGCTTCGAAATGTGGGCAGCCCCAAGTGGATGGCGATTTTTGCGGATGTGGCGATCCATGGAGGCAGCCGGGTGATTGAGGATGTGCTGGAGGATTCGGGCAAGTATATGCAGCTCCGGTGCTATCAGCCCCAGCCCGGGTTCTGCTGCTGCGTACTGACGGATTTGACCAAAGAGAACAATCTGGTGCAGGAGCTGTTCCGGGCCAGATAATAGGAAACCCCCTGCTGTGGCGAAAAGACCGCAGCAGGGGGGTTGCCGTATCCTGTCACAAATTGGGGGCTGTGATCCGTTTCGGGACAAATCCTCTGCAAAAATCCAACAGCCGCAGCAGATTTTGAACGGTAAAATGAACAAATTCGCGATGGGATTTTCGCCCGGAGCCCAGGCGGATTTTGCTTTTCTTCTGCCTGGAAATACCGTATAATGGAGATGACAAAAAGCGGATGAAAAGGAGGAAATGGTATGAAAAAACCATGGAAGCGGCTGCTGACCTGGAGCCTGTGCCTGTCGCTGCTGCTGAGCTACGGAGCTCTGGCGGCAGACATGATGCCCATGGACGGAATGGGCCCTCCCCCGGGCGGAGATATGGGCGGCGGCGCACCACCACCGGGCGACGGTGCACCGGAGACGGCGGCCATTGTGATTACCGACGGCGCGGAGAATCCCGATGCGGAGTATGAGCCCGGGGCCTACAGCAGCTATCTTTCCAACGTAGACGGCGTGCTGACCATCGACGGGCTGGACTTAACCAGCGGCGACTATACCTTCAACGGCCTGGTTGCCACGGGGCCGGACAGCGTGGTGCGTCTGCAAAAGTGTACCATTCGCCTGGGGGTGGATGCCCCGGCTACCGATGACGATTCCGGCGGTGCGGCCACCAACATCGACAACGGTGCAACCCTTTATATTTCCGACTCAGAGCTGGTGGTAGACGGCGCGGCCCGGTATGTTACGGCCAACTATAATGACGCCAAGCTGATTGTCAACAACTCCACCGTGACCTCCACCGGAAGCAACGACAATACCGCCGATGTGGCCGAACCCTTCTCCAATGCGGCCCTGCTGATTTCCGGTATGGCCCGGGCGAATTTCTCCATCGGTGCCACGCAGACCTATTATTATGATTCGGTTTGCACCGCGGAGGGCTGGGCGGCGCTGTCTACGGATTCGGCCACCGGCAACGGTCTTGACCTCTATGCCTACAACACCGAGGGCATTGCGGAAAACGGCGGCTATTCCACCTATGCCGACACCAACTGCCGGGTTTGGCTCTATGGAAGCCGGCTGACCGCGGCGGAGATCGGCTGCATCATCTCGAAAAACGGCCAGATTCACAGCTATGACAGCGACAGCGCCCCCGAAGACGTGATGCAGTACCACGAGGGCAGGAAAGCCAGCGTGGATTCCAGCATTGTGGGCGGCAGAAACGCAGTGATGATTCATGCGCCGGATATGATGGGCCAGGGCCTGATGGCGGCGGACTGCGGCACGTTCTATGCCGAGAACACCGCCCTGGCAACGGACAATGACCTGCGCTCCACGAAGGATTATAACGACTATGGCGAGGCGGTGGGGGCCTATATCGACGACGTCAGCGGCGATATTTTCCTGATTCGCTCCACCTCGGCGGATATTCAGCTGAAGAATGTGACGATGGACAGCTATAACGGCGTGCTGGTGCATACGGTACTCAATGCCGACTCCATGGGCAACTTCCTGGCGGCAGGCGACGGCGAGCAGGTCAATCCCGTAGCCGTAAGCATGGAGGACATGGATGTCACCGGTGATATTCTCCACGAGGATTACCAGCGGCAGATGACCGTGGATCTGGAACACACCGCTCTTACCGGCAAACTGGTTTCCGGCACCATGGACAGCTGGAACCGGCAGTGGGCGGACTATGGCGAGGTCAACTGGGTGGTGGACGACAGCTATGACGCGGACTACGGCATTGCCCTGACGGTGGGAGACGGCGCTGTCTGGAATGTCACCGGCGACTCCAGCCTGAAAAGCCTGACGGTGATGGAGGGCGGTACGGTGCAGGGAGACATCACCCTGGACGGCAAGCCCCTAACCCCGGAGCCCGGCAAAACCTATACCGGCAACATTCAGGTCACCGGCAGCATCCCGGAAGAAGAACCGGAATCCCTGATGGAGTCTGCGGTAGGAACCGTTGCGGCCCCGGAAGCACCTGCGGAAGAAGCGCCTGCGGCAGAGGAACCGGCCCCGGAAGCAAGCCCTGAGCCTGTAGTCGAGACCGCATCCCAGAATTCCGGCAGCACCGTGGTGGCAGTCGTACTGGCAGTGGCAGCCCTGGCGATCATTGCGGCGGCGGTTGTGGTTCGGAAAAAGAAAAAGTAAGGAAAACTAAAAATGGGCGCTGTGCGGGAAACCGTGCAGCGCCCGTTTTGCCGGGAAAATTCGCCCAAGCCATTGACAAACCGGGGATGCATTGCTACAATACCCATACAAGGCAATGACGGAACCAGTACCGTATTCCTGGATTTCAGAGAGAAGCGCAACGGCTGAAAGCGCTTTATGACGGGAATATGCGAACACCAGTCCGGAGCTGCTGCGGGGATGTTTGAAACGCAGCCGTCCCTCCGCGTTAAGGAGTTAATGAGTGAAACCATAAGGTGGAACCGTGCACTGCACCCTTATGAGCCATGCGGCTCGTAGGGGTTTTATTTTTTGATATGAGATAAAGGAGATGTTCCCTATGAAGGTTATTTACAACGACGGTCATGTGGGCGAGATCGAAAAGGATCAGGAGCTGCACGTAATCCGTCATACTGCGGCCCATGTGATGGCTCAGGCCATTAAGCGCCTGCACCCCCAGGCAAAGTTCGCCTATGGCCCTGCCACTGAGCGCGGCTTCTACTATGATGTGGATCTGGGTGAGGAAAAGCTCACCGATGAGGATCTTCAGGCCATCGAAGCCGAGATGAAGAAGATCTGTAAGGAAAACCTGCCCCTCAAGGCCTATGCACTGCCCCGGGACGAGGCCATTGCGCTGATGCAGAGCCGCGGGGAGGAGTACAAGGTGGAGCACATCGGCGAGCTGCCCGAGGACGCCACCATCACCTTCTATCAGCAGGGCGAGTATATTGACATGTGTGTCGGCCCCCATCTGACCTACACCAAGACCCTGAAGGCCTTTAAGATCACCCAGCAGTCCGGCGCATACTGGAAGAACGACAAGAACAACAAGATGCTTACCCGTATCAACGGCATCGCCTTCCGCACCCAGGCCGAGCTGGACGAGCACCTGAAGCTCATGGAAGAGGCCGAAAAGCGGGATCACCGCCGTCTGGGCAAGGAGATGCAGCTGTTTATGCTCTGCGACGAGGGCCCCGGCTTCCCGTTCTTCCTGCCCAAGGGCATGGCGCTGAAAAACGCACTGATCGACTATTGGCGTGAGATCCACACCCGCGACGGCTATGTGGAGGTTTCGACTCCCCTCATCATGAACCGCCACCTGTGGGAGACCTCCGGTCACTGGGATCACTATAAGGACAATATGTATTCCACCCAGATTGACGGCGAGGACTACTGCATTAAGCCCATGAACTGCCCCGGCGGCGTAATGGTCTATCGTTCTCAGCCCCACAGCTACCGGGAACTGCCTCTGCGGGTTGGCGAGCTGGGCATTGTCCACCGTCATGAGCTCCGCGGCGCCCTCCACGGCCTGTTCCGTGTGCGCTGCTTCACCCAGGACGATGCGCATATCTTCATGCGTCCCGACCAGATCGCCGACGAGATCAAGGGTGTTGTGCATCTGATTAACGAGGTTTACACAAAGTTTGGCTTCGACTATTTCATGGAGCTGTCCACCCGCCCCGAGGATTCCATGGGTTCCGACGAGGATTGGGAGGCTGCTACCAACGGCCTGAAGGACGCACTGGAGAGCCTGGGTCTTGACTATATCATCAACGAGGGCGACGGCGCATTCTACGGCCCCAAGATCGACTTCCATCTGCGGGACAGCCTGGGCCGTACCTGGCAGTGCGGCACCATTCAGCTGGACTTCCAGATGCCGCTGAACTTCCAGCTGGAGTACACCGCCGAGGACGGCAGCAAGCAGCGGCCCATTATGATCCACCGCGTCTGCTTCGGCTCCATCGAGCGGTTCATCGGCATCCTCACCGAGCACTATGCGGGCAAGTTCCCTGTATGGCTGGCTCCCACCCAGGTTAAGGTGCTGCCTGTCTCCGAGAAGAGCATGGAGTACTCCAAGAAGGTCTATGATGCAGTCCGTCTCAGCGGCATCCGCACCGAGCTGGACGAGCGCAACGAGAAGATCGGCTATAAGATCCGCGAAGCACAGCAGGTGGAGCGGGTGCCCTATATGCTGGTCATCGGCGCCAAGGAGGTCGAGGCCGGAACCGTTACCGTCCGGAACCGCGACACCGGCGAAAGCACCACCATGGGTCTGGAGGAGTTCATCGCCAAGGTTCGGCAGGAGACTAAGGATCGGGTATAATCCAAACATCGCATAAAAGGATCGCCTCTGTAGGACAAAACCTACAGAGGCGATTTTGCACTTAATTGGAGGAAGTCTCGTCTTCTGCTTTCGGTGCATCCGGGGCACTGGGAACGGAGACGGCACAGATCACCGGAAGCAGCCAGGCGATAAAGCCCAGATATTCCAGAATGGTGGCAAAGCTGCCGTCCAGAATCCCGTCTACCACGGCGACTGCGGAGAACAGACAGGCGCAGAGGGTAAACAGCAGCGTCAGCCGGGGCTTGCCCAGATCGAACAGGAAGCCGGTGCTGTAGTAGAAGCCCAGCACCACAAAGATCAGGGCGAACAACATAATGCAGTAGTCGAGAATGATGGGATCGGTGCTCCAGCCCTTGAAGTTCAGAATCAGCTTGACCACCAGATAGACATCGGGCACCAGCTCCAGAGGCGGATAGGTTGCTTTGCCGTGACCGCGCATCCAAGCGGTGACGAACAGACAGATGGCGGAAAACAGGCCCAGCAGGCACATAATCGGTGCGGACATTCCGGGGCCGTTCACCAGCGCGGCGGTGAAATCCGCAATGACGGAGAAGAAGAACATCACCGCGCCAAAGTAAGCGATTACCGTCAGCGCGCCATGGGAGTGGAGCACGGCGCTTTTTCCGCTGCGACCCTGGGAGGTTGCGGTCAGCACAGCGAACAGCAGGAAGCAGAGAATGCCCCAGGCTGCCAGCACATAGGCTGAAGGGTGGTGGGAGATCGGCAGCCCCTGGGCATCCACGCCGGCAGTGAGGTTCCAGTATCGAATGCCGCAGCCAGCCAATACAGCCAGCGGCAATAAAATCAGGGAAAGGACGTTACGCTTCATGAAAAGACTCCTTCAAACTACAGTTTGTGGAACTATTATAATGCGTACTGAACAAAGCCGAAAGCTTTGAAAGCCAAGGCTTCCAAAGCCAAGTGTCTTTGTTCCTGTGCAAGGATTTTGGGCAGAACAGCCCGAAACCCTTGCACCTTCCGCTGAAGCGCAACAGCGTTTCAGCGGAAATACGCATTGTAACAATGTCTGCATTTCATCAAAAGGACTGTTTTCCGCCCTTTTGATGAAATGATGCGGCGTTTGCCGCAGGAATAAACCGAAAAACGGTTTATTCAGTTGACATTATTATAGCAGGTGCGTCGGTGCTTTGGAAGGGGAAAACACGCCGAAAGGGGATATTTTTCTGTGGAAAACTATGTGTAAGAAGTGAATAACTCGACATTTTCTGTGGAAAAATGTCGAAATCGTGGACAAAGACCGCAAAAATGTCCCTCCGTCAGAGACAGGAGGGACAAGTGTGCAAAGTAAAATTACCCGTAAATGCCGTGGAGCTTTTCCGCGATGGCATCGAGAAATGCGGAGGAGGAGACCTTATTTGGGGTGCCCTTCTCCCAGAGCAGGCACAGGTCGCCGGTCATGGTGCCTTCCCGGATCACATCCAGGCTGGCGGCTTCCAGATGATCGGCAAATTTCTGGAGTTCTGGGAGGTTGTCCTTTTCACCGCGCTTCCGCAGGGCGCCGCTCCAGGCGAAGATGGTGGCAATGGGGTTGGTGGAGGTTTCCTCACCTTTTAAGTATTTGTAATAGTGGCGGGTGACGGTGCCGTGGGCTGCCTCATATTCGTAGTTCCCCTCGGGGCTTACCAGAACGGAGGTCATCATGGCCAGAGAACCGAAAGCGGTGGAGATCATGTCGCTCATCACGTCGCCGTCGTAGTTCTTGAGCGCCCAGATGAAGCCGCCCTTGGAGCGAATCACCCGGGCAATGGCATCGTCAATGAGGGTGTAGAAATAGGTCAGGCCCTTTTCCTCAAACAGGGGCTTGTATTCCGTGTCGTAGAGGTGCTGGAAGATATCCCGGAAGGTGCCGTCGTACTGCTTGGCGATGGTATCCTTGCAGGAAAACCAGAGATCCTGCTCGGTGGAGAGGGCATAGGCAAAGCAGCTCCGGGCGAAGGATTCGATGGAGCTGTCTTTATTGTACTGACCGGTGACTACGCCGTCGCATTCGAAGTCATAGATGGTCTGGCGGGTCTCCTTGCCCTGGGAGTCGGTGAACACCAGCTCAGCCTTGCCTTGAGGAACACGTAGCTCCGTGGCCTTATATACGTCGCCATAGGCGTGACGGGCGATGGTAATGGGCGCTTTCCAGCCCTTCACCACCGGAGAAATGCCCTCCACCACAATGGGGGCGCGGAATACGGTGCCGTCCAGAATGGCGCGGATGGTACCGTTGGGGCTTTTCCACATTTCGTGGAGATTGTATTCGGTCATGCGGGATTTGTTTGGGGTGATGGTGGCGCATTTGACCGCAACGCCGTACTTTTTATTGGCGTTGGCGGCGTCGATGGTCACCTGGTCGCCGGTCTCATCCCGGTGGGGGAGACCTAGGTCGTAGTATTCGGTATTCAGGGCCACAAAGGGAAGAAGCAGCTTTTCTTTGATCTCCTTCCAGAGCACCCGGGTCATTTCGTCGCCGTCCATTTCCACCAGAGGCGTTGTCATTTTAATTTTATCCATGGGTATCAGCCTCCCAGAAGTATTGCGTCATTTGCAAACAATATTATACCGGATTCTGCCGGGAAAGGACAGGGCATTTTTGCCCAAAGACATGAAACTTCTGCATGAAATTCCGGCGGATTTCGAATAAAAAAGGACCACCCCGAAGGGTGGTCCAAATTAGAAGCGGGAATTAGCGCTCGCCAGCCTGATACTCATCGTAAGCGTTCTGGTATACTTCGATGATCTCGGGCAGACCCATGGAGTTGCAGGTGTCAACGAACTCGGTCCAGGTGTCGTCGTTGAGCTCAACGGAGCCGTCCAGGAACTTCAGGCACTGCTCAGCAGCGTAGGTCAGGAAGTCGGACTCGTAGTTGGCGATCTCCAGGGACTCGTCGGTGGTGAAGGTGTTCTTCACAGCAGAGGGGTAGTTGCGGTCATCGGTGGAACCGTCGATGGTCCACAGCTCAACTGCATCCAGACCGGTCTGGGGGAAGGTCGCCAGCAGCATATCGTTGTCCACATAGAAGGAAGCAAAGCGGATCATGGTGAACAGCTGCTGTGCCATCTCGGCGTTGGGAGCGTTGCGGCCGGTCACGGTCACAGGCTGATCCCAGTCGAATACGGGGGTGTCGCCGTCCATATGATAGCTCTCGCCCTCAGTGCCATAGTTGCCAATGTAGTAGCCGTCAGTGGTCCAGAAGAAGTTCTCCCACTGGCAAACCAGCTCGGGGTTCTTGCAGTTGGAGGACAGGGAGAAGCCTGCGTTGGTAGCAACCAGAGCAACCTCGTCGTTCCAGACGTACTGCGCGGTGGGATCCTGCGCAACGCGGGGAATTGCGGTGATTTCCAGCTCGGGATAATCAGCACCGTAGAAATCGACGACCTCGCTGATCTTGTCGGCGTTGGACTGCCATACACCGATGGCGCCGGAAGCCTGCAAGCTGTTCATAACGCCCCGGTCAGTATCCAGAGACAGGAAGTCCTTGGCCATAATGCCCTCGTCCATCATCTGGAGCACCCACTCCAGATACTCGCGGTAGCCGTCGGTGGTCCAGCCGGACATAACTTCGTCGCCCTTGCGGAAAATGGCGGAGGTGACGGAGGTCATGAAGCCGTCGCCCTTCAGAACGGGCAGCTCGGTGTCGAATGCAGCCTCCATAAGGCCCACGGTGCCGTCATACATATAAAGGGTGTTGGAGCAGTTGTAAGCATCATGAATGGTGCGCAGATAATCGGTGAATTCATCCAGGCCGATGACGTCACCGGAGAACTCTACGCCCTGCGCCTTGATCCAGTCAGCACGGGAAACCAGGCCGTTGCCGGAGTAGGTGCCGTCCTTGATCTGGTAGAAGGCAAGGGTCATATCCTCGGTGAGGGTAGCTTTTACGGTCTTCTCGTCCAGGCAGTCACGAACTGCCAGGTAGTTGGGCATGTTGTCGTCCATGTAGTCGTTGATGTCAACGATAACGCCGTCCTCATAAGCCTTTGACAGACCGCCAGTGTAGTATTCCATGACGGGCAGCAGGTCGGGATAGTCGCCGCCGGCAACCATGACGTTGAACAGCTCGTTCGCGGACTGAGCGCTGACCTCGGTGAACTCCAGCTTGACGCCGGTAGCGGCCTCAGCGGTCTTCAGAGCGTTGAAGCTGTAGTTGGAGTCCATGAAGTCCTGATAGCCGGGGATGTAGTACCACATGGAGATGGTGTTGTCACCCTCCAGAGGATAGGAGATATAGTCCTCAGCCATCGCCTCAAAGGGATCGCCTACGGTCTCAGCAGTGGTGGCGCCCATGTCGTTGGTGGAGCCTTCCTCAGCGGAATCAGCTGCGGGAGCAGCAGGAGCGGAAGAAGGAGCAGCGGTCTCTTCTTCGGTCTTGGCGGACTCGGCAGGAGCAGCAGAGCTGGAAGCAGCACCGCCGCAGGCAGCCAGGCTCAGCACCATAACCATAGACAGAAGAAGTGCCATAAGTTTCTTCATTTGGGTTACCTCATTTCCTTAATAACTTGGTAATATACCAGCTCTGTAAATATACGAAATGAAAATAATTCTGTCAACCGCTCTGCATAAATTGACAAATTTAAAACACAAAATAACAACAATTTGTGCGACCTCCAGGGATAGAAATGCTACCTCACGGAAGGCGTAACAAAACGTAGGGCGCAAATTGTTTCACCATATTCCTTTTGGACGATTTTACCGGGGAAATGCGATTTTGACCATTCCCATTGGCTACGAAGCGCTTTGTCTACAGCATGGCCGCCACGGCATCAATGAGCCGCTGCACCTGCGGCCGGGGCTCCAGGGGATACAGCAGCCCATAGGGAATGGGATAATCCCAATCCATGGGGATGGTGACCAGCGCCGGGTGTACGTCTTGCCAGCATTCAATGGTCAGCATCACCGACAGGGTAGCCTGACAGCGGTTGAACACCTCGATATCATAAAACTGCGTGGTATCTTCAATGTGAATTTCCGGATGGCGGCTGACCTCGGTACGAATGGCGTCTACCGCCGGGGAATCTCCTTGTTTGACCATCATCAGCGTCTGCCCATAGAGATCCTGAACGGTCAGACAGGAGCGGGAGGCCAGCGGATGCTCCCGGGACACGGCAACACAGTGCTGATAGCTGCCCAGGGGAAGAAACTGACAGTGATCCAGCCACAATGCCGAATCGCAAACGCCCACCAGCAGGTCAAATTTTGTGCCCAAAGCGGAGATTTCCGACAGAATGCCCTCGTGATCGTCCTCAAAGGGCACGATTTGCAGCTTGTAGCCCGGGAAAACCTGGTTGATGCGATACCACAGATCCACAAAGGGCTTGCAGGGGTTCAGAAGGGAGCTGCCAATGGAGAAGGTGGTGTTCTGCTGGGCCTCCGCCTGCCGTGCCTCCTGAATGGCGCGCTGGGATTCCGCAAAAAACTGCTGGGCATAGTGATAGATCACCTGACCGGAGGCAGTGA
>ERZ1034844.1232-NODE-1232-length-12256-cov-3.918859_pt1 | contig 12256 bp, 6 predicted proteins | sample MGYA00520594_ERZ1034844 | MGnify/ENA primary metagenome ERZ1034844 (study PRJEB33766, sample SAMN09781733) | gut metagenome | biome: gut microbiome | host: Homo sapiens | place: Madagascar | study: EMG produced TPA metagenomics assembly of the PRJNA485056 data...
GCTTTATGACATGGAAAGCCGCACCGTTCTCGCCGCAGGCGGAATGGAGAAGATAGGACTTGAAACCTCTTTTCTCAAACTCAAAGCCGCCGACGGCTACAGCAAGCAGATAAAGGTGAAAATAACAAATCATGAGCAGGGCATCAATTTCATTCTTGCGCAGCTCACCGATTCCGAGCACGGAGCCATAAAATCGCTTGCAGAGATCGATGCTGTGGGACATCGCATAGTGCATGGTGGTAAATTCACCCACAGTGTGGTTGTTACTCCCGAAATTCTTGAAGAATGGAAACAGTACAGCGAGCTTGCTCCGCTTCATAATCCGGCTCACCTCAAGGGTTACGAAGCCATTAAGCACGAACTGCCCGACGTTAAGCAGGTTTTTGTGTTCGATACGGCTTTCCACCAGACCATGCCGGACTATGCTTACACCTATGCGCTTCCTTACGACATCTGTCAGGAATACAAGATACGCCGTTACGGTTTCCACGGAACTTCGGTGAGATATGTGTCCCACAAAACCTGCGAGTTCCTGAACTGGGACATTAATACCAAGAAACTCATTGTTTGCCACATTGGCAACGGTGCTTCGGTTACGGCGGTTGACTGTGGCAAGGTGGTCGATACTTCAATGGGTCTCACTCCTCTCGCAGGTCTTGTTATGGGAACACGCTCCGGCGATGTCGATCCCATGGCTGTTCTCTTCCTCATGGAGCATTTGAACCTCGACATCAAACAGGTTTCCGAACTCATCAATAAAAAATCGGGCGTGTTGGGCATTTCCGGAGTTTCGAGCGATATGCGCGAACTCGACGATGCCGTTCATTCCGGCAACAGCCGCGCACTGCTCGCACGCAATACCTATTGCTACAGCATACGCAAGTATATAGGAGCATACACATACGCCATGGGCGGACTTGATGCCATAGTTTTCACTGCAGGAGTGGGAGAGCATCAGCATTCCGTGCGTCGCGATACGCTCAAGGGACTTGAAAACCTCGGCATAAAGCTCGACAAGGAAAAGAATGATGTGAACTTCGGCGAGGATCAGGTGATTTCCGCACCCGACAGCAAAGTTACCGTTGCTGTTATAGGCACTGACGAGGAACTGCTCATTGCTGCCGACACCGAAAAGCTTGTTAAGGGCGAAACCGTCTGAAATTCTGTGTGCCGCAACGTTTGTGGCGCGTAACATAACAAAGGCTCCGAATATCCGGAGCCTTATTTTTTTGTGTCTGTCCGAAAGAGAGCGGGGAAAATGCTGAACCGCCCGGAAGTTTTCGGATAGTTTTTCCGTTGTTCCCCGGTGCGGTGCGGCAGAAGCGGAAATCGCGGCGCAACATGTCGGGGCGGAGAGAGAACAGCCGCCTGCGCAGCAAAGCTGATGCCTATACGTGTAATGCAATAAAAACATGCCGCAAAAAACATGCTTCAGACTCTTTATAATGCCTCGTCCGGGGTGTTCCGGAAGCCTCTAAAATGCGGTTTTGTAAATCACTGAAAATCAGATGTCATTTTGTTGCAAAAATACAAGGCACTTATTTTAAAATAAGTGCCTTGTATTTTAAAATATATGGCTTGTATTTTTTACGACATGCCTTATGTTTTTTTTCGCTTCGCGGAAGTGTTGAAAAAATGAGAGGGAAAATGTTTTGTGCAATGCGTTTGAGTTTGAAAAATATTGTTTCAAACTTTTCGGTATGCCAAGTGATTTTTTTTGGAAAAAAACGTGAATTGCAATATATCGGGTAAGAGAAGTTTGAAAAAGCAAAAAACAAACAAATGCCACTTATTGAAATAAAAAGGCATCTTTATGTGGCACAATATGTGATATTGTTAAAATTTTTCCATGCTTGGAACTGTTGCGTTGATGCGTTTTGTAACCTGTGGTTAAGTTTTTGTTGCAAAAATATGAAGTTGTATGATACGACTTTCGAAATCTCTTTGTATATTTGCTACGTGTTTTCCTATTTTCAATAGGGTCATGAAGGACGGGTTCCCTTGAAAGATTCACAAAGAAAAGAACAATAAATAGCTTAAATTAACAACATTATTAACTCTAAAAACAAAAGGTATGAAAAGATTAAAGACTTTTCTGTTGGCGTTGGCAGCAATGCTGCTCGCAGTGCCAAGTACTTTTGCGCAGAACATGATCGGAAGGGTTTTAACCCCTGACGAGATTGAAGACGGCGTAGAAGTAATCTTTGAAGCGCGCTCCGGTACGACCTCCAAGGGTCATTACCTTGTGCCTTTCACTTATGGCAAGACTAACTCTTGCCAGACAATCAGTTCTATTCTGGAAGTGCCCGATGAAATCATTTGGGTGCTCGAAAGAGCGCAGGTGGACAATGCGGTAACAGGTCTTCCGCAGTACTACATCAAGAACAAAAAGACCGGCAAGTACCTCAACTTCAAATGGGATACCAACAACTCTACATTGTATCCCAATGCCTTTGATGATCCTGATGTATGGATCAACAAATACACCAATGGTGAAAGCGCACTTGTGGACGATACTACGCAGGCAAAGGCTTTCTGTATTGTTTCAAACAGCGATGAGGAGCACAAAAGTCAATATGGCTCAAACAGCTATGGTAGCAGCCAGAGCGACTGGGAACCTACTACCTACACCGTTGTGAACATTTTTGACGCAACAGGAAAGAAAAACATGCAGAGTGATGGCGGCGGCTACGGTCGTGTATTCCTTGCCAACGAGTTCGAGGTTTCCAAGTTCAACATCACTTGGTTCTCACAGTATCAGGACACCAACGTTTGGGACATCCGTCGTGTCAGCGACCGTTCAGCATCTCCTAAGGATGCCATCGAAGACTTGCTCGACAACTTCGGAGCAACCATCGAAAGCGACTATCGTGTTGGTACCGATCCCGGTTTTGTGAACGAGGATGTTTACAACGAATTCTATGAAACCTATCAGAATGTGCTTTCTGACTATGGTACAATGAGCGATGCCCAGCTTAAGGACGCTTTCGACAACCTCTATGCTGCAAAGCAGAAGGTTGATGCTCCCGAAGCTAAGGTTCAGATTGAAGACGGCGGCTATTACTACATCAAGACCGCTTACACAGCATTCACCGACGTGGACAATGGCAATTTTGCATGGGTTGCTCCTTACAGCAGCAACATCTGCGGTTGGAAAGCCCTCAAGGCAAACGACAACCAATTCATCTGGCAGATTACAAAATTCCCGGATGAGAGCGCAAGCAACACAAGCGGCAGAATGTATTACGCATTCCGCAACGTAGGTTCGAACGTATATCTCGGCAAAGCCGAAAGCCACTCCGATTCCCAGCCTGTTAACTATACAAAAGAAAAGGAAGAACGCATATTTGCAGGCGACCTTGGCGGCGGACAGTTTAACATCGGTAGCAAGCACGATTACTATGATGAATATCCCCCGCGTCCTTATCACATGGAGAATCACCAGACTGGTAACGGCACAGCCGGTAAACTTGTTCTCTGGGATGGTGGTCTGGGTACGGCTTCCGCTTGGTACATTCGCCGTGTTCCCCAAGAGGAAATCGACCATATTGCCGACGCAAACCGCGTGGCTGTTGACAGTCTCCGCATGGCAATTCTCGAATATGACGGCATAACAAGTGGCGCAGAGGTTGGCGAAGGCATTGGCTTTGCACACAGTCAGGAACTTATAGACAATGTTGACACTGCTCTTTCAAAAGCAAAAGCTATTGTGGCTGCTGAAGAATTTCCCGCTGCTGAAGAAGTTGACGCTGTTCGTAAAGCTCTCGTTGAAGCAGGCAACAAGTTCAACAACGAGGTTAATGTTGTTCCCGACGGATATTATATCATCCGCAGCAACATGGAAGACTATGTTAAGAACGAAAACTACATATATCTTACTCTTTACAACGACACAACTCCGGGTTGGACTCACAGAGAAAAGACATCTGCACAGTTGTGGAAGATAACCAAACTCGCCGAGGGCGGATATGCTTTGCAGAATGTAAAGAACAAGATGTACATGAACAAGGCTGCGAACAGTTCCAACGGTTCACTCGTTAACATGACCAAGGAACTTGAAACTCCTGCCCAGTTCAAGGCTATCAAAGCTAATGGTAAATGGGGTATATTCAACTCTGTGGATACAGACTTCGGTTATGATCCCAACGGTCATGGAAACTGTCTCTTTGACGAAGGAAAACTTCAAATTTGGAGCCCGCGCCAGGAGAACGGCGGTACAAGCTGGACATTTATTTCCGTTTCTGAGGAAGAAGTTAACAATGTAGTTGCAAGCGAAGAGCAGAACGAACTCAACATCAACCTCAAGAAGAAATTCGAAGAGGCACGTCGTCTATACAACGCTGCAACAAACTACACAGTTGGCGAACCTATCATCAAAGATGTAAGCCAGATTTATGCAAACAACTGGTCGCCCAACGAAGGTGCTCATCTTGAGAACATGATTGACGGCGATAAGAATACTTATTGGAACTCAACTTGGGAAGGTGGTCAGGAACAAACTCCGGGCGAGCCTCACTCCTTGCGCATTTACAGCGAAGCAGGATTCCCCGACACAGTTCAGGTATCTTATGTAATGCGTCAAGACAATTCTTGGCACCGTGTTCCCGCGAGAATGCGTATCCAGGTTTCTAACGATGCCGAGAGTTGGACAACTCTTCCCAATGACATGACATTGGCAGACTTTGGCGGTCAGTCTTTCCTCAGTACTCTCCACAATGATTCTCTTACTTACATCGTAAACGGCATTGGCGGCTACAAATATGTACGTTTCCAGACTCTCGTTTCCATAAACAATGGTGGCGGCGTTTACTTTGCAAACAATCACGCAGTATTCGGCTATGCAGAATATAACCTTTATCCTATAACCGGTGTAGACGAAAATTCTTCTATCCTCAAACCCAGTCATAAGGGTGTGGCATTTGAATTGTTCAATGCTATTCAGGCTGCAAAAGACGAGTATAACAATGGTAATGCTACCCAAGCAAACTATGACAAACTCGTTGCTGCGCTCGAGGCATTCAAGAATTTGAGCAATAATGACTCTACAATAGCAATGGCTCGCTATAATGTCGATAACCTTACCGAAGGTGATCGTATTGGTGAGTTCCCCGCAGCAGCTCTTCAAACTTATTCAAGCAAAGCTACCGCTTTACTCGCAGAATATGACGGAGCTGAAAGCGCATTGTCTTCTGCAAAGATTAAAGAAATCGTTGGCGGTCTCAAAGATGCTTATGCAACTCTCTATGATAACATGGTTAAGCCCGCAGATAAGATGTGGTATGTAATTAATACCGCTGATGATGCCCGTCCCGGCAAGTCTCTTACTGCAGGTGGCAGTCATACTCACGCTGCAGGCGAAGGTTACAGCTACTTCCTCACTAAGGAATATTCTGCTGACGGTTACTATGAATCATGGTTCCATTGGACACTTACGAAAGACGAGAACGGACGTTTTGTTCCGCAGAATGTTGGTAACGGTGGCTTCTTCGGTCCTTACACTGGCTCAGGAAAGGCAGACTACGACTATCGTCCTATTTCATGGTACACACCTAAGTCATTTACTATAGTTCCGTTCGGTGACGGTCAGGTAGGTTTCCTCACAGCCGAAGGTTATTATGTGAAGAACAACGCAGCTTGGTTTGCTGATGGTATGACTTATACCAAGGCTGACGATTCTGCTCCTTCATTCAAGAATACTTCGTTCGCTTGGACAGTTGAAGCTTCGGAAGAAAATCATAGTGATTTCGCTGTTGAAGAATATGCAGACTTCGAAAACGGTCGTGTTATTGCAATTACCATACCTTACGAGTATGAAGTTCCTGCAACATACGGCAACGACGACGTTACTCCTTACGACATCGTAGGTAAAGTTACTACCGACGAAGGTGATTCTATCGTTACTGCTTACAAACTGAAACATGTCAGCACCGAAACCGTTAAGGGTGGTAAACCTGTGGTTTATATTATGCCCGGCGAATATAATGCATCTGAAAAGAGCGCACTTTCATTCAATCCTGTTATGAACGGTAGCGTTTCTGCAGAGAAAGATACTGTTAACGGTCTCATTTCAGTTCCTGCTACTTGGACAACAACCGTAGATCATTACGGATACTTCCTTGCTGACTCTGTTGTTGACGAACCCAAGAACACTACCATTGGTTATAAGAGAGGCGTAATCCTCCCGCGCCTTGTACAGAACACTGTTTCTGACGACGAAGTAGACGCTATCGTTTACGTTAAGGGCGCAGGCATGCTCAATGGCATAAAGAATGCAGAAATCTTAGCTATCAAGCAGTTCGTTAACGTTTACACCACCGACGGTGTTCTTGTTCGCAAGCACGTTGACGCTGCCAATGCTACTGCAGGTCTTAAGAAGGGCGTTTATGTAGTAGGTAACAAGAAAGTTCTTGTTAAATAAGTAAATTCCGACAGTAAGTAATCCTCTTTTTCGGGGGAACTTATAAATAAAGAAGAATCCGCAACTCTTTAGGGTTGCGGATTTTTTATTGCCGTCAAACTTAACCGCTTCTTAACGGCATGTTTGCCATTAAATGCTTAATATTGCATTATGAATACTCAAGAAGAATCAAAAAGCAAGTTGCTTGTCGTTGACGACGAGCCTGACATTCGCGAAATATTGCAAGTGAATCTTGAAGCTGCGGGATATGAAGTCATCACCGCCTCTTCTGCCGAGGAAGCTTTGGCATTGCTTGACGGCAGTGTCTCGCTTATTTTGCTTGATGTCATGCTTGGTGGAATTTCCGGCTTTTCCATGGTTAGAAAGCTCCGTAAAGAACTCAACAATCCCGTGCCTGTTATCTTTCTTACCGCCAAAGATACGGAGAACGACCTGCTTACAGGATTTTCGGCGGGTGGCGACGACTACATTTCCAAACCTTTTTCCATTCACGAGGTACTTGCCCGCGTTGGTGCCGTGCTACGCAGGCGCACAGTCCTGTCTGCCGGCGAGGATTCTTCTATAAAGATTGGCGGCATTGAGATTATTCCCGACCGCAAGCTGGTTCGTTCAAACGGTGTGGACGTTATGCTTACTCCCAAGGAGTATGGCATTCTCAATATGCTGGTTTCAAGTCCCGGCAGGGTTTTCTCGCGCGAGGACATCCTTCATCGCGTGTGGCAGGACGATTCTCTTGTGCTCGAACGAACCATAGATGTCCACATCACACGCATACGATCAAAACTCGGTGCGCCCGGAGCACAAATCGTAAACCGTCAGGGATACGGATATTGCTTTGTTGAAAAATGATACGTCTAGGATATAAATATAAATTACTGCTTTCGTTCACAGGCATCTTTGCGGTGTTTGCCGTGGTAATGGTTCTTTTCGAAATGCACTATGAGCGCGGGCTTCGTATAGGCGACTTCCGTAACCGTATGAGCGACTATGCCGATATGGTGGGGCGCGAAATAAGTCAAAGCGGCGGAGTGCTTGACTCGGCAAGAATGAAAATGTTCCTCCAGTGCCTTCCAAGTGAGGTAAGATTCACCGTCATAGACCGCAAAGGCTATGTTGTTTATGAATCGGGCAATATGAATGGGCGCGTGGAGGGAAATCATGCCGACCGTCCCGAGGTTTCCAACGCCATGAAGGTGAAAACCGGCAGCTATGACGTTCGTCATTCGGAAACACTCGATACCGATTTCTTTTATTTCGCAAAAGCTTACGGCAATTATGTGGTTCGTGTTGCCCGGTCCTATGACGAGGGAGTGCGAAACATTCTCCGCCCTGCCAATGTGTTTCTGCTTTTTGTTCTTTTGGTGCTTCCCATAGCCATAGTCATACTTATATATATATCCGACAGTTTCGGGCGTTCGGTTTCGCGTCTCCGTCGTTTCATTGACGAAGCCGGAAAGGGCGGAATAGGTTACGATGAAATCAGTTTCCCTCATTCCGAGCTCGGCGACATAGGTCATGAAATCATGAATCTGTATCGCAAACTCGACGAGAAAGGTCGTCAGGCAAAGACGGAGCGTGAGCGGCTTTTGAAACATTTTCAGTATCTTGAAGGCGGAATTGCCATTTTCAACACCGAGAAAGGCATTGTTTATGCCAATCCGCGTTTTGTGCAATATGTAAATTCCATACTTCCTGTGCCTACGGGCGATGTAAATACCATTTGGACTAACGACGCTTTCCGTCCCGTCAGCGAGTTTGTGGGACTCAACAGCCGCGAGCTCAGCCCCGGCGAGGCAGCTCCTGTGATGCGTTTCAATATTTCGGCGGGCAGTGCGCGCTATGCTGTACAGGTGGTGGTTTACAACAGCAGTGATTTTGAAATGACTCTGTACAATGTAACGCGGGCAGAGAAAAGCCGCATTCTGAAACAGCAGATGAGCAACAACATAACCCACGAACTCCGCACTCCGGTGAGCAGTATTCGGGGATATATCGAAACAATTCTCGAGTGCAAGGGCTTGTCGGACGACCGCAAACGCTATTTTCTCGAACGTGCATACACTCAGGTCATAAGACTCAGCGAACTCATCCGAGATGTAGCCATAATAACAAAAGTTGAAGAGGCTCCTGAAACCATGCACAGGGAAACTCTGATGCCGTGTGAGATTGTAAACGATGTGATTGAGGAATTGGATTCGAAAATAAAGGATGCCGATATGCAGGTTTACAACCGCATCGACCCCGAAATAAAGATTTTCGGCAACTATTCGCTTGTCTATTCCATTTTTAGAAACCTTGTGGAAAACAGTGTACGCTATGCCGGGCGGGGAACGGAAGTTTGCGTGGAATGTTACAATTCCGACGATGATTTTTGCTATTTTAATTTCTACGACACGGGCAAAGGCTGTCCCGAGGAGCATCTGCCGCGACTTTTCGAGCGGTTCTATCGTGCCGAAGAGGGTCGCACGCGCGAACTTGGCGGTTCCGGTCTGGGGCTTTCCATAGTTCGCAATGCCGTAACCTTTCATCGTGGCAACATTTCGGTGCGCAATCGCAAGGAAGGCGGTCTTCGTTTCCTCTTCACCCTGCAAAGGCACGAAATGAAATGATTTCTTTCCTGCAACAGGCTTTTTCGTGAAGCCTGTTCTTGTTGGCAGAGTTGCAAACCGGGGAAACTTTTGCATGCTTTCCCATGAGTTTTCTGAATTCTCCGCAAAATATGTTTTTTGCATCCCGTAAAGGGACAAAATTCCCGATGTTTTTCAACTCTATTTGCGATGCCCGAAAAAACATAAGGCATCTTGCAAAAAACACAAGGCACTTATTTTAAAATAAGTGCCTTGTATTTTAAAATATATGGCTTGTATTTTTCGCCTTTCTAAGAAAGTGAATCACAATAACTTACAAAAGTGCAAAAATTGACCTTTTCGAGTGGTTTTTTGTGCCGTGTCAGGGAGGCTGCAAACACCCATGTGTTTTGCTTATGGATTATTTGATTGTTACCAACGTAGCTCCGAATCCATATTCCTGAAACGAAGCGTCTTGGGTGGTACATGTGGGGTAACGATGCTTCAATTCGCGCAACACTTCGGCACGCAATACTCCCTCGCCCTTGCCGTGTATGAAAACTATACGCATTCCCTTTTTGTGTTTATACTTCTCCATGGTGTCGCGCACCTCCTGCAACTGCCTGTTCAGTATGTCGGCGTTCGACAATCCCTCGGTCGAGTCAAACAGTGCGTAGTCGTGCAGGTTCACCTCTATTTCGTTGGCTTTTTTAATCCTTGCCGGTTGGGCGGTGTGGTGTTTGGGAGCCGTATCTTTCTTTTTGCCCATCAACGCCTCGCGAATCTGTCCTGCATCGGCAAACATGGTTCTCACGGGAATGTCATCTTTCACAACATCAAGCACCAGTGCCGGCTCTTCAAAGAACATGCTCTGCTTGAAAGCCCCTGTCTTGTAGAATTTGGTGCCGTCAATTCGCATTTCAACGCTTATGGCAGGCTTCAATGCAAATGTCTTTTCGCGCTTGTAGGCTATCATCTGAACGGCAATGCGTGAAATGTCGTCCAACTGCTCTCTGCTTATTTCTTCGAGAAACTCCTTTGTGTTCGGTTCTATTGTTCCGCCAAAACGAGCCCGCCATGCCGTGCCTTGAGCCGAAAGCCATGTCAGGGTAATGAAGTAATTGCTGTCGTTTATTATATATGCGTCGAAAGTAGTGCCCACCATGTCGTCCGGCGTATTGGGAATGAAAGCCAGAAAAACGTTCAGCTTTTCACCCTCGCGGCGTTCGAGCGGTTTGGTGTGATATTCCGGTTTGTCCTCCGTGGCTTTTTCCAAAGGCGTAACATCGTTGCTGTTCCTGTTTGCGGTGTTTGGAGTTTTGGCTTTCTGTTCTTCCTTGCGCTTTGCCCATGTGCCGTTTTCGTAGCTCTCACCTCTTTCAACCACAACCTCACTAATGGGCATGGGAATCTCGAAACCGTCGGAATCTTCCACCAAAACCGTGTTCTTGTCTTGGAAACCGGAAACTCTTCCTCCGCCCACTTCTTTCAAAAACCTTACGGTATCTCCTATTTTCATTGTCTAAAATACGTTTGTTGCGGACAAAAGTAGTTATTTCCCGCAATAAAAGCAATAAACTCCCATTCGTTACATAATAAAAACAAGGAAAAGTCGTTTTGAGTTTGGGTATGTCGGAACATAGTCGTAAATTTGCAAACTTTTTTGAAGTACTATGAGGCAGTTAAAGATAGGTGATAAAATTACGAAGCGTGATGATGCCGCGCTTGACAAGTATCTCGTGGACATAAGCAGAGAAAAACTGATTTCCACCGACGAAGAGGTTGAACTTGCTCAGAAAATTCATAAAGGTGATCAGAGAGCTTTGAACAAATTGGTGCGAGCTAATTTGAGATTTGTGGTAAGTGTTGCAAAACAATACCAAAACCAGGGACTTTCTCTCAATGATCTTGTAAACGAAGGCAATATTGGTCTCGTTAAAGCCGCACAAAAGTTCGATGAAACTCGTGGCTTTAAGTTCATTTCCTATGCCGTTTGGTGGATTCGCCAAAGCATTTTGCAGGCAATCTCCGAGCAGAGCCGCATTGTGCGTATGCCGCTGAATCAGGTGGGTTTTCAAAGCAAACTTTCCAAAGCCATTGTGAATTTTGAGCAGGAAAACGAACGCCGTCCCTCAGTTCAGGAGCTCGCTGACATTCTTGAAACAGACGAAGAAAAAGTTCGCGAGGCACTCGGCACCAATGGCAAGAAAGTTTCGGTGGATGCTCCTTTTCAAGATGAAGAATCCGGCTCTTTAATCGATATTATGACCGACGAAACGGCTCCCGCAACCGACAATAAAATGGAGCGTGAGTCGCTGTCAAAGGATTTGGATGCTGCGTTAGGCACTCTTTCCGACCGTGAACGGCAGGTGCTGAAAATGTTGTTTGGAATAGGCTGCAACGAAATGACAGCCGATGAAGGGGCAAACACTTTGAGTCTTACACGTGAGCGCGTGCGTCAGATAAAAGAACGCGCCTTGAAACGTCTGCGCGAGAGTAATAATATAGATATTCTCGCCAAGTATTTGTGATAAAGCCCCTGCAATTTAATAAAGCAGGTTTAAGAAAAATGTCTCCCCGTGCATTTCCGCCGGGGAGACATTCGTTTTTATGCCCGGAGGAAAAGTTTTGTACGCAGCGGCATTCGAAACTCATGGACTATGTTCTTGTTTGCGCAATTACCTTATAGTTGTGTGATGTCTCCTGTATAATTGTGCTTCTCCTATGTTTGTGATGGCGGATTTCGGTTTGTTTTTGCGTTGCGAGGTATTAAAGAAGAAAATTTTCCGGTACAAAAGCCCCCAACTGCCGTTTTTGGTGTGCGGAAAGCGAATATAAATTGTTTTATGTTTTGCTATATTGTGGAAAATTCGTATTTTTGCGCACTTTTGGAATATTATGAGGCAACTAAAAATAAACAAAAGCATCACGAACCGGCAGAATGCCGCGCTTGACAAGTATCTCGTGGAAATTGGCAGGGAAGAGCTGATTTCAACAGACGAGGAGGTGGAACTCGCTCAAAAGATTCATAAAGGCGATCGTCGTGCGCTTGACAAATTAACGCGTGCCAATCTGCGATTTGTTGTAAGTGTTGCAAAACAATACCAGAATCAGGGACTCGCTCTCAATGATCTTATAGACGAAGGCAATCTCGGACTTATAAAAGCGGCTCAAAAATTCGATGAAACACGTGGATTTAAGTTTATTTCCTATGCTGTTTGGTGGATTCGCCAAAGCATTTTGCAGGCAATCTCCGAGCAGAGCCGCATTG
>ERZ1034844.1237-NODE-1237-length-12232-cov-4.483863_pt1 | contig 12232 bp, 11 predicted proteins | sample MGYA00520594_ERZ1034844 | MGnify/ENA primary metagenome ERZ1034844 (study PRJEB33766, sample SAMN09781733) | gut metagenome | biome: gut microbiome | host: Homo sapiens | place: Madagascar | study: EMG produced TPA metagenomics assembly of the PRJNA485056 data...
ACATCGCGAAATTCAGAAAAGATTTAGATGATGTGGATGAAAAAACGGACCTCAAGGAATTCGACGAAGCGCACGACTTGGAACGTTACTTGGGAAGATATATAGCTTTATATATCTGATCGGAGGTGGTGGAATGGAAATGACAACCGAACGTGCGATTGAAATCCTGAACCCGGAACACCGTGAACACTACGACAGCATTGAAACAGTGAATGAGGCATGCCGGATGGGAATGGAGGCATTGCAACGAACAAGGTGGATTCCGGTAGAGGAACGGTTGCCAGAGGAACTGAAGCCTGTGCTGTTTGCTGTGTATCCAAAAGATACGCAATTGTACAACAAATATGGGAAAGTTGTTTATCTAGCATGGCGAGAAAATGGCGAATGGCTGGACTGGGAGGGCAAACGTGTGTCTGATGTATTCATCGTCACCCACTGGATGCCCATGCCGGAACCGCCGGGGGTGGAATGATAACTAACACGTAACCGTGTTGAAATCGACACGGTTAAACTGGCCGAAATCGACCAGTTTAGAAAGGAGACAAATGAATATCCCGGATAAAATGAAATGCTGGGGAGATTTCCCAGCCATGGTAGGCTATGCTGCCTGCTATGAAGCCCTAGCGGAAGAGTGCATGGAGTTGGCCCACTGCGCCCTGAAACTCGCCAGAGTTTTGCGGGGAGATAACCCGGTTAAAGAGGACGGAAGAAGCTACCTGGATAAGTTAGACGAAGAATACACCGACGTTGTTTCTTGTGCTATCGCCCTGGAACTGAAACCCAATGCGGATATATCCGTTTGGAAGTGGGAGAGGCACAAGAAGCGGCTGGAAGAAATGGAGGGGAAATAATGGAGCTGGAAATCAAGCCCTGCCCTGTGTGTGGCGGGACGAAGTTGCAAGTCATAGGTGCGGCCAGAGTTGTAGATTTTGAAACACATTATTATGTGCGCTGCAAAAAATGCGGCCATGAAGGGCCGTATAGTTTGCGTGGCGATTCGGAAGCAAAAGCGGCTTGGAACGGTGCTTACGATGCTATGCACCAGCAAGAAACACCCACCACCCGCAAAACCATCCTAGATGCCGCCGCAACCTGCGTCTGCAAAGAGCGAAACGATCAGTACGGGGAACCAGAAGATTGTTTCCAGGATATCGCCAACCTCTGGGCAGCTTACAAAGGCGTCGATTTCGACCCCTTTGACGTGGCTATGATGATGTCCCTGTTAAAGGTGGCACGAGCCAAAGCAAACCCTCAGCACACAGATAACTACATCGACCTCTGCGGCTATGGAAGCATTGCCGGGGAGTTAGCGAACAAGGAGGAAAACGAATGAAAATCTTTATCTCTCAGCCCATGCGGGGCAAGACTGACGCCGAAATCCTGGCAGAACGGGAGCGAGCCATCAAGGCTGCTAAGGCCAAGTGGGGTGATGATGTGGAGGCCCTGGAGAGCTTTTTCCGGGGCGCTCCTACCGAAGCAAAGCCGCTGTGGTTTCTGGGCGAAAGCCTGAAAGTCATGGCGGACACAGACGCTGTTATCGTGTGCAAAGGCTGGAGTGATGCCAGAGGGTGCAAGGTGGAGATCGCCGCCGCAGATGCGTACAAGTTGCCGGTTTTCTTTCTGATCGGCGATAAATTGCGTGGATACAACGAGTAACATGTGCAAAAAATACACAGGTTGGAAAGGGGAACCAATGATCGAGTTTGAACACACAGAGGTAGTGGGCTGGGAGGCCGCTATCCGGGGGATGCGGAACCCCATGAACTCCTGGGAACGGTCGGACAGCCAACTGTGCAAGAGCGTGGACGGTTTCGAGGATTGCCGTGTGGGAGTTCATGGAAGTTGTCCACGCGGGGGCGAGGGCTACTTCAAAGAAGACATTTTCTGCGTCGGAAAGAACGACTTCGAGCTGATGCAGCGCCTTGCCAGGGCCGGAACTGACCACCGCAAATTTATGCGGATGATCGTGGTGTACGTGGATGTGACTGCGCCGCGTTACTGGTGGGCCGAAGCTGACACCTATAAGGTCGGAACCGTGGCAAATTCGTGCAGTACCATGCACAAGATTCACGCGAAAGAACTTACACAGGATGATTTCAGCCATGAGTTTTTCTTCGGTGAGGAAGAGCTTGTGCTTGAGAGAATCTTGTACCAGCTTAACTATTGTCGGGAAAAGTTCAACGCCACCGGCAATAAAAACTGGTGGTGGAAGATAATCCAGCTTCTCCCGCAATCCTACAACCAGCGCCGAACCTTGATGCTGAACTACGAAGTTCTAGCTAACATTTATCGCGCTCGGCGCAATCACAAGCTCACCGAGTGGCGGGAGTTCTGCCGCTGGATCGAATCTCTTCCCTACTCCGAACTCATCACGGGAGAGGAGAAGTTGAATGACTGACGAACGAGTAAGACGGGAAAGACGCCGTGTTAAGCGTCTGGCTGCTGGACTGTGTGCGAAATGCGGAAAGTTCCCGCATAGACCAGGTGTCCAAACCTGTGTTTCTTGTTTTGAGAAGCAAAAGGAGCAGGATAGGAAAAAATACCTGAGAAAGGCAGCAGAAAAGAAACTGGTAAGGAGAGAATCGGAAAGGCCGAACACCATCTGTATCGACTGCAAGCACGCAGTCCCCACAGCGGACGGCAAGTACGGCTGTGAGTGGTCACGATCGTTCCAGCCGGTCACTGGTTGGGTGGCTGTGCGGCGCGATCTGAAAGTACAGGGAGGAGCCAGGAAAGTCCATCTCTCCCTGTCGTACAAAGTGGAAAGCTGTCCCAAGTTCATCGAAGGATAAAAGGAAGGGCCGCCCGGTGTGGGTGGCCCTTCTTGTTATTTTCCGCTCTTTCTTTCCTTCTCAACTTTCGCTTTGGCTTCTGCCCAAGATTTCTTCCAGGGATTCGACCGTCTGGAGTTGATGTAGTTGTAGTATGCTTCGCGTTCTGCGTCTGTGGCATCCACGGACATAACAGTGTCATAGATGCCGTTATAAGAGTTCGTGTTGTACTGCTCCCCGGCGGAAGCGAAAGCTTGCTTCTTGTCGTCAGAGAGGCTATTAAGGGCTTGTTCACCCTTCTGTCTCTGGGGTTCCTTGGCTGTCTGTTCTTTGGCAACTTCGCTCCAAGTTTTATCCATGTTTGCGTTTTTAGTCGCGTTCCACATTTTTTCCTGTTCGGCGGGGTCACTGGTAGCTTTCTTGATTCCTTCGTACAATTCGGCTGCGGAGTAACTTCCGTTGCCGTCAGTATCAAAGCCCTTCTTGGCTTCCAGCAACGCCTGAATTTCTTGTGGGGTATCATACCCAGCGTTTTTAGCTTTCTGGTATGCGCCGGAATCTGCCGGAATCATGCTCCAGAATTTCACCTGGTCAAGCACATAATCCTTCTGGTCTTGCGAAAGGTCAGATCGACCGTTGATGTAATCCTCCCACATACCCTGTTTAATACTTGCTTTAGCGTCGTCTCCAGCTTCATCCTCAATGGCGGATTTGTAAGCATAGATAGACAAGAACTTTTCTTCGGAAAGCCCAACCTCAGACTGTGCGTTTTCGGCAGCATTATACCACTTCGCAAAGTCAGATGTGTCACCGCCAGCGGCAGCTTTACCCTTATTCTTAGCAAACTCATACGCCTTATCCACAAACTTTGCTTTCTGGTCGTCGGTCAAGTTTTGATACTCCTGGGTGCCCATGAAGTCCTTCATAATTTCATAGGCCGTGCCGCCCTGTTCCTTCTGCCGCTTCATCCACTGTTCAGCGGTCATGCGGTTGCCGTCGAGCTTGGCGGACTTCTGTAAAGCGCTGGGAAGCATTCCTTCATAGCCTGCATCGTTCAGCCGTTGCAGCTCACTTTCCATGCTGGAAGAATCCAGTTTCTTCACATAGCCGGGAGAGACAAAGTTCTCCAAGGCGCGAATCAATACATTGTCACTGCCAACGTCGTTCCGGCCCCATACGTCCAGATACTCCGGCATCTTCTCAGATAGGCCGGGAATTTTCGCTCCCTGGCGCTGTAAAAAACGTTGCAGTTCCTTGGGGACCTTGCTATTGGCATCGTAGAAGGTGCTACGGCGTACAGGGTCCACCGTCTTTGCAATCTGGCTTAACAGGGTAGGAACAAACTGCCCGGCGTAGTTAGATGCCACGTTGCCAAGAACGCCATAGATCGGGTTGCTGCTGGAATAGGAAGCCGATTTGATGGACGAAGAAATACCAGACAGCATTGTTGTCGCAAGCAGTGGCTCGAACAACTTGCCGATGGAATCCAGCGCCACTTCTGCCGCCGTCTGCTCCCCGTCGCGCTCTGCCAAGCTATTAAAGAACTCGGCACCAATGAACAGCGGAATAGCCGCAGGAGCCGCCCAGTCGATAGTGTACGAGTAGGTATCCCCGTTTGGCAAAGGGATGTTTAAGGCATAGTTCTGGGTACCCTGAGCAGTGTCAAACCCGGCCTGCTTGTCGTTATCGTCTCCGCTGGCAGAGACAAGCCCCATTTTTGCCATGAAGTAGCCAAGGACCATGATACCGGTACCGGTCATACCGGCGGCAAGCTGGTCAATGCTTTCCCCAGCGGTATACAAGCCCTTCCGAACATCCCGCACAGTACGGTTCAAGCCCTTGGCAAGGCCAATGGGCGAAAAATCAACTGCTGCCTTTGCAATGTTGATGGGCGTCCGCTTAAAGGGGACCATGCCGCCGATCAGCAGCTTCCCGGCAACACCGTTCTGTTCGTGGACACTCAAGGCGTGGGCAAGGTCGGAATACTGCTGGAAGGTAGAATACTTGGCCTGTTCAACAGCGTGGTTTCTGGCCTCTTCCAGCATTCCCTTTGGGATGTTTTCCAGGTCTACATTTCTGGCTTTCAAGAAGTTAGCCATATCGCGGACGTAGGTAAACTTCTTTGCCACCAAGTCCATGTATTCCATACCCTTCGTGCTGGTGTTCATCAGTGCTTGAATCGGCTTGGGATACAGGGTTTCCAGCTGACGCTTCCGCACTTCTCCGAACTCGTCCGTGTATTTGTTGCCGGTCAGCTCGTCCATAGCGTTTTCCAGGTCAGCCTTAGCAAAATCCATGTATTCCTTGCTTTGAGTCATGGTTCTGGTACGCTGATTTTCGGGAATCAAGGCCCGCTGCAAGCCTGCGGAAACTACATTTCTGGCCCCCATAGCTCCACGGAAAATCACGTTGCCAATGGCGTTACGGATGTGGGTTCTGGGGTTGCCCAGCATAGCGAAGTACCGCCAAGCATCCAGATAGTCTGTCAGGGTATTGGGGACCTGCTCGGCAATATTGTCATAGATTTGGTCCATAGCGTCGTCCATGCTTTCGGTGTCCTCAGAATCCAAAAGCAGGGCGGCAAGGTCGGGGTCCATTTCGATTTTTGTATCAAGCCCCTTCTTGCTGTAATCGCTGTTCATTTTATCAATGACGTGCTGAATGTAGTACAGACGGCCTTCCGGAGTGGTACGTTTCAGTAGCTTCAAGGCGTTTACCATACGGCCTGCCTCGGTGCCCTTGGCTGCGATCTGCGCGGAAAGGTTGCTGACTGCGGCAGTGTCGTTGGCCTGGGCCGCCGTAGAAAGCAACACCTGGGCCAAAATCAGATCGTCGTCGGTGCAATCGCGCATCCCGTCAACGACTTCATGCCACTGCTCCAAAGCGCCGTCCCACCCCTTGGCTTTCACCGTCTTTACAGCGCGATCAAGGCTGTCCTGCTGCTTTTTCGGAGCGTAGTTATACAGGCCACTGGCAACGTCCTGTTCAAAGTTTTCCAACAAAGCATCCGGCAAGGATTCAGATTCAGCCAGTGTTCTAGCGTACTTAGAAACCTTGGTGTAGGGGTTCATACGTTTCGGCACATCCACCATCCGGCTAGGGTTCATGCCTGGCTCAATGGTTCCATAACGGTTCATAGCCTCAGAATAGGGGTCAAACCCAGCTCTGGCAGAACCCAAGCTATCGCGCAGGCCAGGGTTGTTCTCATCGACGTTTTCCTCGTTGACAGCTCCCTGCTCCTGTGCTACACTATCCATAGAAGACGGCGTAACTGTGTCGCTGGGGTAGCCTGAAAGGGTCCTGGTTTCGATCGGCACAGTTGCGCCGTCTTCATCTGTTAACAGAACCTCATGCAGGTAATACTTGCCGTAGTTTGTGCTTTCTTTACCGTACTTGTGTACGATCACGCCCATATCGTAGATTTTATCGCCGATTTGAACCCTTCCGCCAAATGTCACGCTGTCGGTGCCGCGCCCCTTCCAATTCGTTTGCTCGTCGATCACGATTCCATTTTCAATGACGGACGGAACGGCTGCAAACGCAATCGCTTTATTTCTTCCCATCCCGTGGGACACGGAATTTTTAGCACCGCGCCGTGTCAAAGCAATGTCGCCAAATCCGAGACGGGTCACTTTATTGCCAAGGGAAGCAAAAAAATCGGAAACTTGGTCAACGATATGTTTCCCGCTAGGTGCGAATTCAGAACCGTCCATTTTGGCGAGAATACCTTCCTCTGCAATGGCGTCTCGGTTTTCGCGAAGGTTGTCAAGCAACTTGCCAGTAAAACGTTTCGATTCACTAGGCTGTGCTTGCGTTTGAGCTTGAGATTGAGGTTCAAATTGAGCCTGAGATTGAGCAAGTATTTGTCCTTGTTCCCACTCTTGATAAAGCTGTTCTTCCGTGATTTCTCCAAGTTCTAAAGCAAGGCGGTTTTGTTCTTTGTAGGCTTCAAAACTCCCGCGTTTCACAGCCCCAGGAATGGCTTCCTTTGCCGTGATATAGGCTTCGTTTGGCGGCACTTGGCTGTCTACCTTGTTGGCTGAGTAGCCTGCTTCGTTGGGGATATAGCCCTTGGACAGCATCTCGTCAAGCACAAGCTCGACTTTCTTCGCAGTGGCATAGTTCTCCTGGCCTTGGTCGTTGATAATGGCGATCAGGGCCTTTTCCAGGTCTGCGCGAGAGATGCCCATGCGTTCCGCCTGCATCATGGCTTCGGACTTCGTAACAACGGTGCCTCTGCCCTTCTCGCTGAACTGTCCAGCTTTCGAGTATTCCACGTCCTGCAACAGAGCTTCCGCCGCCTGTGCGTAATATTGGTGCATCTGAGGGTAGTCCCACTGAAATGCTTTTACACTGGGCTTGGAAACGTCTCCTGCAGTTCTCTGGTCAATGTGCGCCGCCTTTTCTCCGAAGTTTCTGGAAAGCTGACCGGCGTCTTCGCGTTCTGCCTGCGCTTCCTGTGCCTGAATCCGCCGCTCTGCCTGCAAGAGATTTTCTTGTTCTCGAAGTAAGTCGGGGACTTCTTCCTCTGTCGCGTTTGCAGCGCGTTCCTGCCAAGCTGCTTCTCTTTGTGCAAGAGCTTGTCTTGCCTGCAAAAGGCGTTCTCTTGCGCTCTGCATCTGTTCTCTGGTGTCCTGGTTGGCCTGCGCTTGTTCCTGGGCCTGGGTACGCATTTGCTCCTGCGCCTGGGAAGCACGAATCAGGGGGTTCGTAGATTCCTGCGTAGGCGGCTCCTGAATGGGTCTGGGAGCATCTTCAACCGTTGGGGTGGGTGTGGTGTCCTCGATGGGGGAGGTTTGCTTGTAAGGTGTTCTACCGGCTGTCATGGCGCTGCCAATTACATGACCGCCTGCGCCGAAGATGCCGCCGGAGATCGCACCGACAGCGGCATTTTCCAGCAGTTCCTTCAAGCTAAATTTAGCGTTCGGGTCCTGCGCTGCTTTGTCTGCCAACCAGTTCATAGCGTAGGAGGCAGATTCTTCACCGGCTTCTATCCCGGTTTGTTTTGCTACTGCCTTGAGGAAGCTGGTGCCGCCGCCGTTCTTCACCATCTTGAACAGATGGTCCATAGGTATTTTCTCTGTAAACGCTTCGATGCCGCCGGAGACAAGGCCACGGGCCAAAGCTTCTCCTGCACCTGTGCCATTCATTTGCAGTTCACCGGCTTTTTGACCGGCGGCCAGAGCGCCCATGCCGCCCAAGGAGATTGCTTGGCCTGCACCAGGAATGACATTGGCAGCCAAAAACGGAGCCATTTGCAGCATGGAAAGTCCGGCCTGGGTCATTAGTTTCCCGGCCTCGGTCTTTCTGGATGCAACCAGGTCTTGGGTCGCGTCCCGGCTTTCTTTCAGGTTCATCATACCATCGCTGTACCAAGGCACAGGATCGTTGTGCTTGAACGCCTCGGAAGTCTCGCGCATTTTAGCTGCTTCCTGATTCAGCCGTTCTTTTTCTGCTTGGTCTGTGGTTTTGTTGGCCTTGTGTTGGAGATAATCAGCGGTGTACTTCTGAGACTGATAAGCGGGGTCATTGCGGTTCTCAATGGCGTTTTTGGTTGCCTTTCTCGCTGTTTCTAACAAGGTCTGGAAACCGCCGAGAAGTCCTTTCCCAACGGCAGTTCCCCACTTTTCGCTCTGCTCTCTGTCCCACTCCGTAGGGGTGTAGATGGTCCTTCCATTGCCGTCTGTGTTGAGGCGTTCCGGCGCAACGTCCTTTTGTTTCTTCTCCCAGGCAAGAGCACGCTCTAAGTCGTAGCTGGCAGGGTCAAGGCGGACCGCTTTGCCATACTCAGCGGCATCATCCATGAGGCCCTTATCGCCGGTTTCCTTGCCGTAGTTGTAGTAGGACTTAGCGACACGCAGATTTTTTCGTCCTGCGTCGGACATACCCGCATATTCATCCTGCTTTATTTCGGGCGTGATAAAACCGGCGCCGCTGTCACCGCCGGAATACCCGCTGTCTCGCCGGATATTCTCTGCACGGGCGTGGGCCTCTTCCTGCATCTGTTTGCCCTGTTCGGTGTATCCGCGCTCGATGAGCTTTTGACCGCTTTCCCACGCTTCCTTCTGGCTCCGAAGATAGAGTTGTTCCGGCTTAGAAAGATTCTTCCGGTCTGCTTTGGAAAGCGCCGTCTTGTTTTTCTTGCGCTGGGCGTTTCGCAGGTTAGATGCCAGGCCGCTAGGCAACGCAGAATCATTCTCTTCTCGGTTGAAGTTGTCCGTTCTGCTGGTCTGAATACGCTTTCCTTGTCGCCGAAGTTGTCCCATAGGAGAGGTATCCATCGTGTTTTCATGGGCTTTCTTTGCTGCGTCGCTTGCCATAATAGGCAGAGACTTCTTCCCACCAAGAGCAGTCTGGTACTGCCTGGAAGAGGGCGTGGTTGTTTTTTTGCTTTTGCTATTATTACGAGAGACCTGCTTAACACCAGCAACCTTCCCGTTGCTGGTTTTGGTGGCTTGAGAAGCCGTGTTCTTCCCTTTGCTTGCGCTAGACAGGATACTAGAACCACTTTGAAGCAAAGACGCCCCTGTTTCCTTGGGGTTCTTTTTCTTCTTGTTGGCTTTATACCGCATCCGGCTCAGTGCTTCGTTGTCCGCCATGGATAAACCCCCTTCTTAGTGATACTGCATGTAAAGTGCCGCGTTGGGATTCAAAGCCAACCAGCCGCGGCGCATGTTGTTGACCTGGTCAGAGCTGAAGCCAAGCTTCAAATACCCGGAGAAGTCGCCGTACTTCGCCATGTCCTGCGCCTTTTGCAGGGTCATTTCCTGGTTGTACTGGTGGGCGTCCTTGTTGAAGCCTGCAATGTCCACGTTCAAGTTGGCCTGGTCTTTTGCCACGCTCACCAGGCTCTCAGCGGCCTTCTGGTATTCCTGGAGCAGGGCGGCAGCTCTCTCATACTCGTTATTCGCAATGGCCTCTGCAATGCTGTTTTGATACTCCACGTACAGGCTGGAAAGCTGCTGCTGAACTTTGGTCAGGGCGTTGGCTTCGTTCGTGCGCAAGGTACTCATGTTGCTTTGAAGCTGGTTTCCCATGGCAAGCGCCGCCTGGGAGCCGTTCCCTGCGTTCATGCCGGTGTAGGCGGCGCTTTCGTTGAAGTTCTGCTGCTGTTTCAGTGCCTCTGCCGCGATTTGGTTGGCCTGCGCCTGGTAGGTGCCGGGGATCTCTTTCATCGCGTTTTCCAGCTCCATGCGGCTTTTATCGTAGGAGGATTGAAGAGCGGCAAGCGCTTTCTCTTTGGACGCTTCATAAAGGTTGTTCACAGCGTCGAATTGGCCCTTATAGGTGGGCAGGCCCATACTAGGAAGGGTATCCTCTTCCAGCTTAGTAGGAAGGTACTGTGAGCCGTCAGAACCGCCAGAATAGCCGTAGTTCTGTCGAATCGTCTCAGCGGCAGTGTGAGCTTCGTCCATAGAGCGCTTGTCTCCAAGTGCTTTTGCCTGCTCATAGCGCTCTTGCAGCGCTTTGATGCGGTCTGCATCACTGCTGGATACATTGGCGTCATGGTAGCTGCCAAGCGAGTTGTAGGAGCCATAAGGCCCCGTGCTGGTTCGGATGGACCACAAACCAGAAGCGGGGTTGTAAGTTGCACCAGCGGTGCCAGGGCGAACCACCTTGTAGTTACCGCCAGCAGTGACCACAGTGTCACCGATTTTCGTTCCAGTTGGGGCGTTTCCATCGGCACCCACGTTCCAGGTTCGGTTTCCTGTGGTGGTGTTTCCGCCGGAAGGAATGGTGACAGAGTTACCACCAGAGTTTCCGCCAGAAGAACCACCGGAACCCATAGAGCTTGCTGTGTTTTTAATGGAGCTTGCTTTGTCCGAAGCCGCTTTTGTCACTGCGTTAGCAACGGAACCGAGTGCGTTTTTAATGGAGTTTGTAGGAAGTGCCATACTCGTTCCCCTTTCTCTTTCCTGTGTTCAAGTAGGCCCCCGTCCGGCTTTGGGCGGGGGCCTTTGCGTTCATCTGTTTCGTTCCACGCGGTCGATTTTTTCTCGAACCTCCATGCTCCATGCGTCGATGTGTGCTTTCATCTCGTCCCACACCGTTCTGGTTCCTCGCACGTGTTCTGCGTCGTCGGTGTCCAGGATGATGTCAGCAATGCGGCACAGGTTCTTTGCGTGGGAAAGCTCCTGCTTTGCCATGGACAGGTAAAGGTCTTTCGCTTCCCCGTTCTTGGCGTAGATCGCTTCCTTGGCATACTTCTGCGCGTCCGAGACTTCGTCCAGAGCCGCGTCATACTTTGCCATGATTTTAGTTAAGTGTTCCAGATGTTCCATGTCTAAGCCTCCTTGATATAGCGGTACAGCTTGTCCAGGTCTTCCTCAGAACACTTGAAACCGGCGATGCTGACCGGCCACTTGCCCTGTGCCTGGTTCTTGACGGCGGTGTACGCCTTATCCACGTCCACCTGCTCCCCGTCCACCAGGCAGAGCATAGCGCCCAAGGGGTGCTTGAGCATTGCCTCGCTCTTCCCTTCCAGGAACAGAGCGGCACCGGCACCGAATAAAATACCTTGCCATTTAGGAAGGGTAGGAACCAGTTCCCGGTCTACGAACGCCGCTACACCGCGCTTTACTTTCTCGATAGATTCCATGTTAATACCTCACAGAAAAGAGAAAGGGGGGCGGTTGCCCCCCCCAATAGTCGTTGTTACGCGCCAGCAGCTGCCGCCGCAGTGGGAGCAGTCCAGGAATTCTTTGCAGGCATCGGCTCAGGACAGACACTGGTAGCCGGGATAACCAGCTTGGTCAAGCCCTGGAGCTGGGCAACCTGCGCCTGCAAGCAGGAAATGGTTGCGCCGGTGGTGCCGTTCAGAACTGCCTGGTTCATGTTGATGGCGTACTGCTCATCCTTGTTCTTGCCGATCAGGTCGCGCAACTCACGGTCACGCCGGTCAAGAGTGGTGTAAACATCGACCATCTTCTGGTCGAAGTAGGCGTTTGCCTTGAGCAGGGAGATTTCGGCGTCCTTCGCCCCGATCTCCTGGGTCAGGTTCAGCTCATAGCGGTTGACAGCGGTGTTCTCGCTGCAAGTGCAGTTGCCGTTCCCGGCGGCAGCACGTGCCACGCCCCAGCCGCCATTGAGCAGGCCCAGAGCGGTGCCAGCGATGCCAAGGCCTAAGCCGGAACCAGCCACACCTTTAGAAGCATATTCGCGTTCCATGTTAATTTTCTCCTTCGCAGTTTATTTAGCTCGCCTAAGTCCGCGCGTCAACCCAGGTCTGCCATTACTCACAGTATACACCATATACAGAAAGTATACAAGTCTTTACTGTGCGTATTTTTCCGACACTTTTCGTAGAGTGTTGGCCCCCGCAATGCGCGGGGGCCTTTCTGGTACTTACGCGACAGAGGTACCCTCTGCGTCAGCAGTGCCGCCGTACTCACCAGGCACCAGCTCAGGCAGGCCGCTGTCGATCAGCACCTCTGCCACCTGCTTCTTGAGCGCCTTGGGCA
>ERZ1034844.1241-NODE-1241-length-12204-cov-6.030537_pt1 | contig 12204 bp, 11 predicted proteins | sample MGYA00520594_ERZ1034844 | MGnify/ENA primary metagenome ERZ1034844 (study PRJEB33766, sample SAMN09781733) | gut metagenome | biome: gut microbiome | host: Homo sapiens | place: Madagascar | study: EMG produced TPA metagenomics assembly of the PRJNA485056 data...
GTTATATATGTTTCTGTCAAGGCTTACTGCCACATCAACTATATCACCGTTTCTATATGAACAAGACTGAAAATTGTGATTAAAATACACTGCATATACAGGTACTTGTCCTTGTCCCCTGGAAAGAGTAATACGCATATGCTTGCCGTTACCAATTTCTTTGGTTGCAATAACGGTCATATTATATAAACCGAAAATCGGTGAAGGGTTACTTGCACCACAAGGCTCAATATAGCTTAAAGAATCAAGTATTGACAAATCAAGCTGATTAGGATTTAGCTTACAATCTATATGTAATATATTATAAGGCATTTTTATATCTTTGCAATAGGCATTAATAGCTTTTCTAAAATCATTGATTTTTTCTTTTTCTAAGCTGATACCTACTGCCATAGGGTGGCCACCATAATGAGTAAGGTGCTCACTACAGGCAAAAACTGCATCACATAGGGAAAAACCCTCTACACTTCTGCCACTGCCTCTGGCTACGCCATCATCATCAATACCGATAATAATTGTCGGTTTGTCGTAAATATCTTTTATTCTAGAGGCTGCTATACCAACAACACCTTGGTGCCAACCTTTTCCGGCAAAAACTAAAATTTTGTCATTTACAATGTTGGGAGTTCTCCTTACTTCTTCATCAATTGAAGCAAGAATTTCTTTCTCAATACTTTGTCTTTCTCTGTTATCCATTCCCAATTTATCGGCAATGGTAACTGCCTCATCTTCATCTTCTGTTAGAAGTAGGTTTACACTTTTTTCTGATGAACCAAGCCTACCACCTGCATTTATCCTAGGAACTAAAGTAAATGCAACATTGCTTGAATTTATTTCTTTCTCTGCAATGCCTGACTCTTGTTTCATAGCATTAATGCCTATTCTGTCGCTATTTTGAATATGTCTTAAACCGTTCTTAACTAAAGTACGATTTTCACCTACTAAAGGAACAATATCACCTATTGTACCTAAGGTTGCTATGTCGCTGAAATTTTCAAGTAGACTGTCAACATCGGCATATTCACCCTCAATAGCCATTACAAGTTTAAAGGCTACACCAACACCTGAAAAGTCCTTAAATGGACTTTTGTCATCCTGTTGGTGGGCATTAACCACTGCTACTGCCTTTGGAATTGCACCTGAAGGCATATGGTGGTCGGTTATTACTGTATCTATGCCTAAAGAATTTGCATAGTCAATTTCTTCTCTGGCTGAGATACCGTTATCAACTGTAATAATAAGGGTAACACCTAAAGAATGAATCTTATCAACTGCACCCTTATTCATTCCGTATCCCTCTCCTGTACGAGTAGGAATATAGAACATTACATCAGCACCTAGGCTATCTCTAAGGTAACTGTAAAGTAGTGAAGTACTTGTTACACCATCGGCATCATAGTCACCATAGACACAGATTTTCTCACCGTTTTCTACTGCTGTAGTTATTCTTTCAACAGCTTTGTCCATATCTTTCATAAGGAATGGGTCAGAAAAATCTTTATTCTCCTGAAGAAAATTAATAACATCTTCTTCCTTGGTAATTCCACGAATATCCAGCATCATTGCAAGAAGTGGTGGGATTTCTAGCTTACTAGCCATAGTTATTGCCCTTTCTTTATTCACTTTTGCAACTGACCAAACTTTCATAATTACCTCAATTATTATTTAGCATTTCTTCTGCTAATTTCTTTGTATTTTCTGTTATTTCTATACCACCCATAATTCTGGCAAGTTCCTCAATTCTGCCATTGTAATCTAGGGTAATAACATCTGTAAAGGTTCTGTCACCCTTAACATTCTTTCTAATTAAATTATGGTTATCTGCTAGGGAAGCAATCTGCACCTGATGAGTTACACAGATAACTTGTCTATTTTTGGAAACTTCCTTTAGCTTTAGTCCTACTTTTCGTGATGCTTTACCTGAGATACCTGTATCTACTTCATCAAAAATTAAAGTATCTATTGTATCACTTTCCGATAATACAGTTTTAATAGCCAACATCATTCTGGAAAGTTCACCACCGGATGCAATCTTTGAAACCGGTTTTGGTGTTTCTCCCGGATTTGCTGAAATTAATATTTCTACTTTATCCTTACCCTTTGAGTAAAGTGGACTTTGCTCTATGCTAACTGTAATTCTTACATTTGGCATATCAAGGAATTTCATTTCTTCTTCAACTCTATGAGAAAATTCCTTACCTGCTTTTTTACGCAAAGAAGTTAAATTCTCTGCCTTTTCTAAAGTAATATCATATAGCTTTTCATACTGTTCTTTAGCCTCAGCCATATCTTTATCGTAGTTTAGAAGTTTTGTAAGTTTTTTCTGAGCATTTTTTCCATACTCTAAAATTTCTTCAATAGAGTTGCCGTATTTACGCTTTAATTTATATATTTCATCAAGTCTTATTTCAATTTCTTCAAGTCTTGATGGATTAAATTCAAGTTCATCTATTAAGTCGGAAATTTCTGCTGAAATATCCTGTAGTGCATATGAAAGGTCACTTAGTCGATTACTGACATCCTCAGCCTCTTCAAGAAAGTTTGATGCTTTAATAAGGTTTGTACTTGCCTCATCAACCATTTCACAAGCGTTTCCACCATTATATCCTGATAAAATTGACTTTGACTTATCCAGATATTGGCGAATTTTCTCGCTATTTTGGAGTAACTTCTTTTCGTTTTGGAGTTCTTCCTCCTCACCTACAGTTAAAGATGCATTGTTGATTTCATCAACTTGGAAGGTCAATAAATCTATTTCATAAAGTCGCTGACTTTCATCTCCACCATTTTCTTTAAGGAGTTTATTTAGCTTTTTTAATTCTTTAAAAGAAACATTATAGTCATCAATTGCAGAAGAAAGTTCTGCAAAATTGTCAATATAATTTATATGTGACTCAGGTGACATTAATTCTAAACTTTCATGCTGACCATGAATATTGATAAGCTCAATACCGATTTCTTTTAATGTAGAAACAGTAGTAGGTCTATCGTTAATTCTACAAGTATTTCTGCCGTTTAGAGAAAGTTCTCTGCTAAGAATTAAGGTATCATCATCAACCTGAAAACCCAGGTCAATTACTTTTTCCTTAATTTCCTTAGAAATATTTGTAAAAGTAGCAGAAACAAATGCACTGTCACTTCCTGTTCGGATAATATCCTTACTTGTTCTGTGACCTGTTACTGCATTGATAGAATCAATAATGATACTTTTACCTGCACCGGTTTCACCGGTTAGTACATTTAGTCCTTTTGTAAAATCTATATTTGTTTTTTCTATAACTGCTATGTTTTCTATATAAAGGGTGCTGAGCATAGAAAAAGTTTCTCCTTAAATTAATTTTCTGAATTTATTAAGCATTTCTTCCGTTGCTTTTAAGTTTCTGCACAAAACAAAAATTGTATCGTCACCTGCAATAGTACCCACAATATTTTCAAAATCAATATTGTCAAGTGACATACAAACGGCTTGTGCCATACCTGTCATAGTTTTTATAACTACAATATTCTCTGCACTATCCACTTCTTCAACAGAAGAAGCAAATAGGCTTTCAAAACCACTGGTTTTATCAAGGGCATTTCTGCCACCTGTTGAGTAACGATACTTACCGTCTTTGCCAAGTGCTTTGAAAATTCTCAATTCTTTAATATCCCTGGAAACTGTAGCTTGAGTAACCTTGAAACCTTGTTTCTGCAAGTTCTCCATAAGTTCCTCTTGGGTATTAATATCTTGGTTATTTACAAGGTCAATAATAGCCTCATGTCTGCGTAATTTCACTAGTCATCACGCTCCTTTAGCTTTTCGCTAACTCTACGGTAAAAATTCTTATTCTTAAATGAAATCATCTTTAATATGTAAGGTGATTTCTTGATAATTACTTTATCTCTACTTGAAAGTGGTATTACAATTTGTCCGTCAATAGTAAGGTAACTTTCGCTGGTACCGTAACTTTCGGAATAAACAGAAAGTACAGAATTACCGTTAAAAATAACTGTTCTGTCAACAAGTGAATGTGGGCAAATCGGAGTAAGCACAACACAACTCATTGTTGGTTCAACAACAGGACCACCTGCTGAAAGTGAATAGGCTGTACTGCCTGTTGGTGTTGCAAAGATTAGACCATCAGCACTATAATGTGTTGCCTTTTCACCGTCAACATATAGGTTTAAATCAATAATTCTTGAAAGCTGACCTCTTGAAATAACTGCATCATTAATGCAAGAGAAAGTCTTTGTACTGGTTTCTTTTACAACAGAAACTTCAATAACCATTCTTTCATCTGTTGTGTAGTCATCAGTTAAAAGTCTTTTTAGTTCGCTGACTTCTTCCGGTTCAATTTCTGCTGCAAAACCTAAATGACCACAATTTACACCGATTAACGGAATATTATTTTCTGCTGCATGACGGGCATTATGGATGATTGTTCCGTCACCACCAACTGTTACTGCCTTATCGGCATTAGCGAACAATTCATTATCACTTTTGTAGTATATAATATCCTTAAAAGACTCAAAATGTTCTTTTGCATCTCTTTTCATAAGAATTGTTGCACCACATTTGGTAAGCAAAGTTATAATTTCTTTTGCACATTTTATTGCATGACCTTTGTCGGTATTTACCTTTAAACAAATGTTCATATTACCACCTATTTTCTTTTACTTGGAAAGTATAGAGTGTGATTTTTCTACTAATTCTTTTGGGTTTACATCAGTTAAAAGCTCCGGTTTATCTGATTTTCTTAGGTGTATCAGATATTCAATATTTCCCTCAGGTCCTTTTACCGGTGAAAAATCAAGGTTAAGTACTGAGTAACCGTTATTAAGGCAAAAGTCCATAATATCCGTTACAACATTTTCGTGAACCTTTGGGTCACGAACAACACCTTTCTTGCCTACATTTTCTCTACCTGCTTCAAACTGTGGTTTGATTAGGCATACTGCTTCACCGTTTTCTGTTAGCAAGTTTCTTGCTACAGGCAAAAGTAGTTTTAGTGAAATAAATGAAACATCTATTGAGAAAAAGTCAATGTCATCCGGTACTTGTTCATGGGTAACATTTCTAAAGTTAGTTCTCTCTAGGTTTACTACTCGTTCATCGGAACGGAGTTTCCATGCAAGTTGACCGTAACCGACATCAATAGAATACACCTTTTTTGCACCATTCTGTAGCATACAATCAGTAAATCCACCTGTTGATGCACCAATATCCATAGTGATTTTGTCTTTTAAAGTTAGGTCGAAGTTTTCCATAGCTTTCTCTAGCTTTAGACCACCTCTTGAAACATACTTTAGTGTATTTCCTCTAACTTCAATATTACATTTTTCATCATACTGTGTGCCACATTTATCGGCTTTCTGATTATCCACATAGACAATACCGGACATTATAATTGCCTTTGCTTTTTCTCGTGACTCACAAAAACCTTTTTCATATACTAAAACATCTAATCGCTTTTTCATTTATCCTCTAATATTTCCTTTGCTATACTTTCGCTGTCAAAATGAAGTTCCTTTAGTGCTTCATTTACTGTTTGATGGGTTACAAATTTATCGTCAATGGCTATAATCTTTAGATTGCCTTTGTAGTCAAGTTCAGAAAGTTCTGAGTTGAAACTACAAGCAATACTGCCATTGTACATACCTTCTTCATAAAAATAAATATTCTTAAATTTCATTGAGGCTTTTACTGCATCTAGTGGTAAAGGTTTAATTCTGTTAAGTTTAAGGATACAAATTTTCTTGCCCTTTTCTTTTAGAATTTCAAGTGCTTTGCAACAGTTGGAGAAAAGTCTACCGTAAGTTACAATTAAAGTATCACTTGATAAATCACCGTAAAAGTCAAAGTCAACCGAAACCTCTGTGTAATCATTTGGTCTATAAAGTTCTCCACCTCTAGGGTATCTGACTGCTACCAAACTATCTGTGTGATAAACTGCTTGGTTAAGTGCTTTCTTCAGTCCTTCAAAGTAACAAGGCGAATAAATAGTAGTATTTGGAAATGAATTTAACATTGAAACATCAAACACACCTTGATGAGTTTCGCCATCATCACCAACAATACCGGCTCTGTCTATACCGATAACTACATGAAGTTTTTGCATTGCTACATCGTGAAGCAGCTGGTCATAGGCTCTCTGTAAAAATGTACTGTACACTGCAAAAACAGGTACCATACCTTTTGCTGAAAGTCCACCGGCAAAGGTTACTGCGTGTTGCTCTGCAATACCAACATCAAAAAATCTTTCTTTGTACAGTTCTGCAAATTTATCTAAACCAACACCGGGACCCATTGCTGCTGTAATGCCACAAATTCTCCTATCATTTTGGGCAATATCACACATATACTCGCCAAATACAGAAGAAAAACTTTCTTTGCTTTGTGGTGACTCACCTGTTTCAATATTAAACTTATTGATACCATGGAAAGTCTTAGGGTCTTTCTCGGCATATTCGTAGCCTTTACCCTTTTTAGTTACTACATGAACAAGTACAGGACCATTTACCTTTTTTGCCGCCTCAAAAGCATTTGACATATCTTCAATATTGTGACCGTCAATCGGTCCAAAATAGGTAAAACCAAAGTTCTCAAACATAGTATTCTTATAAGCCATACGCTTAACATTTCTCGTTGACCTTTGGATAACCTTTAGTGCTAAACTACCCAGTAGTGGTATCTTTAGGAAAATTCTTTCAAGTTTATTCTTCACTCTAAGATACCAAGGGTTCACCCTAACTTTAGTAAGATATTTTGCAAAAGCACCTACATTTTTACTGATAGACATTTTGTTGTCATTAAGCACAACAATAAATCTCTTTGCGTATCTACCGGCATTGTTAAAGCCTTCAAGGGACATACCACCTGTAAAAGAAGCATCCCCTATTACTGCAACAGTATAGGACTTATCACCTTTGATTTTCTTAGCCTCACTTATACCTAAAGCGGCAGAAATTGAGGTGCTACTGTGACCTGCATTAAATTCATCATATTTACTTTCGCTACGCTTAGGGAAACCTGAAAGTCCTCCCTTTTTGCGTATTGTGTCAATTTTGTCAAATCTACCGGTTAACATTTTGTGGGTATAGGACTGATGACCTACATCCCAAACTATGCTATCGTGTGGAGTTTTGAAAGTCTTGTGCAATGCTACTGTTAGCTCAACTACACCTAAATTAGAGGCAAGGTGACCTCCATTTACAGACACTACTTCTATTAACTTTTCTCTTATCTCGCTACAAAGTTCCGTTAACTCCTCTTCCGGAAGTTTCCGTAAATCTTCCGGAGAATCAAGTTGAGATAGAATCTTAAAATCTGACATTTCCTTACTCTGAACTAAGTCTAATGATTAGTTCTTTCTTTCTGACATTTTTACTGCAAGAGCCTTTAACTGAGAGGTATCTCCGTTGATACCATCAAGGGATTTGATGGCTTTTTCAGTATATTCATTTACAAGTTCATAACACTTATCAAGTCCAAGAAGTGTTACAAAAGTTGATTTTTCATTTTCTGCATCACTGCCGATTGGCTTACCAAGGGACTTTTCATCACTGACAACATCAAGAATATCATCCATAATTTGAAAAGCCAAACCTAGGTTCTCACCATATGTTTCGGCAATTTTGATATGTTCTTCATTGTTACTGCCAACTACTGCACCCATCATACAAGCACATTTAATCAGTGCTGAAGTTTTCTTTAGGTGCATTTGTCTGATAGTATCAATAGGAACCTTCTTACCCTCAGACTGTAGGTCAATAACTTGACCACCAACCATACCTGTCATACCTGAAAGTGTAGCTAAAATTCTACCACACTTTGCTGACTTTTCTCCACCTACCAGGGAAACTGCCTCCTCAGAAAGTACAGTTGCAAATGCATTTGTAAGAAGTGCATCCCCTGCAAGTAAAGCTATATCTTCACCATATACCTTATGGTTTGACGGTTTTCCTCTTCTTAAATCATCATCATCCATACAAGGTAAATCATCATGTATCAGTGAATATGTATGTATCATTTCAATTCCACAAGCAAATGGCAAAGCCTGTTCTATAGTACCACCACAAACTTCACTAAACATTAAAGTTAGTGTTGGTCTGATACGCTTACCACCGGCTTCTAATGAATATTCCATTGAGTCAATAAGGACTTTTTCGATTAGAGAGTCCTTTTCCTTACCTTGTGGAAAATATGTTTTCAGTTTATTTTCTATTAATTCTAAATAGTTCATTACAGTTCATCTCGTTTCATACGCAATTTGTCAATTTCTTCATTAATATCTGAAAGGTGACCTTTTGCTTTATCAAGAGAATCATAACACTGTTCAAGTGTAATTGCTGCCTCTCTATATACTTCCATTGCTTCATTTAGTGGGATAGAATTATCCTCCAATTTAGCAAGTTGGGATTTTAATTTAGCAGTTAATTCTTCTATTGTTAGTTCACTACTCATATTATACCTCATCTATATATGACATAAGTTTCTTTAATCTATGGTTTACACCACTGCGACTAACCTTGTCACTTGTTAATTCTCCTAATGCTCGTAAAGAAAGTTCCGGATTATCAAGCCTTAACTGTGCAATTTCCTTTAATTCCGGTGAAAGAGAATTATATATATTATCGCATTTCATTATCTTTTTAATTGCATTAATTTGTTTAGCAGATGCCTCTGCTGTTTTATTAATATTATGTATTTCGGAATTTACCTTACGGACTGCATTGTTCTTGACTTGCTTAGTGATTTTTGTGTTAATTATATTCATTGAGCTGGAATATGCTCCGATATAAGCAAGAAAATCTGCTATTTGCTCAGAGTCCTTAAAATACACAATAAAGTAACCTTGCCTTGTAACAGACTTTGGGGTTAAGTTACACTCCTCAATTTCACAAAGCAAAGTAAGTAAATCATTTGCAAGATTTCTAAAAGGTACTTTAAACTCTAGGTGGTAACCCTTTTCAGGGTTTGTTACACTACCACAAGAAAGAAATGCACCTCTTAAAAATGCTGAAATCTGTCCTTCTTCCGATATATTTGCTCTATTAAGTCTTAGTGACACATCTTTTTTAGAATAACCAAAGCTCTCAAAAATCCTATTACAATCATCCTCATTAGGCAGCTTTACTGTGATTAAAGGATTCTTAGAATTACGAACCCTTAGCCCTGAAGTCTTTTCAATCATTGGTGTATATAGGATAGTCAATAGGTTTGATAAATTGTCACAAACATATTTATTTTCTGTTGTAAACACAAGTTCATCGTAGGTAAACTTCTTAGCAAAAAGCAACATACCGTAGCATTGTGCTAAAGAAAGACTATTTATTTCCGGTACAATTTCAGTCAATTCTTTTTTTGTATCATAAGAAAATGACATTTTGTATCATCCTTACTGTTTAGTAATATCTCTATGGGCTATTGTTACTGAATAGCCTTTTTCGTGAAGGTGGTGGTGAATCTTTCTTGCTAAAGTAACAGAACGGTGCTTACCTCCTGTACAACCTACTGCAATTACAAGTTCACTTTTACCTTCCTTTTTGTAAAGTGGCAAAGAAAAATCCAGCATATTAAGTATCTTTTCAAGGAAGGTTACACTATCCTCAGATGCCATTACATAGTCCCTAACCTCCTTATCAAGACCTGTAAGTTGCTTTAGTTCAGGTACATAATAAGGGTTGATAAGACATCTTGCGTCGAACACAATATCAGCCTCTAGAGGGATACCGTACTTAAAGCCAAATGACATTACGGTAACCTTCATTGAGTCTGTAATACTTGTTGAGAATAGCCCTGTTACTCTTTCTCTAAGTTGCTTTAGTGACATATATGTTGTGTCAATAACATAGTCGGAATGAGCCTTTAGGATACCCATAAGTTCCTTTTCTTTCTTAACTGCCTTTTCAACAGAACGGTCAGGAACAAAGTCAGCTAATGGGTGACTTCTTCTTGTTTCTTTATATCTGGTGATTAATGTTTCTGTTTTTGCATCAAGGAAAAGCACCTTAAACTTTCTGCCGTGATGGGAGTTAGCCTTGATTTCATCATATAGATTTGTCATAGCTGATACACTACGAACATCAATAACAACTGCACATTTCTTCATTCGGGCATCAGTTGACTGTTCACATAAATCATAGAAAGTTCCAAGTAACATTGGTGGCATATTATCTACACAGAAATATCCAATATCTTCAACTGCTCTAAGTGCAGTTGATTTACCTGCACCTGACATACCGGAAATTATTAAAAGTTCCATTATAGTCTGATCACCTCTGTTTCAAGAAAGTAACCTGTTTTTTCTTTTACTATTTTTTGTACATCTTCAATTAATGTATTAATATCCTTAGAAGTAGCATTTCCAATATTGATTACAAAACCGGCATGTTTCTCAGAAACTTGAGCACCACCCACTGTATAGCCTTTTAGACCACAAGACTCAATAAGTGTACCGGCAAAGTTACCTACAGGTCTTTTAAACGTACTGCCTGCTGATGGATATTCAATAGGTTGCTTTGACTTTCTTCTGCCAAGTAGGTCAGTCATTTTTTCTTTAATTTCTTCTTTATCGGCTTTATTAAGAGAAACTGTACAACCTACCACAATATTTTTGTTAGATTTAAAGATTGAAGTTCTATAACCTAGCTTTAGATCATCAAGGCTATATGTGCCAATTTCACCCTTAGGAGTTATGTAATCAACTGACACAATACAGTCCTTCATTTCTCCACCATAAGCACCGGCATTCATAAACACTGCACCACCGACTGAACCGGGAATTCCATAAGCAAATTCCAATCCTGAAAGGCTATTGTCTAGGGCAGTTCTGCACATTTTTGTTAGTGAAGCACCTGCTCCGGCAGTGATAGTTTCTTCATTTACTTCAACCTTTTCAAAGTCACCATCAAGGATAATTACAACACCCTTAATACCCTCATCAGAAACAAGCAAGTTGCTACCTTTACCAAGGATAAAATAAGGAATGTTGTTCTGGGTAATAAACTTAATTAAAGCAGAAAGTTCATCAACACTTTTTACTTTAACGAAAAATTCAGCATTGCCACCTACTTTAAAGGTAGTGTGATTTTTCATAGGTTCATTACAAATATATTCAATGTTTTTTTCTTTTAGAAAAGAAAGTAAGTTCTCCATATAAATCTCCATAAGTTAAATAACAATAATTATTTATTCTCCCAAACCTGCATCAACCTTGATATTCTGAACATGTTCTTCCTCAACACTCATACCAAGGTTCTCAAGTAATTCCATAGCAGCATTATAACCCATCTTCTTCTGTCTGTTGTTCATAGCAGCTACTTCAATAATCATAGATAGGTTTCTACCGGGACGAACAGGAATTGTAGTTACAGGTACATCAACACCTAAAATTTCGGTGTACTCACTGTCAAGACCCATTCTGTCATAAGCTCTGTTAGGGTCCCATAGTTCCATATTAATTACCATATCAATCTTTTCACTTTGTTTGATAGCACCCATACCAAAAATACGTCTTGCGTTAATAATACCGATACCACGAAGTTCAATAAAGTGACGAATGTTCTCAGGGGAAGTACCAACTAAAGTATTCTTCGAGGTACGGCGAATTTCAACTGCATCATCAGCAACAAGTCTGTGACCACGCTTAATAAGTTCAATAGCAGTTTCACTTTTACCGACACCACTGTCACCTGTAATAAGACAACCTTCACCATATACTTCCACAAGAACACCATGACGTGTTATTCTTGGAGCAAGAACATTATTAAGGTATGAAATTAGGTTTACAGAAAGTTCACTTGTTGTTTCTGATGTAACCAAAACAGGCACACCACATTCTTCAGCAGCAATCAAAAGTGGGTTTGATGGTCGCATATCACGAGTAATAATAACTGCCGGTGGACCCAGCGAAAAAATGGCATTAAGTACATGGTGCTGTTGTTCTGCACCAAAACGGTTAAGGTAACTGTATTCAGTATAACCTAAAATCATTATTCTTGTTTTGTCAAAGAAATCAAGATAGCCAGTAAGTTCTAGTCCCGGACGGTCAATATCGGCAGAAACAATGTCGATTGTACTAGCATCAACTGGCATATAAACTGTTTTTAATGATAATTCCTTGATAACCTTATCAAGGGAAACTTTATATTCAGTTGCCATAATAAAAATCCTTTCGATAAAATTCTATACTTATAATTATACATCATTATTATACTATATAT
>ERZ1034844.1243-NODE-1243-length-12198-cov-3.973400_pt1 | contig 12198 bp, 10 predicted proteins | sample MGYA00520594_ERZ1034844 | MGnify/ENA primary metagenome ERZ1034844 (study PRJEB33766, sample SAMN09781733) | gut metagenome | biome: gut microbiome | host: Homo sapiens | place: Madagascar | study: EMG produced TPA metagenomics assembly of the PRJNA485056 data...
TTTAAAGGAAAAGTAAAATATTTTTATCCAACTTTACGATTGATTTTTACCACAAGAAGTTTTATTCTTTCATATGCGAGTTTGATGGCTCGCACTTTTTCAATACGTAATTTTAATTTTTGCATATACAAACACTAAGGGAGGATTGTTTCATATGCGCACACTGAAGGCTTTTTTTTCTAAATTACAGAATTTCAGACAAACTCTGCAGGAAAAGCGTGCAAAGAGAGAACCTAACGCTCGTGTCGTGAAGGCAGTTGCTTTCATGAACCGCTATTCGATTCTTTTTCATGGGATTTTATCCTGTCTGCTGTGCTTCGTGATCGAATGCATTTCCAGACGTTCCTTTTTCTCTGCATGCAGCTTTGTAGGCGGACACACACTGGCTTATTTCTACAATGCATTCATCATCTTTGTTTCGCTGTCGCTTGTCTACCTGTTCAAGCACAGAGCACTGTTCCGTGTACTGATCAGCGGTTTCTGGCTGTTCCTCGGTACGATCAACGGATGCATTCTTTCCAAACGTGTTACACCGTTTGGTTACACGGATTTGAAATGCCTTTCCGATCTGTTCGCCATGCAGAACACCAACTACTTTACCGCGACAGAGGCGATCACCGTTGTGACGATCGTTGCGATTTTCCTTGCCATTTGCATCTGGCTTGGCGTACACGGTCCGAAGTTCCAGGGCAATAACCACCGTATTTTCGCCCCGCTTTTTGTAGTCGGACTTTTATTTATGCTTCCGGTCACAACCAAGGCTGCACAGGATTCCAACATCCTTGCTTCCTATTTTTCCAATATCGCGCAGGGCTATGAAAACTACGGTTTTGTATACGGATTTTCTTCAAGCGTTGTCGGCCGTGGTATGACAAAACCGGACGATTACAAAGAAGAGACCATTGACACACTGACCGCTTCTTCCGCAAACGTGGGAGAGACGACCGTTGCTTCCGATGACCAGCCGAATATCGTTGTGGTACTGCTTGAGTCTTTCTGCGATCCGACGGAAGTCAATTTCTTACAGCTGTCCGAAGATCCAATCCCGAATTTCCGGAATCTGTATGAGAACTATTCTTCCGGTTATCTGACCGTTCCTGTCGTCGGTGCCGGAACCGCAAACACCGAGTTTGAAGTTCTGACCGGTATGAGCATGCAGTATTTTGGAACCGGAGAATATCCTTATAAAACGATTTTAAAAGAGACTGACTGCGAAAGCATCGCATCCGATCTTTCTTCCATCGGCTACGGCACACACGTTGTCCACAACAACGGCGGTAACTTTTACAGCCGTGCCAACGCCTTTTCCATGATGGGCTTTGATACTTTTACCAGCAAGGAAATGATGAACATTCAGGAGTACACACCGCTCGGTGACTGGCCGACCGACAATATCCTGATCAACGAAACCAAAAAGGCCATGGATGCCACCCCGGATCAGGCGGATCTCGTCTATACGATCACCGTACAGGGACATGGTGACTACCCGACCGAAAAGATCATTGCAGATCCTGAGATCACCGTTTCCGGTGCTGACACACAGGAAGCAAACAATCAGTGGGAATATTATGTAAACGAGATTCATGAAGTAGATAAATTCATCGGAAACCTGACCGACATGCTCTCCAAACGCGATGAGAAAACGATCCTCGTACTGTTCGGCGATCATCTGCCGACCATGGGCTTGGAGGATTCCGATATGAAGTCCGGCGACATCTTCAAGACCAAATACGCGACCTGGAATAACTTCGGTATGCCAAAGCAGGACGCTGATATCACTGCTTATCAGCTTCTCGCAAACATCACCAACCAGGCGGGCATTCATGAAGGAACCATGTTTACCTATACACAGAGCCAGTTAGATCAGGGACTTACCGGAACAGACACTTACCGCGACGGTCTTGAGAACCTGCAGTACGACATTCTTTACGGAGACCGCTACTGCTACGGCGGCGAGGATAAATATCCTGCCACAGACCTTGTGATGGGAATTGATGATGTTTCAGTAAACCGCACCTGGATCAACAGCTCCGGTGATATCTGCATCAGCGGTTCCAACTTCACACCGTGGAGTAAGGTATTTATTAACGGAGAAAAGGTAAGTACGGCATTTATCTCAAGTTCTCTGCTGCGCATCTCCGCCGACAGTATTTCTGACGGTGACACGATCCAGGTAAATCAGATGGGCTCGAGCAATACCGTGTTCCGCAGCTCCAATGAGATCACTTATGTCGATCCGAACGCGGAAGATACCGAGGAGACGACCGAGACGGAAACGGAGGATACTTCCTCTGCAGATAACACCGATGGCATGACACCGGATGCCGAAACCACAGACGGTACCACACCGGATGTTGCGACCCCGGACGGTACAGCATCGGACGCTGCGACTTCAGACAGCACCACACCGGATGTTACCCCGGATGCGGCAGCACCGGCAATACAGTAAGCGAATACGAAAGCAAACGGGAATGTGAAAGATTTCACATTCCCGTTTTTATTGTCCTGCAGCAAATACACGAACACGTCCCCCAAAAGACGTATATCAGCCTCTTTCTGCATGAAAAACTGTTTAGCCGAGCGCCTTCTGCTCTGCGTTCCACATCGCCGCATACTTGCCGTTCTTTTCTAGCAGTTCCTCATGTGTACCGGCTTCCGCGATCCTGCCGTCCGATACGACCAGAATCTGATCCGCGTTTTTTACGATCGACAGCGTATGCGCGATCATGACCACGGTCTTTTTCTGCGCTAAGAGATTTGCGATCGCCTGTTTTACCGCAAGCTCATTTTCAATGTCAAGGGAGGCTGTTGCCTCATCCAAAAGCAGGATCGGACTGTCCTTTAAGATCGCCCGCGCAATGGAAAGCCTCTGTCTTTCCCCGCCGGAGAGCAGATTTCCGTTTTCCCCGACCGGCGTATCATAGCCCTTTTCCATCTTACGGATAAAACCGTCACAATTTGCCGCCCTGCACGCAGCCTCGATCTCCGCGTCCGTCGCCTCCGGTCTGGCATGCCGGATATTTTCCCGCACCGTATCATCAAACAGAAAGACTTCCTGATCGACCATTGAGATCCCGGTGAGCACCTGCTCCGCCGCGGCAGACAGAATGGACTCGCCTCCGATCCGGATCGTGCCGCCTCCTGCCTCGTAGAATTTTGCGATCAGATTTAAGATCGTGGATTTGCCGGAACCGGAATCCCCGACGATCGCCGTAAGCTTCTGATCCGGCGCGGTAAAGGAAACATCCGTAAGCACCGGCTCTCCCGGCACATAGGAAAATGCCACATGATCGAACGTGATCTCATGCGTCCCCGGCTGGAACGGCTTCCTGCTGCCGGTCTCCTCCGATTCTTCCGCCACATTCTTTATCTTTCCCTTTGAGATCATCAGATTCTTATATCCGGTCAGATCCACAAAGATCGCGTTTGCCATCTTGGCGCAGAAGATTGGGAGCATACAGATCAGAAGATAGGATATCGTATCTAACGTTCCCGCCGCCCACGGTGTGTATGCGAGCCGGATGATAAGCGGGCAGGCAAGCCAGATCAGGATCCCGCAGACAGCTCCGATCGGCAGCACCTTTGCCTCGTATATAAAGCTGATATCACAGAAATCCTTCATCGCCTTTGTCACCGTTTTATTTTTGGTTCCACCGATCCCGTATGCACGAAAAGTCTGGATCCCGGAAACATATTCCACAATACTGCTGACATTTTCCGCACAGATGTCATTTTTCTCATTTCCATATTTACGCACCATGTAAAAGGACAGATAAAGTGCCGGGATCAGCAGCAGATCCGCCGCAAGCAGGATAAGCCCCGCAGGAACATAGAGCGTCATCACGAAACCGATCAGCATGAGCGAGAGCGAAATGTTCTTTGCCAGATCACCGATCTTGTGCGTCAGTATCTTTTCATAATTGTTGACATCACTGGTGAGCACCGAGATATACTCCCCGGTCTGCCCTTTGGAAAAACGGGAGAGCGGGATCCGCTTTATCTTATCTCCGAGAAACAGGCGGATCTGCCTGCTGACCGCCGCCCCACCGATCTGTGCCCTGGTGTAGCCAAAGCTGTAAATCACGATGCGGAAGAAAAAGATCACTGCGATAAGTCCCGTGACTTTAAGTGCCCGGGAAAGATCAAATGTTCCGCTCCACAAAAGCTGCATGACTGTATAAAGCAGCAGGAACAGGCTGCCGGAAAGCAGTCCTTCGACCACGGTTCCCGCGATCCCGATATAAAAATTTCTGTTTTTTTTAAACATGTTCTTATCTGTCATCCCGGTCTCCTCCTTTTCGCTGATAAGTGATATTACGCGCCGTCTCATAATCTTCCCACGCTTTGCGGTAATAGGCATTGTTCGCCCTTACCTCGTCATGTGTGCCGACACAGTTTATCGTGTGGTCTTCGACGACCGCCACGCGGTCACACATTTTCAGTGCGCTCAACCGGTGCGCGACCACAATGACCGTCTTTCCACGGCAGAGATTTCGGATCGCCCGGTCGATCTCCATCTGATTTTCCGGGTCTGACGCACTGGTCGCCTCATCCAAGATCAGAATCGGCGCGTTTTTTAAGATGGCGCGTGCGATCGCGATGCGTTGCTTTTCTCCGCCCGAAAACCGGGAACCGAAGCTTCCCACCTTCGTATCATAGCCATCCGGAAGCGACATGATAAAGTCATCGATCTGGGCTTCCTTTGCCGCCGCGCGCACCTCGGCCAGGCTCGCGTCACTGCCCATACGGATATTTTCCAGTACGCTCTCCCTGGTTAAAAACGTCTTCTGAAAGACGACCGCCACATTTTGCAAGATCTGTTCATAGTTTAATTCTTTCACATTTTTTCCGCCGATCAAAACTGCTCCGCCCTGCACATCATAAAAGCGGGAGATCAGCTCCACAACCGTACTTTTTCCGGCTCCGGAGCGCCCGACAAGCGCAACACATTCCCCGTCTTTGATCTTCAGGTTGCAGTGGCTTAGTACCTCCGGCTTTCCACTCTCCGGTTCATAGGAAAAGCACACATCCTTTAACTCAATGTCATGCTCTTTCGGAAAATCCAGTCCGCCCTCATAGACCGGAATATTTAAGATCTCCGCTGTTTTTGTCACCGCATTTAAGACATTCGCAAAATTTGTGCCAAGCTCCTGCAGCGGCCGGATCTCGGTCAGATACATCGAGCCGACATAGACAAACAGTAAAAACGCGCCCGCCGTAATCGAACCTTTTGAAAAAAACATACCGCCAAACGGCACCATAAAAAGCATACCGCATTCAATGATCACGAGAAACGCCGCAAACGGCGGCCCCATACGCTTTGAAGTCTCATTCCACACCGCATTTTCTTCATTCACCGCACCCGAAAATTTGCGGAAGGACGCACTGCCCATATCGTAGGCTTTGATCAGTTTCATGCCGTTCATATATTCGATCATCACCGAATTTAACGAGGTGATCGAATGGTTGGCGCGCTCCATCAGTTCATCGGTGTTGCGAAACATGATCCCCATGACAGCCACCGCCACCACAAGCGGGATCAGCGAGATAAATGCGAGCGGCACATTGACACGCATCAGATACAGAAAGATCACGACCGGTCCTACGAGATAGCAGACCAGATCCGGCAGACTGTGCGCCAAAAATAACTCCAGCTTCTCTATGTCCTCGTTTAATACGGTCTTGATGTCTCCGGTACTCCGCTCGTTTAATGCCCCGAGCGGAACCTTTGCCATATGATCGGCAACCATGCACCGCACCTTATACAGTGCGCCGTAAGCGCCTTTGTGTGAGGCAACGCCCGAAAGCCCGAAGAGCGCAAAGCGGAGGATCACTGCCACCGCGATCATGACCGCCTCGCGCACGATGAGCTCTTTTGTACAGCTGTGCGAAAATACCGCATCCATCAGCCGATAGATCCCAAGGTATGGCACCATCGTACAAAGTCCGCTGATAAACGATAAAAACACGGCTAAAAACAGCCAGATCCTGTTTTTTCCCGCCCAGTGTAAGAGCAATGCCACTCTGTTTTTCTTTTCCGGTTTCATTTTTACTCCCCTCTCTTTTTCTTTTCGGTAACGGAAAATATTTCCTTTATTTTTTCCAGATTTCCCGGTTCTACCGCAAGATCATCCAAAAGTTTTCCCTGATCCAGATGCAGCACCCGCGTACAGATACGGCAGGCAAATTCATAATCATGCGTCACGACAAACACGAGCTTTCCCGCCGCCCGAAGCGCGCCGAGAAGCCCCGCGACCTGTACCATACTGTCATAATCCAGTCCGCTGGTCGGTTCATCAAACACCAGAAGTTCTTTTTTGCATATCATGCTGACCGCGACCGCCACACGCTGTTTCTGACCACCGGAAAGTGTATTGGGATGCCGCTTTTTTAACGGAGCGATACCAAGCTCCTGCATCGTCTGTTCCACCAGCGCCGGATCGGGATTTTTGATGCCAAACGAGCACTCCGCCTCCACGCTCTCCGCAAACAGTTCGTAGTTGACATCCTGCATGACCATATAGGAAAGCGAAAGTCTCTTTTTCGCATTCTGCGGCTTGCCCTCCCAGAAAAATGTCCCGCCGCATTCCCTGTGCAGTCCACACAGTGCCCGGGAAAATGTCGTCTTGCCGGCTCCGTTGTGCCCAACGACCGCTATGACCTCTCCCCGTGCTGCGGCAAAACTGATTTCGGAAAGCACCGGCTGTTTTTTCCGAAAGACGGATACCTCCCGAAGCTCAAGCACCGGCTTTTCTTTTTTTGCATTGTCCGTATCTTGCGGACACACAGGAACTTCCTTTGTGAGATCAAGTGCGCGCAGCCCCATCTGTTTTCTCGTTTCGTCCGGGATCTGCCGGAACTCATCCGGTGTGTAGATCCCGGTGATCCGCCCTTTTTCCAGATATACGATGCGGTCTGCCAGATCCATCAGGTAATAAAGCCTGTGTTCCGCCACGATCACAGTCTTCCCCTGCGCCTTGATCAGGCGCAAATGCTGTTTTAATTCCGCGATCGTATCCACATCCAGATTGGAGGACGGCTCATCGAGCAGATAAATTTCCGGATTCATCGCATACACCGACGCGAACGCGATCTTTTGCTTTTCTCCGCCGGAAAGTTCAAAAATATTTCTTCCGCGCAGTTTTTCTATCTGTAATTCTCTCCCCGTCTGCTCCACACGCGCGCGCAATTCTTCCGGCGGTCTCGCCTCGTTTTCAATGCCAAACGCGATCTCGCTGTCTGTGTCCACATTAAAAAACTGTGTGCGCGGGTTCTGAAAAACCGAGCCGACCCGCTCTGCGATCCGGTACATCGGCATATCCCGCACACGCTCTCCGTCCACGAGAACGTCCCCTGTCATCTCTGCCGGATAAAATTCCGGGATCAGGCCGTTGATCAGACGCGTGACCGTTGTTTTTCCACAGCCGCTGCGTCCGCACAACAGCAGAAACTCTCCCTTTTTTATTGTCAGATCCAGATCTTTCACTCCATAATCCAGTGACACGGATTTTATCTCTATCATCATATACTCCTCCCCAGATACAGTCCCGCCGCAAAATAGCCCAAAAATAAGAGCACTGCGGCGGCATCCGTGATCCCCAGTCTGATCTGCACCAGACAGGTGCGCGGCTTTGGATTTTCAATGCCCCGTGTGACTGCCGCGATCGAGAGTTCATCCGCCGCCTTCGACGCTGCCATCATAAACGGCACATAAATGCATTCCACCGTCATGCCCGGAGCCGTAAGAAATCCTCTGACCGACGGAAATACATCCCGCATCCGCATGGCGTCCTTAATATACCGCCAGTCCTCCCCGACCGTCGGCAGATAGCGCAGCATGACCGCCAGCGGGATCACCAGTTTTTTCGGCGCATGCAGCCGGTTCATTGCCGACAGAAATTCACTGACCTTTGTCGTGGTAAGCACCACGCCTGCCAGCATACCGCAAGCATAGACCTTATGTAAAAGTCCAAGGAATGCCACAAACATTGTCCGAAGCGTCCCGGTCATTTCCTGCATGATCCACGCAGTAAAAAAACAGATCAGCGCATAGGCGATGACACCTTTCACCGCATAGCCCCATTTGCCGAAGCCTGCCGCAAGCAGCGCGATAAGCACCACAAGCCCAAACTGATACGCAAGCGACGGTGCCGACATGGAAGACAGCACACAAAGCAGGATCAGAAAAAGCTTGGTTCTCGGATCCAGCCAGAACTTCTTTTTCCCGTTTTTGCAGATCATGCCGTGATACCCGCTTTTTCAAACTGTTTTTTTAACATTTTGCTGCCAACTGCCGCGCTGATCAGTGCCGCCGCCAGCGTTCCGATCAGCATGACTGCGAGAATGGCACTGTTTCCGGTCGCCTGCATCGTATCGATATAGCCCTGCTCCGTTCCGTTTCCAAGCATCGTCTTTGCCCATCCGTCCGGGTCTGCAAAAAAGACGAGATAGGAGCCGGTTCCACCGAGACTGTAGAGCATATAGGAGATCGCATTGATCTTCCGGCTGGCATATCCTCCGATCCCCGCAACCAGATCCGCCACGATCCCCATAAGGATCGTTCCAAGCGCAAATGCCCAGTGCATACCGGTCACAAACCAGATGATGCCGATCAGCGCGCCAACGATCGTTATCGCAAAACGCTTTTTCACTTTTGCGATCAGTAACAGATAGATCGGTCCGCACAGTATTGCGCCCCCCACCGGCATATAAAAGGTGAGCACCGGATTTGGCGCGAAAAAGATCCCGCCCACCATGCTAAAAACCAGCATAAGCGCTGTGAAAATACCGATCGTGACCAGGTCTTTGACCGAAAGTCCCCTCTTTGCTGTTTGATTACTCATATCAGATATCCTCCTCTTGTCGCAGGCGATTGACCATCTGCCCACATTCTGTTAATATATGATTAGTTCCTGCTAACCGCACTTATACGATACTGATTTCAAAGGCGGACCGCAATACGAAACGGGCAGTTTCGTCTTTTCGTTGCAAAGGTTCGTCTCATCGTTGCAAGGAGGTTACTTTTTGAAAAGCAAGATATTAAGTGACTGCTATGAGCCGCTTATGGCAGACCATCATTTTCTTCCGGCAGACGAATCCGTCAATGTCCGCTCCGTCGGACAGTGCTGGACGCTTTCCCCGGAAGTCGGTGAGGGTTCCTACTGGATCTATGCCAAAAAAGATCTTTATGATATTAAGATCCATGATTTTCTTTTTTATGAAGACTGTTTTTTGGAATTTCCGATGCCGGAATGCTTAAGCATCACGCAGTACGAATCGATCTCCGGAGAAGAGCTTTCTCCGTACCGGCGGCTTTCCGCCGGCTGCATCAAGACTTTTATCGGCGGCTATGAACCATACAAAGCACTGATCCACAAGCGGATCCCCATCCGTTCCATCGGGATCGAGATCATGCCCGCCTACTATGAGGATTATATGAAAAAACAGTATCCGGGAGATTATGTAAACCCGTTTACCGCTTTTAAGGAAATTGACCAGACCATGGATTTCCCTGCCATGGCAAAGTTACTCTATGAAGTGAAAAATTACCGGGGCAGCGGGATCGCCGCCGGTCTCTACTATGAGGCAAAAGTTGCGGAAGCGGTTTCTCTTGTGGTCGAAGAACAAAAGAAGCTCGCCTGCCGAAAAGAAAAAAGGCTGACCGCACAGGATACGGCACAGCTTGAAAATGTCATCGCATATCTGAATGACCATTATGCGTTTGAGATTCCATTGGACCGGCTTGCCAGGATCGCCTGCATGGGCACGACCAAGCTGAAATCATCCTTTAAGCAGCTGACCGGCTGTACGATCACGGAATATATCCAGCAGCGCCGGATGAGCCAGGCGGAACATCTGTTGATCAATACGGATTTTTCCATGGGACAGATCGCGGAGATGATCGGCTACTCCACCTCGAGCCGCTTTGCGGAACTGTTTCGCAAAAGCACCGGGATCCTTCCGGTGGAATACCGGAAACTGGCAAGGGAGAAATAAAATGTGCCCCGGGAGGCTGATTTTTCATCTGCCCGGGGCATTTTTTTATGTTATCTTTCCAGATCAAAGATACTAAGCTGTTCCTCTTTTGACGGACTTACCTTTAACGATTTTACCTTCCGCTCCGTAATCCTGTCTTCTTCGCTAAGTACCCCGCAGAGTAACGGCGCATTGGGATCATACTTCTCACAGTTTTGGCAAACACGCTCTTTACTCACGTTTGCGTAACAGTATCTGCAGCCGTTCTTACAGGTGTCATACGTTCCGATCTCCACGCTTTCCACACAGCCGCATGCCGGTCGCTGATTTTTATCTTTTGCCGCTTTTATCGGATAACCGGCAAGTTCCTCGATCAGCGCTTTCTCGATACAGCAGCCAGGCGCAATCCCGCATTCTGTCAGATCTGTATGTTCCGCACAGCTTGCCACGGTCATTCCGTTCCTTTTCGCCATCTCACTCAGTTTTCCCGCAAAGTCCATGAGATCCGTCTCTTTTAATTCATACGCATGGAGCTCTTCCATCTGTTTTTTGTTCTTCGCGTAAATATCAACAAAGCTGATCACGCACTTATGCGTATAACCCTTTAGCGCATCCGCGATCTGCGAAAACGCCTTTAAATGGTACTCCGGCGTATAAGTTTCCGTAAACAGGATCGGGTCATACCGCCAGATCACCCGTCTGCTCCCGATCCTGTCCGACAGCCTCTGAAACACCGGGATCATTTTTTCTTTTTTGTGCGGGACGCCGCACTCCATGTCTTTTCCATATCCGGTCAGTGTGAACTGAAAATAGTACGGATATGCCGCCAGTTCATCCAGCCTGTCCAACATCGGCTCCGGATTCTTCGTCCAGAACACTATGCAGTCCACGACCTCCGGCGACAGGTCTATTTTACTGATCTGATGCGGATTCATCGGATTTCTGACATAGACAAAACCAGCCTTTATCCGGTTGTAAAACCACTCGGAATAGTAATTCGGGATGTCTGTTCTGCGGCTTACGCTGAGGATCATGATGATTATTTCCTGTCAAATTTTCTTTTTCTTTAATACAACAACTGCGATAATTGCAACAATCCCAACACCGATCGCAATGACCACTGGCAAAGGCAACGGGCATGTCTGCTCTACGGTTTCCGTTTTAAGTACTTCACCACACACGGTACACTTGATCACTTTTTCGCCCTTACTAAATAATCGAGGTTCTTTCACTATTGTCCAGTCCCCCTCCTGATGTCCCAGTGCGTCTGTTTCTTCAATATAAGTATCGCCACATCTGCTACAGGTATATGTCGTAGAGCCTTTTTCTGTACAGGTAGGATCTGTCGTATCTGTCACATCATAAGAATGTCCAAGAGCCGGAATCTCATCTGTTTTTGTAATTTCTGTATTGTTAGCGTTATTATATGTAACAGATCCAGCATCGGTACAGGTCGCATCGGTGCGTTCTGTCTCCTGCCAGCCAGCTTCCCATTCATCCACCGTTACGCATTTTGTCTTATCAACGTAATATCCATCTTCCGTCTTGAAAAGACCATTTGATGTTTCTGCAGTTATACTCACGATCGTTCCTGCATCCAGTGCAGACACCTTATTGCTCTTTTTGTTTGTATCATACAGATCTACAGTGGTAGTCGTTACAAATTTGCCCGATACTGCTGTTTCCGTAATTGCTACTTCTGTCTTTTTCTTTTCCTGTTTTGGCGGTGCTGTCGTTACCGTTCCAGAAGAAGTATCCGTTGTACTAGATGATGCGCTTTCTCCTGAATCCGAAGGTGCCTCTGCTGGTGTGTTAGTTGTTGTAGATGTGTCACCTCCTGCCAATCCTTCCCTCGCTACAGCCTCCTGCGAAACAGCACCACTTGCAATAGCTTCATCCAACAGTCCTTCTTCTCTTAAAGCGTCAATCGCATTGTCTAAACTTCCTGGTCTTGTATCCGCATATACTATGTTAGCCGATCCGGCGACTGATATCCCTACAATTAACGCGCAAGTAATATTTCTGAATTTTCTGTAATTTCTTTTCATAAAATCTTGTATCATATCATTTCCTGTGTGATAAAACATAAATCTCTTATCGCACATTCCTTTCATTTTTGTTTATATAGCCATCATGTCTTCTATGGCACTTATTTGGTAAGCATTGCAACTCCATAATTTGGAAAACTGCCAACTTTTTTATTATTATTCATCTTTCATAATC
>ERZ1034844.1244-NODE-1244-length-12197-cov-4.500165_pt1 | contig 12197 bp, 10 predicted proteins | sample MGYA00520594_ERZ1034844 | MGnify/ENA primary metagenome ERZ1034844 (study PRJEB33766, sample SAMN09781733) | gut metagenome | biome: gut microbiome | host: Homo sapiens | place: Madagascar | study: EMG produced TPA metagenomics assembly of the PRJNA485056 data...
CAAAAAGGGATGTGCTTTTTCAGAAGTACATCCTTTTTTTGACCGCTGTTCCATAACGGAATATACGGGAGAATCCCGTTATTGTTGTGTTGACAATTTTCTGTAAAATTAATAAAATGTTATTATATAGAAACATAAAATGGAAAAAGTGGGGCGGATTGTATGGACAAAATGATTCTTGTGGTAGATGATGAACCGCTGGATCGCGGAATCCTGAAAGATATGCTGGATCGGGAATATGATGTGATAGAGGCAGGAGACGGAAAAGAAGCATTGGGGATGCTGGCGCAGCATAAAAAGAGCATTGTGGCAGTGCTGTTAGATCTTACCATGCCGCAGATGGATGGATTTGCGCTGCTTGAGGCGATGCGGGAGGATGAAGATTACCGCAGCATACCTGCGCTGGTCCTCACCGCGAGCAACGACGAGGCAGCCGAATTAAAAGCGTTTCAATGCGGCGCATGGGACTTTATCACAAAGCCGTTCCATAAGGATATACTGGATTTCCGCCTGAAAAACGCGATCTCACGGAGCAATCTTTCCGCATTCCGGCAGCTGACCTATATTGCGGAATATGATGTGCTGACGGATATTTATAATAAAGAAAAGTTTTTCCGCCAGACGAAAGAGCTGCTCCATGCAAATCCGGATCAGAAATATTGCTGTATCAGCTTTGACATCAACCGCTTTCAGCTGATCAATTCCTTTTACGGAACAAAAGAAGGAGACCGCATGCTAAAGCATGTTGCGCGGACGTTAAGGCAGGAGATGGAAAAGCGGCATGACGGAAGTACATACGGCAGAATAGACGCGGATATCTTTGTTTTTTGCATTCCGTTCAAAGAAGCCGAAAAGGTCGAGGAGGAGATTAAAGAATTAGATCAAAAGATCAGGGATTATGATCTGAATTTTGACATCGTGCTCACTTACGGCATCTATGTGATCAAGGATAATAGCATGCCGGTGGGAACGATCTATGACCGTTCGAGGCTGGCGGCGAGACAGGCAAAGGGAAAATACATAAACAGTTACGCGTTTTATACCGAGGAGCTGACAAAGAAACTGGAAACGGAGCAGAAGATCACAAACGAAATGAACGACGCGTTAAAGGAAGGGCAGTTCATCGTTTATCTGCAGCCGAAATACAATATCAGAAATAACCGGCTGTCCGGGGCGGAAGCGCTGGTGCGATGGAAACATCCAAAAGAGGGGATGATCTCTCCGGGAACTTTTATTCCGGTGTTTGAGCGAAACGGGTTCATTACCAGGCTCGATTATTATATCTGGGAACAGGTCTGCATGCTGCTGCGCAAATGGATGGACGAGGGGATCATGCCGCGTCCAATCTCGGTCAACGTCTCGCGTGTCAATCTGTATAACCCGAAGTTTGTGGAGATGCTCTGTACACTGACCGAAAAATACAGACTGCCGAGAAATCTGCTCCAGCTCGAATTGACGGAGAGTGCCTATACAGACAATCCGCAGATTATAAAAGAAGCGATGAGCCGGCTGCACGAAAAAGGTTTTACGGTGTTGATGGATGACTTTGGAAGCGGATATTCTTCCTTAAATACCTTAAAGGATATCCAGGTGGATATTTTAAAGATTGACATGAAGTTTTTTGAAAAATCAGAGATCCGGGGGAGAGGAGAGAATATCACGGCATCCGTCGTGCGCATGGCAAAATGGCTGCATATGCCGACCATCGCGGAGGGCGTAGAGGAAAAGGAACAGGTGGATTTCCTGCGGGGGATCGGCTGTGAATTTGTGCAGGGCTATTATTTTGCGAAGCCGATGCCGGTAGAGGAGTATGAGCGCATTGCAAGAGAAAACGGTGTGTTTGAGGACAGAGAGACCGAGGAAGAGGGAAAAAGGATGATGGCGGGATTTGATTCCCGTTTGGAAAAGATGTTCTCCAACGTCATGCAGGCGATCGGCATCTATGAATATTCTGAGGACGGACTCGAACTGATCGAGGTAAACAATGCGTTTTATGAACTGTTCGGATGGAAAGACCGGGCGCTGCACAGTGATAATCTCATGGAAGTGGTGCGGCCGGAGGACAGACAGTTGTTTATGGAAACGATCGGACGGGCAGCAAGAACCAAGGGAAAGGCGGAGTGCGAGTACGGACGGCTGCTCAGTGACGGGCGGTCAATCTGGGTGCAGATCAAGCTAAAGTATATCAGTCATGTCGGCAATAAGAGCATTCTGGTCGGTTCCCTTACGGACATTACGGAACAGCGGGAAGTGGAGATGGAATTGAGCCGTTACCGGACAGCAATTCTAAATCATAAGACAGAGTACGGAAAGATCCTTGTGGTGGATGATGAAAAGCGGAACCGCGACCGGATACGCGCTGTTTTTGAGGACGAATATGAAGTCCTGGAGGCGGAAAACGGAGAAGCGGCGATCGGGCTGTTAAAGGAAAACAATTATGAGATCGATGTGATCTTTCTTGACCTTGCCATGCCGGTCATGGACGGAATCCGTTTCCTGGAAGAGAAGAAAAAGGATGAGGGCATGGAGGAGATACCGGTCATTGTCATTACATCGGATGACACTTCACAGAAGCAGATACAGGCGATCACACTCGGGGCGAGCGATTACATCGTAAAGCCGTTTGTAGGGGAGACGCTGAAAAAAAGAACCCGTAATGTGCTGGAATCCAAACGGAATTTAGAGAAGTATGTCCACACGGCAAAGGAAAATATGAAAAAAGTGTGAAGAGCAAAAAAACCACTTGAAAAGTGGTTTTTTTGTCCCTATAATGTTTGATGTCAAACAAATAAGAAAAGAGATGAATCATGACAAAAGAGTATGTTTCCAGAAAACTGCATTCACTGTCCAATCTGATCATGCGCTATTTTGATAACTCCCCGATCAAAAAGAGTCTGGATCAGGTGACCGGCACCAACGGGTGGATCATCGGTTATCTTGCGGATCATGATGACAGAGTGATCTATCAGAAGGATCTTGAAAAGGAATTCGGGATCACGCGTTCCACCGCGTCGAAAGTGGTCAACCGGATGGAGCAGAAGGGCCTGATCCGCAGGGAGTGTGTGACAGAGGATGCCCGGTTGCGCAAACTCACCCTGACACCGGAAGCGTGGGATATTTTCCACAAGATGGAAGTGGATCACACCAATCTGGAGCGGAAGCTGATGAAAGGCTTCTCAGAGGAAGAAACAGAAAAACTGCGTGGGTATATTGACAGAATGTATGAGAATATGATGCAGTAACGGGACGATATAAGGAGGGAAAGAATGTTAAAGACATTAGGCTCACAGATCAGGGAATTTAAAAAAGATTCCCTTTTAACACCGGTCTTTATGATTTTAGAAGTCATCATGGAAACAGTCATTCCACTTCTGATGGCCTCTATTATCGATGACGGTGTGGAGAAAGGAGATATCCACCATATTTACATGGTGGGAGCCGCAATGGTACTGATCGCGGCACTCGGACTTCTGTTCGGTGTTCTGGGCGGAAAATACGGAGCAAGAGCGTCTTCCGGTTTCGCGCGGAACTTAAGAAAGGCGATGTATGAAAATATCCAGACATTCAGCTTTTCCAACATTGATAAATATTCGACGGCGGGTCTGGTCACAAGACTTACCACAGATGTAACCAATATCCAGAATGCCTATCAGATGATCCTGCGTATGTGCGTGCGCGCGCCGTTCAGTATGATCTGCGCGATGGTGATGGCGTTTGCGATCAACGCGAAACTGGCATCGGTCTATCTGATAGCGGTGATCTTTCTTGGCGGATGCCTTGCGCTCATCATCCGTCGGGCAACAAAATATTTTAACCAGGTATTTGAAAAATACGATGACTTGAATGCCAGCGTGCAGGAGAACGTATCCGCGATCCGTGTGGTAAAAGCATATGTGAGAGAGGATCACGAAAAGAAGAAATTTAAAAAGGCAAGTGAGAATGTCTACCACATGTTTGTAAAGGCAGAGAGCCTGATCGCATGGAATACGCCGCTGATGCAGTTTACCGTATATGCGTGTATCCTTGGGATCAGCTGGCTCGGCGCAAAAATGATCGTTGCGAGTACCCTGACAACCGGGGAACTGATGAGTCTTCTTACTTATTGCATGAACATTCTGATGAGTCTTATGATGCTTTCCATGGTGTTTGTTATGATCACAATGAGTATGGCGAGCGCGAGACGTATCACGGAAGTGTTAAATGAAGAAGCGGATATCAAAAACCCGGAGCAGCCGGTAATGGAAGTAAAAGACGGAAGTGTTGTATTTGACCATGTGAACTTCAGCTACAAGAAAGACGCAAAGAGCTATGTGTTAAAGGACATCAATCTGGATATCCATTCCGGGGAGACGATCGGTATCCTCGGTGGAACCGGTAGCGCAAAATCCAGTCTGGTCAATCTGATCACGCGTCTTTATGATGTGTCCACCGGAAAAGTTCTGGTAGGCGGTGTGGATGTGCGCGACTATGATCTGGATACCCTGCGCAATGAGGTGTCCGTGGTACTCCAGAATAATGTGCTGTTTTCCGGAAGTATTCTCGATAATCTGCGCTGGGGCGATAAGAATGCCAGTGAGCAGGAATGTAAGCGTGCGTGTGAACTTGCGTGTGCGGATGAATTTATAGAGCGGATGCCGGATAAATACCATACGCATATCGAACAGGGCGGAAATAATGTATCCGGCGGACAAAAGCAGCGGCTCTGTATCGCGAGAGCACTGTTAAAAAAGCCGAAGATCCTGATCCTGGATGATTCGACCAGCGCGGTAGATACCGCGACCGACGCAAAGATAAGAAAGGCATTTGCGGAAGAGATTCCGGATACGACCAAGTTTATCATTGCGCAGCGTGTATCAAGCCTTATGAATGCAGACCGCATCATCGTGATGGATGACGGATGTGTGAGCGGAGCAGGCACACACGAAGAACTGCTTGCGAATAACGCGATCTACCGGGATGTTTACGAATCCCAGACGGCAGGCAGCGGAGATTTCGATGAGAAAGGAGAGGAGTAAGATGCCGGGACCGATGAAACCAAAAAAGACCAAAGAACCGGGAAAACTGTTTATGCGTCTGATGTCTTACATATTTAAGAATTACGGGCTTGCGTGTGTGGCCGTTGTGATCTGTATTTTTATCACGGCGCTGTCCAGTGTGCAGGGAACCATGTTCATGCAGACACTGATCGATGATTATATCATTCCGCTTACCAAAAGCGCGAACCCCGATTTTAGCGGGCTGATCCATGCGATCCTCCGCGTGGCAGCATTTTACCTCTGTGGTGTAGTGGCGGCATACGCTTATACCCGGATCATGGTAAATGTCACACAGGGCACATTAAAAAATTTCCGTGATGATATGTTTTTGACGATGGAAACACTTCCGATCCGGTATTTTGATACACATGCGCACGGAGATATCATGTCCTGCTATACCAACGACATCGATACGTTACGGCAGATGATCAGCCAGAGTATTCCACAGCTGATCTCGAGTGTGATCACGATCGTAAGTGTACTGGTGTGCATGATTCGTTTAAATATCCCGCTCACGTTCGCAACGCTTATCATGGTGGCGCTCATGCTGCTTATCACAAAGAAGCTGGCAGGACTCAGCGGAAAATATTTTATAGAACAGCAGAAAAATATCGGTATCGTCAACGCTCACATCGAGGAAATGATGAACGGACAGAAGGTGGTAAAAGTATTCTGCCATGAGAAAGAAAGTATTGAGCAGTTTAACAAATTAAACGATGAACTTTTTCACAGCTCGGATAACGCGAATAAATTCGCAAATATACTGATGCCGATCAACGCACAGATCGGAAATATCAGCTATGTGATCTGCGCGATCCTGGGCGGTGTGCTTGCGATCAACGGCTACGGCGGATTTACGCTCGGCGCGCTTGCAAGTTTCCTCACCTTTAACAAGTCGTTCAATATGCCGATCAACCAGGTCAGCCAGCAGTTAAACAGTGTGGTCATGGCGCTTGCGGGCGCGGAACGTATCTTTGCGCTTCTCGATGAAAAGCCGGAGACCGATGAGGGCTATGTGGAACTTGCAAATGCGACGATCGGACCGGACGGAGAAGTAAAAGAGAGTGAGAAGCGTACCGGAATCTGGGCGTGGAAACATTTCCATAAGGCGGAGGGAACGACGACCTACCGCAAGATGGAGGGCGATGTGGTCTTTGATCATGTGGATTTCGGTTATAATGATGAAAAGATCGTGCTGCATGACATTGAGCTTTACGCGAAACCGGGACAGAAGATCGCGTTTGTCGGCGCGACCGGAGCCGGTAAGACAACGATCACCAATCTGATCAACCGTTTTTATGATATCCAGGACGGAAAGATCCGTTATGACGGGATCAATATCAACAAGATCAAAAAAGCGGATCTGCGCAGATCGCTCGGGATCGTTTTGCAGGATACCCATCTGTTTACCGGAACCGTAATGGAAAACATCCGTTACGGAAAACTGGACGCAACCGATGAGGAAGTTATGGCGGCAGCGAAGCTCGCAAACGCGGACGGATTTATCAAAAGACTGCCGGATGGCTATGATACGATGCTGACCGGGGATGGAAAGAATTTAAGCCAGGGACAGCGGCAGCTGCTTGCGATCGCACGCGCGGCCGTGGCGGATCCGCCGGTACTGATCCTCGATGAGGCGACCAGTTCCATTGATACGAGAACGGAAAAACTGGTACAGCAGGGGATGGACCGCCTGATGGAAGGACGCACGACCTTTGTGATCGCGCATCGCCTTTCCACCGTGCGCAACAGTGACTGCATTATGGTACTTGAGCAGGGACATATCATAGAAAAAGGTACGCATGACCAGTTGATCGCGGAGGGTGGTAAGTATTACCAGCTTTATACCGGAAAAATTGTAAACGCATAAAAAATAATATGTGGAGCAGGCTATATCTGGACAACAGTTTGTAGCCTGTTCTTTTTTTGGAATCATTCTTAATAGCAGACAAAAAGAAAAAATACAAAAAAACTATTGACAATTTGGAAAAATACGATATACTATAATCAAGAACCATTCCTAATAAGGAGAGCAGTAATGGCTGAGAAAAGAAACACACATCAAAAAAGAATGATTTTGGATACCCTCTGTGAAATGAAGAATCATCCGACTGCGAACATGGTATATGAGAGATTGCAGGAGATGGGATCCCATATCAGCAAGTCGACGGTTTACCGGAATCTTTCCGAGGCGGCAGAGGACGGGATCATCTTGAAGCTGGCGATCACCGACAGCGATGTGCGTTACGATGGAAATACGAAGCCGCATTATCATATCCGGTGCCGCAGGTGCAATGGGGTGTATGACAGTAAGATCCCCTATCAGGATTATATCGATGAGCTTTCCCGAAAGGAAGATGGTGAGACAATCAGCTGTCACATGATAGAATTTAACGGCATTTGCCGGGAATGTAAAGAAAGAATGGAGGACAATTAAAATGAAGAAATTTGTATGTCAGGTATGTGGTTATGTTTATGAAGGTGAAAGCGCACCGGCGGAATGTCCGGTTTGTCATGCACCGGCAGAGAAATTCACGGAGCAGACAGGTGACAGAACATGGGCTGCGGAACATGTGGTAGGTGTTGCGAAGGGTGTGAGCGAAGACATTCTTGCAGATCTCAGAGCAAACTTTGAAGGCGAGTGCTCGGAAGTCGGCATGTATCTTGCAATGGCGAGAGTAGCGTACAGAGAAGGCTATCCGGAAGTTGGTTCCTACTATGAAAAAGCTGCTTATGAAGAAGCAGAGCATGCTGCAAAATTCGCGGAACTGCTCGGCGAAGTGGTAACAGATTCCACCAAGAAGAACCTGCAGATGCGTGTAGACGCTGAAAACGGCGCGACAGCAGGAAAGGTAGATCTCGCAAAACGCGCGAAAGCTGCAAACCTTGACGCGATCCATGATACCGTTCATGAGATGGCACGCGACGAAGCAAGACACGGCAAAGCATTCGAAGGCCTGTTAAAGAGATACTTTGGATAAGAAGAGGCACAGAAAAATTAAAAAATCACAGAATTTTAGGGGTATGCAGATAATTTGCATGCCCTTATTTTTGTAAGGACAGCGGGAGAGGGAATGCATGTAAATTATGCAAAAAATTTGAATAAATTTTCCGGTGTGTTTTTTTTCTCATACACAGATATTTTGATACCGTAAAAATGAGATGATACTTGAAAAAACAGCGTTCAGGTGATAAAATTTGATTAGAAAATTTTGCATGAGGAGGAAATAATATGCTGCAAAAGATAATGGAAAAACTGAACAAAAAGCAGCTGCGGGAAAGAATCTCATTGGCTATACTTTCAATCGCCCTGATTGTCAGTATCTCTGGTGTTATCGGAGCAGTTGCGATGCTCGTAGTGGGAAACCGTTATGATTATGCGTTGAATAATTATGGATTTTCACAGGGTGATATTGGAAAGATGATGGTTACATTCGCGGATACAAGAAGTAACCTGCGTGCGGTCATCGGATATGACGATCAGGATCTGGTGGACAGCTGCTATGACGCATATAACACGAAAAAGCAGGCGTGTCAGGAATATGCGGACGAAGTAAAGAACACAATAGTAACAAAGTCGGAACAGGAAGTTTATGACCAGATCGTAACGGATCTGGATGCATATTTTACGGTTGCTGACCAGATCGTCGATATGGGAAAAAACGTGTCTGACGATGATTCGAGAGCAGACGCGCAGCTGATGGCGCAGAATGAGCTGGCATCGACATATGAATCACTTTATCAGGATATGGCTGATCTGTTGAATGCGACTACTGAGGCTGGTGACCGGTTAGAGAAAATATTAAATATCGCAATGATTGTTTTACTGGTCGTTATTATCGCAATCAATGTATCCGCATTTTCCATTGCAAAAAAACTTGGAGATATCCTTGCGGTCAATATTGTAACTCCGTTGGATCGCCTGAGCGCACGTTTAAAGACATTTGCGGAAGGGGATCTTGCCGGAGAATTCCCGGAAATGGATACCAAAGATGAAGTTTCTGATATGGTAGATGTCGCAAAAGAGATGGCAGCAAACCTGGCTTTGATCATCAAGGATGTAAACCGTCGTATGGAACTGATGGCGAGAAACGACTATACCGGTACTTCCGAAATCCCGGAAAAATACCTTGGTGATTTTGCTTCCATGAATGAAGCGATCCATGTTATGAATGAGGATATGAACCAGACCATGCGCCGCATTGAGGAGGCAGCTTCCCAGGTATCCGCAGGAGCGGCAAACCTTGCGGAAGGTTCCCAGAACCTTGCAGAAGGATCCACCGATCAGGCAGGTGCGGTAGAAGAACTGTTAGCATCCATCGCAACAATCACAGAAGGCGTAAATCATACGCATGAAAGCGCGAAGGAATCTTACGAGCTTTCCGTAAAATACGCGAAGGAAGCAGACCGGACACAGCAGGAAATGCACAATGTTACCAATTCCATGCAGCAGATGAGCGAAATGTCACAGCAGATCGAGAGCATCATCGGCGAGATCGAAAAGATTGCGGAGCAGACCAACCTGCTTGCGCTTAACGCTTCGATCGAAGCAGCGAGAGCCGGAGAAGCAGGAAAAGGCTTCGCGGTTGTTGCTACTCAGATCGGTAAGTTGGCAGACGAAAGCGCACAGTCTGCGGTTAATACCAGAGAGCTGATCATGAAATCCATCGAAGAGATTGAAAATGGAAACCGCGCAGTAGAGAAGACATCCGCAACGATCGCGGAACTGGTAAGCGGTATCAACGAAGTGGCAGAAAAGTCCAACCAGCTGGAGCAGTTATCTGAGACGCAGGCAGAGCAGATGAAACAGGCAGAAGGCGGTGTAAACCAGATTTCTGAAGTTGTACAGAGCAATGCAGCGATCGCGGAAGAATCATCCGCAACAAGTGAAGAGCTTTCTGCAGAATCCGATTCCTTAAGTGATCTGGTACAGCAGTTCAAGCTGAAAAAAGCATAAACATTTATAGGATCTTTACCAAGTGTCCTTTCGGAGGCAGAAGTTTCCGGAAGGGCACTTTTGCGTAATAGCGACGAGAAAAATGGACGCCGTTGTGGTACAAAACTGTAAAATAAATTGAAAAATGAGACCGTACATTGTATAATTGTAATATATAAAAGCAATAGGTTTTTCGGAGGTTTTTATTTACATACAGAGTAAAGAGAGGTAGCGCTATGGGAAAATTTCTAACAGCAGGGATCATTCAAAGAGAGACGATTGTAAAAGTGCCACAGCTTCCGATTCAGTACAGTCGTGTGACACGTTGCTATGATACGATATTTGGAGGGATCGGCGGAGACGCATACAATGTTGCCAATGCATTGAAATGGCTGGGGGATGATGTAACTCTGGTATCTAACATCGGAGAGCGGGACAGCCATCTGTTTCAGACCAAACATCTGGATCCGCGTTATGTGTTTGCCAGCTTAGAGCAGACACCGTCGGCAGTTATTTTTTATGACAGTGAGCGGAAACTGCAGACGTTTGAGGATATTAAAGATATGGAAGAGGTGCCGTATGATATGGCGCGTTTCGCGGAAGCGCTTGCGGACGCGGATCTCGTGATCTTATCCAATACAAAATTCTGTGAGCCGTTTCTTGCGCCGGTCAAGGAAAGCGGAAAGAAACTGGTTGTTAATTTCAACGGACTCGATCGGGAAAATGAACTGGATCAGAAGTTTCTGACCGCAGCGGATATTGTATATGTGAGCGATGACGAGATCAAGTCCGATCCGTATGAGGCGATGCGCATCATGAGTGAGGAGTACAGCATGGAGTGCGGAATCCTCGGAATGGGAAAAGACGGGCTTTTGATGTATACAAGAGCGGACAATATGGTGGTACCGTATCCTGCGGTCCATATCAAAGAAGTGGTAAATACAGTAGGTGCAGGAAATGCGCTGTTATCCTGCTTTTTACATTATTATCATAAAAATGGAAATTATCACGAAGCAATCAAATATGCATTGATGTTTGCAGCGTACAAGATCGGTTATGTTGGTACATCTAAGGGATTTATGACGGAAGACGAGATGAAACTGTGGTATGATCTGATCTGGAATCGGTATAAATAACAAGGAGGAAATGGTGTGAAGGAAGAATTAAAGAGTCAGCTGATCGCGGAATTAAATAAGGCAATAAAACCGGAACAGGACAATGAGGTGGAGGATGATGGAAGGGTTCAGTACCATCAGGCGACACACACATTACAGATCAACGAAGAGGCGCATATAGCAGCAGAAAAGGAAGAAGAAGAAAAAAAGAAACCGGACGAGGACGAAATGTTTGAATCACTGATTCAGCGATTAAATGAACAGAAGCGTGAACATAACAAAAAGAACGGATCGGTTTCGTAAGATTTCTTTGGAAAACAAAAAGACGGCTTACGTTAGGATGCATGACGTAAGCCGTTTTCTGCAATGGCGACGGGAAAACCGGCAACAGGGAAGGACAAAAGGAGAAAACGATGAAAAAAAGTGATGTGGATTATACGCTGTATCTTTGTACAGACCGTGATCTGATGCGGGCAGATACAGTGGAAGACGCGGTGCGCCAGGCGCTGCTTGGCGGGGTGACGATGGTACAGCTGCGCGAAAAGAACTGCTCGGCAAAAGAATTTTTTGAGACTGCACAGAGAGTAAAAAAAATCACCGATCAGGCGGGTGTGCCGCTTATCATCAATGACCGTGTGGACATTGCGCTTGCGGTGGATGCCGACGGTGTCCATGTAGGACAGAGTGATATTCCGGCGGCGGAGGCGAGAAGACTGCTCGGACCGGATAAGATCGTCGGGGTATCCGCAAGAACCGTGGAGCAGGCAAAACAGGCAGAAGCGGATGGTGCGGATTATCTCGGTGTCGGGGCAATGTTTGTAACCGGAACCAAGCAGGACGCAAAAGTGACTTCAAAGGAAGAGTTAAAGAGGATCCGCGCGGCGGTTGCGATCCCGATCGTTGCGATCGGCGGGATCAAGGCTGACAATGTGGAAGAGTTGAAAGGAACCGGAATTGACGGGGTTGCGGTCGTTTCCGCGGTGATCGCGGCAGAAAATATCGCATCAGCGGCAGAAGAACTGGCAGGGCGCGTGAAGGAGTTAAAAGAGGCATGAAAACGGTACTTACGATCGCGGGAAGTGACTGCAGCGGGGGAGCCGGAATACAGGC